>ORJL010969013.1_pt1 | contig 37216 bp, 34 predicted proteins | sample 1779941 | NCBI WGS metagenome assembly ORJL01 (sample SAMEA104232317, study PRJEB22302) | groundwater metagenome | biome: forest; feature: aquifer; material: groundwater | place: USA | collected 2011-08-07 | depth 5.8 m | reverse complement strand
GTGGTTTTGCCGGATCCCGTGGGGCCGGTAGCCAAAAGAATTCCGGTGGGTTTTTTGATTGCGCGGTGCACCCGTTCCAACATCTCCCCGAAAAATCCGAGCTTTTCAAGCGATAAGGTATGACTGCCTTCGGGCAAAAGGCGCATCACGATCTTTTCGCCGTCAAAAACGGGCAGGATGGAGACACGAAGCGAAAACCTATAATCCGGAGTTTCAATCTTGAATCGGCCGTCCTGCGGCAGGCGATGCTCATCGAGCTTCAGGTTTGACATAACTTTGATGCGTGCTACAACCCCGGCGGCGATCTCCTTGGGAAGCTGCATCTGGTCGTGCAAAATTCCGTCAATGCGGTAGCGAACAATGACGTCTTTTTCTTCCGGCTCAATGTGAATGTCGGAAGCCTGCTGAAGAATGGCGTGCTGGATGATGGAATCAACTATCCGAATCACCGGCAAATCCTCGGCCATCTTTTTTAAATCCGCTTCGGACGACGTGTCGCCGGCTTCGCCCTTTACCACCAGCGCCTCCGCCATGTCTTTCTTGATGAGATCGCTGAATTCCGCCGCCAATGATTTTTGGTACTGCTTCAGCGCGTTTTTGATGGATGGAGTATTGGTAAGTCTCGGCAAAATTCGGAGTCCGGTCTTTTTCTTGATGAACTCAATCGTCTGGATGTCGGCCGGATCGATCATGGCCACCTGCAAATCATTCCCCTCCTGCTTGAAAGCCACAATGTTATTTTTCTTGGCGATCGGCTCGGGGATAATCGAAAGCACCTTGGGATCAATCGTTTCTTTTTCGAGATCGACGAACGGAATGCCCAAAATATAAGCCTCCAGTCGGTGAAGTTCCTCTTCGTCAATCAAATTTTGCGCCAAAAGCACATCCCGCAACCGCTTGCCTTTGGCTTTGGCTTCTTTTTCCGCGGACGCAAGCAAATCTTTCGAAACGGTATTCGTGTCCTGGATTAAAGCCTTTAGTTGTTTGTCGTGGATCAAGAGCATAACAGATGAACAATATTATTCTAACACACTCGCTAGCTTATACTTGCGAACCATGGGGATATAGTGGCTTAATAATGACATCGCTCCCGTGGCGGAACCCCGCAAGAACAAAGTTCAGTGCGGGGCGGGCTGGAATATTTACCCCGCACCAAATATGTCGAGGTGGTGGAACTGGCAGACACGCTGGCCTTAGGAGCCAGTGCTCGCAAGAGCTTGAGGGTTCGACTCCCTCCCTCGACACAGAAATAACTTGGTGCGGGACGCACGTGGCTTAGAATCACGCCCCCGCAAAGAGTTAGAGGTTCGCCCGCCTCGCCCGACGAGCATGCGAGTCGGGGCGGGAATCCTCTCGGGAGCATCTGGCGATATTGCGCTAAGCGTATTAGGATGGTATTAATATGCATATTTCGTCCGGGGACAAACGGATCAGCAATGAGCTGAACAAAAAAATTGCCGAATTAAACTCCCAGAAGTTCACGGGGCTTGACCGCTTCGCCATCTGGACCAATAAACAAATCGGCTCCTTCCGGTTTTTTCTCCTGCTTTTGGCCTGGACGATCTTCTGGCTTGTCTGGAACACCTTTGGGCCGAAAGAACTGCGGTTTGACCCCTTCCCCGCATTCGTGCTTTGGCTTTTCATCTCGAATATGATTCAGCTTTTGTTCCTTCCCCTTATAATGGTGGGGCAAGAACTGGAAAGCCGAAGATCCGACATGCGCGCCGAAATTGATTTTGAAATCAACCGCCGCGCCGAAGAAGAAAATCGCGAGATCCTGGCTCGTCTCGAAGAACAGCAAAAAGAAATCCACCAACTCTTGAAAAAGTAGCGGCAGCCGCGTCGCCGCCGCAATGCACTGGCGTATTGCGCATCCGGTCGTTATTGGCGCGGCCGCATGTTGCATACTGAAGAAATTCCAGTGTATGATTCGTCAGATCACTGAATATATACGATATGCCGATGTACTCGACTGCTACGCGGTCTCGTCATCGGCGTCACTCGGCGAAAATGAAAATCCCAACTTTCATTTTACGCCTCGCTAGCCGATGTAGCTCAGTGGTAGAGCAACTCCATGGTAAGGAGTAGGCCGTCGGTTCAATCCCGACCATCGGCTCCAAAATAGGGGCTAGAGAATAGCGTTTAGGATTTAGAAATTAGAATTTAAGAAAGATATGCCACAAGATAATTTAGTCCGAATGCAGTGCACCAAGTGCAAGCGCTTCAACTACTGGTCGCATAAAAACATTCGCACGGTTGAACGCAAGTTGGAATTCAAAAAATTCTGCAAATGGTGCCGCGCGCATCGGCCGCACAAGCAAGCGAAAAAGACCTAAATCCCTTCCTGGGGTTTAGGGGGATTGGTGAAGTGGTATCACAAGAGCCTCCAAATCTCTTGTCGGGGGTTCGATTCCCTCATCCCCCGCCTTCGGTCGCAGCAGTGACCTTCGGCGGGCGAAGCCCGCAAAACATGTCAGGATATTCGAAAAATATCGCCGAAGGGTACTCCGCTATTAGAGGCAAAATCGCGACTACCGAACGTGATACTTTTAGGGTTTTTCGGTCTATTGGTATTAAGGACAAAGTTATTCTAGATTTCGGTTGTGGCGACGGCTTCTATTCAATAAAACTAATTCAAGAGGGAGCGAAGAAAGTGATAGGCATAGATGCTAGCTCGACGATGATTGAGTTGGCAAAGAAAAAATATCCGCACGAACGCGTTGCCTATATCAATGCTGACGGAAAATCATTGCCGCTCCCAGATTATTCTTTTGATATAGTTTTTGCCAATTTTGTAATACAGCACTTCAAGGAGAGCCATCGACCCATAAAAGAGATACATCGGGTGCTAAAAGATGATGGGTATTTATTACTTGCCCTCCCAATTTATAAAATAAGAAAGAGTGAGTTAGTAAACACAGAAATCTCAATCATATTAGGAAGTTCTATTGGAAAACCAGTCATAGTACATAACTTTATTAAAACTAAGAATGAAATAGATTCTGAACTCGTGGAAGCAGGTTTCACGATCAAGGAGTTTAAAGAAATAAGTGAGCCGGAGGCGATTATAGACTCCTCGTATCCTCATACAAACGAGATCGAGTCAGTAAAGGCTGCTATTTACCTAGCTCAAAAATAAGACGTCGAGTCGTTCAACAGTTCGACAAGCTCACCGCAAGCAACCACCGCTAGACTTGACGAAGTAGCACGAAAGTGCTATTTTAGTTTTGTTCTTTTTATTGTATCGGCAGCGATTAGCGCGGAATTTTTGCGCCTTAATTGCTGCTGACACATACAGCAGCTGTTCAGGACTTCCTGAGCAATCTCCAATTTTGGAGGGCGACAATGGCGAGACGAAAAAAGGTCACACTCTGGGATTCAACCATTCGGGCACTCAGTGCTATGGAACAGGCCCTCGAGGTCTTCCATGGAAAGAGAGTGCGACTAGTCGGCACGACGGAAATCGACCCGGGGATGATAGCCGGGTGGGCAGACGGACGGGGCCAGGCCATCACCGTCAGCCTCGAGACAGCCTTCGTTGGGCCGCAGTGGTATCCCCTCATACTCAGCGTGCTTTCTATCGAGCTAGTCAGGGTCGGGGAGACCGAGTGGGAGGCGGAGCGAGCACACTTCCACATCACCGACCCTCATCGAATCGGGTCGAAAGGCAGCTACTACTGGGCTCACTGGAGACGCTCAAGAGTAGGGGCCCAGAAAGTCCGGGTGAGCCTCGAGTACTCAGAAGACGAGACGCCACAGGTCGTACGCTACTGGCACGTTGGTCACGACATGACCGACCGCGTCATTGAGCAGTTGATCGGCCAACAAGACTGGCCGGACTGGAAGTAAGCGCGGTATAAGCCCCGGCATGAAGAAGCAACAGTACAATGCTTCTCGTGCTGGGGCTTCTTCATTTGCGGAAAATGTAGCGCACGGCGCCGTAGGGTAACTATTTCAAAACTAAATCTGTTATATAAATTGAGACTGAATTTTTGATTTCAGTTCTAGCATCCTTATAATTGAGTGGCTGACAAATAGAGTTGAATGTTTTAAATGAAATCAGAGGCGAAAGGAAGAGAAAGGGTGGTGGCAGGAAAGTCCTTTAACAAATTAGCATGGCCGTACATCATTGAAGTTAAACTTACGACAGGCAAAGGAGACGACGGCAATGGGCAAATATGATGGATATAAAGATCTTGGAGCAGATAACTGGGATAGAACAAAAGCTGTAATTGTAGGGTTATCATCATTCGGGCAGGCTGATGCGTATATTAGACACGACGTCAGGTGTCCTGATGGATCGGTTAAGAAGTTGTATGTTAACTTTCGTACTGACCAGACTGTTGGCGATGCAATTCGAAATGGTCAGTGGGAACCTGAAGACCAGGAATCGGACCAAGGTTCGAGTTCAACGTCGTCAATTCCGCCCTCGACTTCAGCTCCGTCGTCAACTAGTGACGTAACAGATGATGAAGAAGATGACGAAGATGATTACATCTCAGATGGATGCGAGGAGGAAGACGACGAAAACGATGATGACGAGGATGAGGGGGAATCCTCCTCAGATAAACCTGAAGGCTGGGGTACTTTTCTTCTGATCCTTGGCGGAATAGCAGGAGTCTATCTGCTAAATAAGTATCTTTCATCCGATACATCTGTCGGTGCCAGTCGGTATACAAACATACAGACTCCGCGTGCACTGAATCCTGCCCCAATATCATCAGATGCTCAGCCGACTAAAGGTAGCAGTATACGCAAGGTTAGCCTGGATCCACTGTGCAATTGGTGCGGAAGATCGGGGTGTAAGTGCCGCGATTTCCTAGGTTTCTGTTCTTGCATCGAATTCTGCCCTGCATGCGAGGAGAATAAGTGGTGTGATGCAAGTGGATGTGTGTGCGAGGAAGGATGCTGTATTGCTGACTCTCGTGTCTGGGAGAGCTGCGCCTGCAGCGAAACTTGTCCCGCGTGCAGCGATAATAAGTGGTGCGACGGGGTTGGGTGCGCGTGTCTCGAGTGCTGCGACAAAAATTATGCTGACGCCGTCAGGGCATGACAAAGAACGTCGTGCATCTCTGGCGGCGTTCTTTTTATACACAAAATATAGTAAGCCGCACCGTAGGGTAACTATTTAGAAACTAAATAAGGAATATAAATACTTGGGGATTTTTTAATCACAGTTCTCCTCCTCCGCTGAAGCTTCGGACGGGCAGGCTTCACGACAGTTCGCTCATCAGAAGATGGCCTAAATGAGCCGTATTTAGTTTGAAAAATTACCCCATTCTTTCTAACTGCACTTGTTTTACAACTAGACTCATGTATAATACAGGTATTAACATCACTGCCCCTGCTCGCAAGAGCAAGGGCAGTTTTGCGTTTAGTTGTGATAGAATCCTAATCAATTATGGATAAAGCGGAAAAGTCACGAGTTGCTATATTTATTGATGGAGGCAATTTTTATCAAAGGATACGTGGTGATGGTCTGATCCCCAAAGGGGCAAGATTTGATTACGTTAAATTCGCAGAATTCCTAGCAAGGGACAGGACAATATCTTCCAAGTCATACTACATCGGGATAGTCCGAAATCATGACCATACCGAGAAAAGTCAGAAAATGGTTGAAAGCCAACAAAAACTTTTGAGCGGTCTTGAAAATGCAGGCTACCAAATCAAAAGAGGAAAGATAGTATATGACAATAGAATTAGAGAAAAGGGAGTTGATGTTCAGATAGCGATAGATCTGGTTATCGGCGCCGCAGAAAATCATTTCGATACAGCAATTATTGTAAGTTCTGATACAGATTTAATTCCCGCTATTAAGATCGAGAGGTAAAAAGGTTGAGTATGTTGGCTTCTCCCATGCGCCATCGCTTGGGATGATAAAAGAGTCAGATGATAGAATTCTGCTATTAAAAACACAGCTAGAAGCCTTCATACCCCCAAACATATTCACTAGTTAAGTGACCCCCGCTTGACTTGACGAAGTAGCACGAAAGTGCTATTTTGTTTTTGTTCTTTTCATACTCTCCACAGCAGAAAATAGAGCTAATTTTGAGTCTTATTTTCTGCAGTGGTGACCAAACCCGCAACCATTCGAGAGGAGATGAAAAACATGGTGGTTGTTCAGATCTGGGGAACACCCACGGCATGCGACAAGAAGCGCCTCAATCGACTACGCGATCGGCTCCGCAATGTCATCGGAAAGCAACGCGACGTGAAGAGACTAACGCATCATTCCGAAGTGTTCTTCCCCCAAGATCTCGTCCATCACGGACGCGAGACCGATGCCATTCTCGTCCAGATGATGGGAAACTTCGACGACGTGTTATGGGGACGCCTCTTGAAACACGTGGACCGGATCATCAATCAGTATTTCCCGCGCAATTCCCGCTATCTCATGGTCAACGGCGATGTGCGGCGGGCAACGCATCCCGGCACCTCAAGAGGCGCATGGTAATCTCAAGTGCGGCACAACAGCCAGGAAGGCCTTTCTCCCTGGCTCGTATTTTTTATCCAGAAGAAAAACTTTGAAATCTTCGCAAAAATCTTCATAAGTTCATCAACGCTCGGACGACACTTTTCCGCGGCCGCGGAAAAGTGTCGTCAAGTTGAGATGGCGCTATGTCGCATACCTGCCAATGCAAAAAGGGGTCTATATATTGTTTTCCCTTGAAATCCAAAATCCGCCCACCGGCGGATTTGGGATTAAGGAATATTCAGAATGTTAATCAGTTTGTCGTGCGGGGATTCCAAAACGTCGCGCACGAACCGATCGAACATGTCCATGCGGTATCTGAACTCCTCGGTGGTCATTAAGGCGTAGGCAAGTTCCCTGCCGGCATTCGCCTCCCATTGATGAAGCATGGACTCGACCTTCCGGCGGTTGATCTTGTCGCCGACGATCAAAAGATCTATGCGGGAATTATCGCTATTGATGAAAGCGCCGGCCGCGATCGCAAGTTTCACTTTGCCGAGACGGCGCAACTTTTGGATTAATTTGTGCCGCGACTCGGGGACTTGGCGCAAAATCAGATCTCGGAGCTCCCGAAAAAAATCAAACGAGGGATTGGCGGAATAAACTCGCACGCGTTGCGAGCGCATCTTAATCTTTTTAGTTTTGCCGTTGCCGGAGACGCGCGAGACCACCACCTGCGTCATCCTAGCGTTACAGACCCCGAGTTTTTGCAGTTTTAGAATCTCTTTCAACGCCTGGTGCTTCTTGACGCCCGTCCCCCTGACAACATCCTCGATCGTAAAATTCGCCGAGGGATTGCGCAAAAAAAGGCGCAGAAGCCTCACCTTAGGCTGGGATTCAAAAAGTTTTTCGAGAATCAGCTCCATATTTAATATGCACTCACTATAACCAAACGCCACGCTCTTGCAAGTTCCTTCCGATTTCTCTAATACACATTCATCAACCTATGGGTTAATGAATGTGTATTTAGCGGCGAAGCAAAAACCCTCCAGCGAGGGTTTTTACTGACCACAAGAAGGCAATCAAGCTTAATTACTTAATCTCCACCGTTGCTCCCGCCTCTTCAAGTTTCTTTTTGAACTCTTCAGCAGTCGCCTTGTCCACGCCTTCTTTCACTACTTTCGGCGCGGCATCTACCAGATCCTTCGCCTCTTTCAGGCCAATTCCAACAATCTCGCGGATCACCTTGATAACCGCGATTTTTTGCTGGCCGCCTGCTTTCAACTCAACGGTGAACGCGGTCTTTTCTTCTTTCGCGCCGCCTTCGTCACTAGCGGCTGCGGGAGCCGCACCCATCATTATGGGCATGGCGGACGAAACCCCGAATTTTTCTTCGAGCGTTTTTACAAGCTCGGAAAGCTCAAGCGCTGACATTTTTTCGATTTGTTCGATTAACGTTACGTGTTTGTCGCTCATACTAATGGAATGCGATGCTAATATACTAATTCATGCTAATCATACTAATGCACGAAACGAAATTCGTATCATTAGTATGCATTCGTATATTGGTATCGCACTTATTTACTTTTTATTTGCTATTTGCGCTAGCGCCACGACCAATTTGCGCTGATTTCCGTTCAAAACGTTCATGAACCCGCGGATCGGGCTTACAAGCACCCCGACTAATTGACTAAGCAACTCCTGCTTCGACGGTAACTTGGCCAATGCAATCACTTCTTCTTTTGACAACGCCCGCTCCCCGAGTATCCCGCCAATAATCTTAAAACCATCGGGATTGGCTCTGGCAAATTTATGCAAGAATTTCGCCGGTGCGACTTCATCGCCAAATCCGAAGATCACACCAAGCTCGCCCTTGTAGTTGATATAGGAAAAAGGAACTTTCGCGGCGTCAAAGGCGCGCTGGATCAGCGTTTTTTTCGCAACCTTAAACTCCGCGTCTTCTTTTTTCAGCGCGCGACGCAGTTCCTGCTGTTTGGCAACCGGCAAACCGTGGAAGTCGGAAAAAATCACGACTTTTTGCGAAGCAGCTTTTTCTTGCAACCCATCTACGATTTGAGATTTTTGAGATTTGGTTTGCATGGCGTGTGAAAAGGTATAATTCCTAGACAAAGCTCTAGCTTATTTTTCTCGCCCGCGAGAAAAATAAAAAAACTTGATTTCTCAAGCCGCAAAAACCATCCGTGAGGATTCGAGAGATTACTTCTCGGCAGGACTTATGGGCCTCTTGGCAGAACTTAGAACTAAGATCTTAGATCTAAGCTCTTAGTTCTAGCGTCTGCGCTTGCGCCCGCCTGCGGTCTTTGAAGCTTTCCGCCAACCGGCGGATTGTACTTTCCGAGTTTAGCGGATCCACCAAAGCTGTCAAGAGAAATTATCTTGAGAATGAAAGCATATTTAAAAGCCGTAGCTTCCCGTTAACCCCCCATTTGAAGGAGCTATTGGTCCACTACGGCGAGCGTTTGACGCCCTACAGAGGAGCACTTCGGCTTTTTCGGTTTCGCTCTTCGGCTACTCCCGGGGGCCGTTTCTTGCCGCTTCATCCTCGTTCAGCGGCCTCTGTTTCTAAGCCCCGCCATACTGCGGTCTCTTTTTGGATTTATTTAATTTATGTGCCAATAATATATTATTCCCAGTAAAATGTCAATAGCTATCGCAAATGGTCGGCTTTGGCGCGGTTGTGTTCCTCCAAGGTCTTAGAAAAAATCGTCTCGCCGTTTTTTGATGAGAGATAGTAGAGAAATGGGCTATCTTTGGGGTAAAGCGCCGCGTTGATAGCGGAAAGGCCAGGATTCGCTATTGGCCCTCTCGGCAAGCCCTTATAGCGATAAGTATTGTAGGATGAATCAATTGTTTTGTCTTGATTTGTCGGCAGCGTCCCGTTGTGCCCCTTAATATAAATTAACGTCGCGTCCACCTGTAATGGAATCCCGAGCTCCAGCCGTTTCCATAAAATTCCCGAAACAATCGCCCGATCTTCGTCACCCGTAACTTCTTCTTCAATAAGCGAGGCGATCGTCAAAACATCAAAAAGCGATTTTTTCTGCTTCGAGATTTCCTGGCGAATATCGGAGCCGACGCGCCTCTCAAAATTCGCCAGCATTTTTGTAACAATCTCGCGAACCGTAGCGTCGCGATAAACGCGGTAGGTGTCGGGGAACAAGTATCCTTCAAGCCCAACATCCGCCGGCTTCTCTTTTAAAAAACCAAACTCCCCCGAAAAATCTTTGGGCCGCGGCAGGTCGCGTGCGCTCTCATAGTCCGCCGCCGGAAATCCGGCGATTTCCCACAACTCCTCCGCTTGGGCAATGCCGCTACGCTCCAGATAAAATCCGATGTCGCGCAGACTCCAGCCTTCGGGAATTGTCAGAAATCGCTCATTTGGGTACTCTTCTCCCGCCACGAGACTTTTTAGAATCTCGGGCATACGCGCCGTTTCAGATAAAACGTAAGTCCCCGGCTTTAAATCCGCAGCATGGTTCCGCAACGCGGCATAGATCACAAACGCCCACTTTGACTGAACCACGCCCTCGTTTTTGAGCAACGCCCCTATTTCCCGCGATCCCCATCCTTGCGGAATTTCCACGCGCCGTTCCCCGCGAAAGGTTGCGTGCGGCAGGTAAACTTCGTAACTAAACCACAGACCAGCAAGCAATAAGAGACCCGCCGCCGCTAAAGCTATTGCGGGCAGGCAAGCGACAAGAAAAAAGAAACGACGCGCAAAAAAACGCTTTGGTCGCGCGGGCGTTGATTGTGAATCGTTTTGAGTATCAGGCTCCATCGTATTGAAACGGGACAAAAACAAATCCGGGGGAGACCTCTTCTTTATAAATGTTTTCTCCGGTCTTCACAACCAATCTGATGGCGTTGCCCACGGGCGTTACAATTCTTCCGCCAATCGCCAGCTCCTCTTTCCAAACATCGGGGATTTTGTCCGCCAGCGCAGCGGCGGCGATAATCCGATCAAACGGCGCGCCCGCAGGATAGCCATGAATAGCATTGCCCGCGATAAATGTTATGCGTTCAGCAAGCTTGGGATAATATTTTGCCACAGTTGCGCGGGCGCGCTCGACAAGTTCCGGAATAATGTCTATGGCAACCACTCGCCCATTCGGTCCAACAAGTTCAGCAAGTAAAACGCTCGTCCATCCAGAACCCGACCCGATATCCAAAATTTTATTCCCCACACGCGGCTGTAGGAGTTCGAACATAAACGCAACCGTTAAGGGTTGCGAAATCGTGGCGCCATACCCAATAGGAAGTGCCGTATCCTCATACGCAAGATCAAGATTCTCCTCGCCTACAAAATGCATTCGCTCAATCGCGCGAAAAGCCCCCAGAATTTCGGGTGTTTTTAGATAACCTTCCGCTACCAGCTGTTTAATGAGTTCATCGCGGGTCATAAGAGTTAAGAGGCTAGAACTTAGAACATAGAGCTTAGAGTCTAGAAACTAGGTTTATCATACCAAATATATTCTTCATATATTCTGCGCGCCATTTTTTCTCTTACACGCATATTTCTAGCTAAATTCCTTATTCTCTTATTCGTGCGAATAAGAGAATAAGGAAAAACTTGGAGAGGTACATTGGAGAGACGCAAAGGTGTTGAGCTATTACAGATTTTGGAATAGGGCATATACAAATAGTTTGAACTTACTGGTGGTCACAAGCTATTGAACCATAACGTGGGCTTGACTTTCATAGAGTTTCGTGTATGGTAGTTTTACTGATCTTTAACTGGCTGGCGTGGGCGAGCCGATCTACCACGCAAAATCTTCTCCGCGCAACGCCGCGCCACAAGGGCAAAGGCACCGCAAAGGAGATACAAAATGAGAAAACCACCGAAGTCCGCACAAGAACGATTCGAGGATCGCATCAAGACGCAAGGATGGTTCGCCTACGTTCCTAAGGAAGCGACCCCTCCCGACCAGGCGAAGTTCAGCGCAAGGTTCACACCGTGGTGTCCCGTGAGAGACTGGAAATGCCTTCCACTCTATGGACTGTTCTCGAGTATCGAGCAAGGGGGGCTCACGCTTGACATCACCATGAACGAGCCTAACGAGTGGGCGAAGCTCGAAGAAGCTTACGGGAAAAATTGGTTGCGCCAGGGGCCGACCCTGCTGTCGGATGGTTCGGCGCTAGAATTCAGGGTAGCAACCATATCGACGACGTCCGAACGATTTTTCCATGAACAAAAGGAGTACGGCTGTCTAATCGTGAAGACCGATATCCACCCCGCACTCCACGTCAGGAAACTTCGCCGCCGGATCAGCCAGCATCTCGCCAAGAACCCGCAGCTTGCCGTAATCGTGGCACGGCAACTGAAAATCGAGTAGCAAACCGGGCGACTCGAACGGCGGGGCGGAGCCCAGCCGGTAGGTTCCTTTCGCTAGCACCCGCCGCGGGGAGTTCACTCTCCCCGCGGCGTTTTTGTTTATTTATGCACAGTTTTTGCGATATCGCTCCGAGCCGCGCTTGACTGGGGCAAGCGGGGTGCTATACTTAAAGTTAGATGCAATGATGAACCTTGAGGCCCGTGAGAACGGGTATTATTTATTAAAATAAAATGCGATACCAATATACGAATGCATGCTAATTATACCAATACGGTTTTTGCTATTCGTATTATTAGTATGAATTAGTATATTAGCATCGCACTCTCATGTTCGACTTAAAGCAGTTCGGCCCCGCTATCCAGCAGATTGCCGAAGAAAAAGGAATCGCGGTAGATAAAATTGTCGAGACTATCGGCATGGCTTTGGCCGCGGCCTATAAAAAAGACTACGGCAAGAAGGGGCAAATCGTCCGCGCCACATTTGACCCTAAAACCGGCGACGTCAAAATGCGCCAGGTTAAAATTGTCGTCGATGAATCGGTATTAAAAAGCACCGAAGAGATTGAAACGGAAGACGCCGAACGCGCCAATCGCTTAGCGGAGGGCATCAAGCGCGCGACAGAGGGCGGCATGCGATCGCACGACGATGATGAAGACGAGTTTCTGGGCGAGGGCGAGCGCAAAGTCAGGTTCAATCCGGAAAAGCACCTGATGATTGACGAGGCCCAAGAAATAAATCCCGATGCGACACTGGGAGATGAAATCGAATTCCCGCTTGAGTTCAAAGAGGACTTCGGCCGGATCGCGGCGCAAACCGCGAAGCAAGTAATAATCCAGCGCATTCGCGAGGCCGAGCGCGATGCCATTTATAACGAATACAAGGACCGCGAGGGCGAGTTAATCACCGGACTTATCCAGCGGATCGAGGGACGCAACGTCTTCATCGATGTTGGACGCACTACCGCGCTCCTTCCGCCGGAAGAACAGATGCCTTTTGAGCGATATGGAATCGGCGAGCGCCTAAAGATGCTTATGATCGCCGTCGAGAAAAACCCAAGAGGCCCGGGGATTATAGTTTCTCGATCGCATCCGTGGCTCGTCAAAAAACTTTTTGAATTGGAGGTGCCGGAAATCGCCTCGGGCAGTGTCGAGATCAAACTCATCGCCCGCGAGGCCGGTTCGCGTTCGAAAATCGCCGTGGTCTCGCCCCAAGACGGCGTGGACCCGGTCGGCTCTCTTGTCGGCCAAAAAGGCGTGCGAGTTTCCACCGTGATTCATGAGTTAAACGGCGAAAAAATCGACATCATCGAGTGGTCGGAGGATCAAGCGAACTTTATCGCGCATGCCCTCTCGCCGTCGAAAGTCATTAACGTTGAGGTGAATCCGGAAACGCGGGGGGCTCGCGCGATTGTGCCAAATGATCAGCTGTCGCTTGCCATTGGCAAGGGCGGTCAAAATGTGAGACTCGCGGCCAAACTCACCGGCTGGAAGATTGTTGTGCGTTCGGACAAGACCGCCGATGAGGCCGCCGAGCCCGAAACAAAAGTCACTGAAACAGAGGCTGGTGATCCCAAAGAAGCTCCGGAAAAAGAAATTGCAACGGAAGAAAAAGAAGAAAAAACTGGCGAAGAAACTCCGGCAAAATCAAAAAAGGACGCCAAACCCAAAAAGAAACGAGTAACTAAAAAGTCGAAAGAAACAACTGAAATTAGCGACTAGCCACTAATTTCTAGTTACTGGTTTATATCCTCTAACTTTATGTTCACCACATCCTCTCCATTTCTTCCCATCATCGTCTCTCTGGGGTCAATCGCTTTTGCGCTTTCCACGATGTACTTCGTAAAACAATATCCGCGCGGCAACGCTAAGATGATCGAAATTGCTGACGCCATTCGCGAGGGTTCGCGCGCCTACCTGCGGCGCCAGAATATGACCGTTGCCGGCGTAGCGACAGTCGTGACGATTTTAATTTGGTACTTCATCAACGGCACAACTGCCGCAGGATTTCTTCTCGGCGCTTTAGCTTCGGGACTAGCCGGGTATCTTGGCATGATGACGGCGGTGGACACGAATTCGCGCACCGCCGAGGCCGCGCGCGAGGGACTCGCCAAAGCATTCAAAATGGCGTACCGCGGCGGCTCCGTCACCGGATTTCTTGTGGTGGGTTTAGCCCTCCTTTCCGTTTCGATTTTTTACGCGATCACCATGGATGTGAACGCGCTCGTGGGACTCGCTTTCGGCGGATCGCTGATTTCAATATTTGCGCGGCTTGGCGGCGGGATTTACACCAAAGGGGCGGATGTCGGCGCAGACTTAGTCGGCAAAGTTGAATCGGGTATCCCGGAGGATGATCCGCGAAATCCTGCGGTGATTGCGGATTTGAACGGCGACAACGTAGGAGACGTCGCCGGAATGGCGGCGGATCTTTTTGAAACGTATGCCGTCACCACTATCGCCGCCATGCTTTTGGGGCAGCTGCTTTTCCCAGGGAAGGAAGCCATTCTGCTTTATCCGCTGATGCTCGGCGCGGCTTCTATTATCGCCTCTGTCATCGGCAACTTTTTCGTTTCGGTGAAATCGGGCGGATCAATCATGGGAGGATTGTATCGCGGCCTCATTGTATCCTCTGTCCTTGCCGCGGTATTTTTCTACCCCATCACGCGCGCCATGTTTGACGGCGGCGACGTTTCGCGGATATTTTGGGCGGGGGTTATCGGTCTTCTGGTCACCGCCGGCATGATGGCTGCAACAGAATACTATACCTCAAAAAAATTCCGGCCGGTGCGGTCTATCGCCAAGGCCTCAACCACGGGGCACGGCACCAACATGATTATGGGACTCGCCATATCAATGGAAGCCACCGCGCTTCCGGTGATGATTATCGCCGCGGGAGTACTGGGGGCGTATCTCCTGTTCGGCCTTTACGGGATCGCGGTTGCGGCGGTTGCCATGCTCTCGCTCTCTGGGATCATCGTCGCGATTGATTCTTTCGGCCCGATTACCGACAACGCCGGCGGCATTGCCGAGATGGCGGGGATGCCGGATGAGGTTCGCGCGGTAACCGATCCACTGGACGCCGTGGGGAATACCACTAAAGCTATCACCAAGGGTTACGCAATTGCTTCGGCCGGACTTGCCGCGCTCGTTCTTTTCGCTTCTTATACGGAAGAACTGAAAAACTTCGGCAAATTGGTCACTTTTGATCTTTCAAACCCGTTTATCTTGATCGGGCTTTTTATCGGCGGCATGATGCCGTATCTCTTTGGCTCGATTGCTATGCGCGCCGTCGGCAAAGTTGCGGGAGAAGTTGTCGAAGAAGTACGGCGGCAATTTCGCGAAATTCCGGGAATCCTCGAGGGAACCGCGAAACCCGAGTACGGGAAAGCTGTGGACATTGTAACCAAGGCTGCCATTCGCGAGATGATCGTCCCGGCACTCATTCCGGTCGTGATTCCGATTCTGATTGTAATCTTTATGCGCGGGCACGCCGCAGAGGTTCTTGGCGGGGTTCTTATGGGATCGCTACTGACGGGACTCTTTGTGGCGCTTTCCATGACCGCGGGAGGTGCGGCGTGGGACAACCCCAAGAAATATATTGAAGAAGGCAACTACGGCGGCAAAAAATCCCCCGCGCACCAAGCGGCTGTTACGGGAGATACCGTGGGCGATCCCTATAAAGACACCGCGGGGCCCGCAATGAATCCGATGATTAAGATTGTAAATATCGTCGCGCTTCTTTTGGTTCGATTCCTCTAATTTAAATTAATCAACTCCCATCTAAACAAATACACATTCATTAACCCATAGGTTAATGAATGTGTATTTGGAATTTTGTGAGAAAGCCGCAATTTTTGTTTGTTTATACTGCAGTCTTTTTTGCGTAACACCCAAAATCAATAACGTTGACAACGGGGCAATGATGCTGTAGTAATCACTTAACACGGGTGCCGAGATTGGCTCGGCGGCTTGCGCGTTCTCTTAACCTCGCCGTAGCGGAAGGACCGCCGCGGACATACCGAGGAAAGGATCCTCGGGAGGAGGAGGTATGAGCGATACCGGTTGGACAGCAGTCGTTGTGATATTATGGGCATCTATCGGGGCATTGGTCTGGGCTACTATTCCTGATAGGTGGCACTCCCGCATCCCGCGAAAGTACTTTGGGGGCACAACTCCAACCGAGTCAAGGGTAGTGCAAGGCCTGAACAAGGCCGAAGAGGTGATTAGGCAACACTACGAGGATCTCGACGCTGTCAGAGCACAGCAGGTCACGGCCAAAAGCTTGGAAAGTGAAGAAGAGCTGTCACGGAGCTTCATCCACAACAAGAGGGCGCTCGACCGCGCTCTGAAGGCGCGGGATAGGGCGCGCGGCTGGGCCTGCTTGCATGGTTTCGGCCTCGCCGTAGAGAAGCACATCAAGAACGCGGCAGCCATAGCCACAGAGACAGATGCGCCATTGGAGAAGCCGCGCACCGGTATTTCCAAGAATTGACGTAGCGCCTACCTCGTGGCAGGAGGGACTCTAGTCTCTCCTGCCACTTTTCTTTTTATACCACCCATTTTTATTGAGACCGATAAATACAGTTAAACAATTAAACGTCCTACGCTTCACTTTTCCGCGGCCGCGGAAAAGTGTAGTATGATATTATCAGCATCTAGATCATCTATATCTAGCTCATCCAATAATCCTCGATGGCGAAAATAATTTATCAACAGGACAAGAAACGAGTTGCGCTCTCGGTCGCGGAATATATTCTTCTCGGCCTGGCAGAGCTCGGCACGGGACTCACCGAGTCCTTCCTACCAAAAAAGTACCCAGAAACAGCGCTGACACGAGCGCTCCTGGGGCTCGATTCAGTACCACCCGATACCATCTATCAAGAAGTGCGCCGCCTCAAAGCGCGCGGCCTTATTATACCGTCCCGCCGTCGCGACAAGAGCATTAAATTAACGGCAAAAGGAGATCAACTGGTACGCCGCATCGGACTAAAGCTTTCGCACGTGAATAAGCGAGATGGGGCGTGGTATGTCATGATATTCGATATCCCCGAGCGACTACGTAAATTACGAGACTTGCTTCGCTACGAATTACGCGGTTTAGGTTTTACAAAACTGCAAGCCAGCGCATGGATAAGCCCCGAGCCGATCATGGAAGAATTCTACGAATTTCTTAAAGACCATTCCCTGCTCTCTTACATAATCGTTTTGAAAGTCGTTGACGCGACTCATAGCGAAAAAATCCGGTTGCTGTTGAAAAACGCGCGACGCGGCGCGGTCTCTGCCTAACGACACTTTTTCTCGGCCGCGGAAAAGTGTTTGGTATCTAAATCATCAGGAAAGATTCTTTTATAGCGACTTCTTCCTTTTATAATTGGCATAAATTTGTTAAACTGATTCTGCTTTTATGCAAACCTCAATCAAACGCAACACGGACGCAACGGTAGAAATTGAAGTTGAACTGCAATCGGCGGAACTCCAGCCGTATCTGGAACGCGTAGCCAAGGAGCTTTCGGAAAAAACTCCGATCGAGGGCTTTCGTCCCGGCAAGGTCCCATTCGAGGTCGTGAAACGGAAATTCGGCGAGATGAGTTTATACGAGCGCGCGCTTTCTCACGCGATTGACGGAACAATTCCCGAAATTCTTGCAAAAGAAAAACTCCGCGTAGTGGGGAGGCCGGAAATCTCCGTTAAAAAAATCGCGCCGGGAAATCCTCTAGCGTTCACCTTAAAAACCGCCATCATCCCCGAATTCATGTTGCCTGACGTCGAGGCGATCGCGAAAAAAACGTTGGGATCGCGCGGGAGCATTGTTGTTGATGAAAAAGAGATAATCGACGCTGTCGTCTGGCTACAAAATTCGCGCGTCAAAAACAATCCCGTTACGCGCCCCGCGGCCAAGGGGGATGCGGTGGAGATTGACTTTACCGCCAAAAACGAGAGCAAGCTTCTGGATCGCGGCTCGTCGGAGAATCACCCGCTCGTAATCGGCGAGGGAAAATTTGTGACGGGGTTTGAGACGGCTCTTGCAGGCATGCTAAAAGACGATGAAAAATCTTTTACGGTTACGATGCCGGCCGATTACCACGAACCGGCGCTCGCCGGAAAAGAGGTGGATTTTTGGGTGAGGATGAAAAAAATCGAGGAGCGTGAACTGCCGGAATTAAATGACGAGTTCGCCGCCAGTCTCGGGCAATTTTCATCTCTAGATGCGCTTAAACAAAACATCCGCGAGGGTTTGACTAAAGAAAAGACGATTAAAGAGCGCGAGCGGATAAGAATCGCGATTATAGACGCTATCGCCGCTAAAACCGAAATCACAATCCCGCAAACACTGATTGAGTCGGAGCTCGAAAAAATGGCTAGTGAGCTGAAAACCAATATCGAAAGCATGGGCATGAATTTTGAAAAATATTTGGAGCACATCAAAAAAACAGCGGCCGATCTAAAAACCGAATGGACTGATGAGGCCAAACGTCGAGTCAAAATCGCTTTGATCTTACGCGCCGTTGCTGAAGCTAAAAATCTAGAGCCAAGCGAAGAAGAAATTGGGCAAGAGACAAGCCGCATCCTTGCGCGCCACAAGCCGCCGGAAGACGCCGCGAAAGACCTCGACCCCGATGCCGTACGCCAATACGCCCGCGGGATCGCGAGGAATGAGAAGGTGTTTGAGTACCTTGAAAGCCTCGCCTAGACAAATCCTGAACTCTCAATAAATTCTAAGTTGAAAAAATTAAAAGAGGCTGGGCTCACAGAGTGAACCCAGCCCGTGCTGGACCCGACTTACTTCGCCGGATTGATCGGGTTTACAGGACGCGGATTCCGCGGCGCGCCCGCTGAACCGGTGTTCACTCCGGATGCATGAACAGCACCGGCAGAACCCGTGTTGGCGCCTGTCATGCGGATCATGATCGAGGAGCCAACATTGATGTTCATCCTGCGGACCCCAGCGGAACCACTGTTGATGTTAGGCATCGCTCTCACCTCTTCTCTACCTGGAGATCTCGGCGAACATCTCGATCTCTCTGATGAGCGCTCCCAGCCCGAACTTCGTTTTCCATTGCGGCACACACTTCTGTAGGGAGAACCTTAAGTCAGTCGAACTGTTCACCGGACCGACTGTGTACTTTCTGAGATCTTCTCCGAAGCGGGACTTCCCCAACCGCAACTCTTCGAGGGTGTAAGCGATGGCATATGGCATCCGGTGATAAGCATCTGCGTCGAGGATGAACTCCTCACCCACGACAATTGATGTCGGACAGTAGATCACCTGCACGCCGTCGAGTATGAGAAGAACCGCGACATCGGCAACCTTGGCGTTTCTGAACGCCTCGGCGAGCTTCTTTTTCCCCGCAGCCTTCGCGAGTTTGGAAACGTCTTCGTTTACGTAGATCCGAAAGAAGACCTGCCGTTCGCGGGAGGCGACCACGGCCTGCTGCCAAGCGATCGCAAACTGCTCATCACTCACAGCAAGACCAGCAATCTCCGGACGAGCTGGCGAGAGGGTGGTAATATGCCACTCGTCGATCTCTTGGGGGAGCACCCGGCAGGTCTCAAGAACCGCCGAGTAGTTGACTGCTGTTAGCGTAAAGAGTGATGTCACTCGCCCTCCCGAGACTACGAACTGCCGGGCGTTTGCGATGCCGTTCATGGCGTCACGGAAGGAACGCGCCGAGCCTCGCTGGCGATTGTTGACCTCCTCTGGCCCATCAATTGAAATATCCAGCCAGTCGAAGGCGAACCCCGATGCCGCGATCACATCTTTGTACCGCAAGAATGTCCCGTTGTCGATCATCCCCACGCGGCTATCGGGGCGAATCTCACGGATTGCTTTCAGCCAATCGAGATGCCATGGCCGAAAGATTCTTCCTTCGTGAACGACGATTGGATCTGGCCCCATCTGCCGTATGATGGTACCCACCGCTTCAGTAAGACCACTCGTATTTGAGATCTTGCCGCTCGATGGCTCTGGCTGGAAAATACAGTGCTCACACTGCAAGTTGCAGGTGCGCTCGCCAACCACAGAGAGAATAGGCGGGGTTTCCTCGGCTAGTGCCTTGTACATATTCTCAACGAGCTCGGGACGTCGATCACCGAGAACTGCGATAGCAAACCAGTAGTCCAGCGCGGAAAACCCGTCTTGCATGGCGTAGTCCCCTTTCACGATATTCTGATGAGTACAATACTATTTATATTGCATAATATGGCAAAAGATTATACTATTTTTAAGCTAGCTAATATAAGGCTAAATAGCTCTAAATAATGATTTAATTGTCAAAACTATTGACTATTTTAAAATCTGGCGCTAACCTAAGGTTGATGCGGATTATAGAGGCTTTAGAAAGTTTGGGGCTAAACGAAAAACAAGCGCGGGTCTATGTCACGCTTTTGCAATTGGGCCAGACCTCGGCTTATGCCGTTTCGGAGCATAGCGGGCTGAAACGCCCGACAACCTATGTGATTCTTGGAGAGTTGATGCAAAAAGGCCTGGCCCTAAAGGTCCCACGTGTGCGCAAGCGCATGTTTACAGCAAAGTCGCCCGAGGAGTTTTTGGGCGAGGCCGAAGAAAAGTTGCGTCTTGCTAAAAGCGTATTGCCGCAACTTCTCGCAATGACATCCGGTGAGAAAAAACCGAAGGCGCTCTATTTTGAGGGTCTGCGCGGCGCTAGAGAGTTACTCCATTATGGTTTAGACACGCTATCGCGGGGTGAGATTGTCGGTTTTTATGCGCATGCCGAAGACGCATCATCTGAATTGATCCAAATTTTCGATGACTATAATGACAAACTAAAGAAAAAGGGCATTCGCGTGCGCGGCATTGCCCCCGAACACTCAAATTTAGAGCGCTGGCGTAAAACAGATGCGGAATACGGACGACAAACTAAAACAATACCTCTTGAAACCTATTCGGCGAATATTTCCCTGGATATGACCGATACGGCAGTCCGAATCCTCGACTTTAAAAATCTGCAGGGGGTTGTGATTGAAAATCCTGACATAACCAATTCTGTGCGCCAGATTTTTGAGATGGTTTGGGAATCGCGGCCGGAGCCGATAACCGGACGAGTCGGGAACACGAAAAGCTAGCTTTTGACTTTTGACTTAGCGAGCCGTACAATAAGTTATCTATGAAAGAAAATAACACATACTCTCAATATCTGATCCCCACGGTTATCGAAAAATCGCAGTTTGGCGAGCGGGCTTACGATATTTATTCGCGCCTCTTGAAGGACAACATCATTTTTCTCGGCGGACCGATTAACGACGCCGTGGCCAATACGGTGATCGCCCAGCTTTTATTTTTGGAATCACAGGATATCAAAAACGACATTAAGCTCTACATCAACTCCCCCGGCGGATCGGTTTCGGCGGCCCTCGCCATTTACGACACGATGCAGTACGTGAAACCCGATGTAGCTACGATTTGCGTGGGAGTTGCAGCGTCAGCGGCCGCCTTACTCCTCGCCTCCGGCGCCAAGGGCAAGCGTTTCGCGCTCCCCAACGCGGAAATTCTGATCCACCAAATCATGGGCGGTGTCGAAGGGCAAGCCACCGAAATCGAAATTGCCGCCAAGCAAATTCTGAAAATCAAGCAAAAAACCAACGAGATCATAGCAAAGCACACCGGCCAAAAAATCGACAAGATCGAGCACGACACCGACCGCGATTTCTGGATGTCCACGGAAGAGGCCAGGTCCTACGGCCTGATTGATGAGATCATCAAACGGAAAACAAACGGCAAGACTAATGGAAAGTGAGATCATGCAAAAAACAGCCCCTCGATAAACTCGGGGCTGTTTTTTTGTGATGCCGCTGTCGAGTTTCAACGCCTTGCGATCATTGCGAGAAGCGAGCCCCCTGTCATCTCGGCCGGTTTTCGCAAACCCATAAGCTCGATCACTGTCGGCGCAACATCGGTGAGAATCCCGCCAATTTCTTTTTTTCGCTTGCGGATTTCATCCGAAGAGCGCGGCGAACTCGAACGAAAATCTTTGCCGACAATGTAGAAAGGCACGGGATTCAACGAATGTTCCGTGATTTTTTCTCCCGTTACCGGATCGCGCTTGGCCTCGACGTTTCCGTGATCCCCCGTCACCAAAAGAACACCGTCTGTAGCCAGTATCTCTTCCGCCAGGTCCGCCAGCGCTCGGTCAATCGCCTCAACAGCCTTGGTCGCCGCCGCCAAATCCCCCGAATGCCCCACCATGTCGGTGTTGGCGTAATTCACAAGGACAAAATCATGCCGCGGCAGCTCTGCAATCACGCGAGCGGTGATCTCGGCCGATTTCATTTCCGGCACCTCGTCGAAATGCACATTGGTCATTGAGGGCACGAGGATTCGCTCCTCGTTCGGAAACGGTTTCTCGCGGCCGCCGTTGAAAAAATATGTGACGTGCGCGTACTTTTCGCTTTCGGCGATATGAAGCTGTTTTAACCCGGCGTCAGAAATGACGTGCGCGAGCGGCGCACGGATTTCAATCGGCGGGAAAGCCACGAGGGCATTTATCCCCCGCTCGTATTCGGTCATGGTAACAATAAGCAGGTTCTCCAAAATCTGGCGCGGAAACGCGTCGAAATTCGGACTGGCAAAGGCATGCACAATCTGACGCATGGAATCCTCGCGGAAATTTGTAAAGATCACGGCATCACCATCTTCAACGGCGCCTGGCATCTTGCTGTTTTTGTCGGGAATGAAACCCGGTTCGATGAATTCGTCTGTTAAGTCCCGTTCGTAACACGCGCGGAGGTAGTCGCCGACAGAGTCCTGAATCGCGGCGCCAGCGCCTTTGGTGTAGAGTTCGTAGGCCTTTTTAGTCCGCCCCCACTGCAGATCGCGGTCCATGGCGTAAAACCGCCCAATGACGGAAGCAATGCTGACGCTCGGCGACTCTTTCGTCATGCGTTCGGACAGATGCCCCATAAACTTCCCGCCCTCTTTCTGAATAGCGTCTTTGCCGTCGGTGATGATGTGAAGAAACGATCGCGAAACGCCCTCCGTTTCAACTAAACGCAGCAAGGCGTACAGATGATCGACATGCGAGTGAACCGAGCCCGATGACACCAGCCCGATAATGTGAAGCTTTGAATTATGCGCTTTTACATGCTCAATAGCCTTAAGGAAGGCTTCATTTTTATAGAAACTGCCATCGTGAATCGCATTGATAATTCTCGGAAGGTGATGATAAATCACCCGGCCCGCCCCCATGGTTAAATGCCCGACTTCGGAGTTACCGGTTTCACCCCAAGGAAGCCCCACCGCGATACCCGAGGCTTGCAGTGTAGTAAAAGGATAATAAGCGTCAAATGAATCCAGCGTCGGCTTTTTGGCAAGCGCCACGGCGTTGGCCCTCTCTTCTTGCGAGATTCCGAAGCCATCCATCACGACAAGGACAACCGGCTTATAAGTTTTTTTCTGCATCTTTATCACTCTAGCATAACTTCACCCGCTCTTCCTTCAGATTGGCTTCTTTGGGCTATACTGGCGCCAAAACTTGACAAATCTATTATCTATGTGCTATATTGTTTTTGTTCTTTTTATGCTTTCCTTGCGATGCAATAGACCAGAAAAAATTCTGTTTTGCTGTGTCGCAAGGACTAGACACTAACCCTTACCAGACAGGAGGCACGAATGAAACGCTAGGCCATACTTTTTGGAATCACTGACGCCGCATCCAAGGCAGTACATGGCTCTCTCTAGAGAGGGGTGCGGCATAACCGCACACCTTCGAGGGAGGAAGTCATGAGCTCGGAGATGATCACGATCAAGACGAGGACGTACAGCCCCGACCTCAACATCTTCACCGGTATCATCTGGTTCGGACTCTCAGCTCCCTGGAAGGAGCCTGACCCGAAACGCCGCGGTCGCAAGTTCGGCTTCCGGGCGGACTGCCGAGGAGCGCATGGCCGCATCGTCTTCCGGGAAGAGGGGGTGGCTATCCTAGATGTCGATCACATCATGATCTTCGATGAGTCGCGACTCTGGGACTTCGCCGCTCCGAAGTGGGAGAGGTTCTCTGCGACACAGAGGGAGATGATTCGTCTGATCCTTATGGGTGCCCAGCAGGGTGTCCTGGAACACTGGGGGATCTTCCGCGATGTCACTACCCGTGTTATCGACAGGATCAGTCGCGAGGAGATTCTCGCGGTACAGTTCGAGCCGATTATCCCGCTACCCTGATATCACCGCCCGTCCCGTGCGCAACATGCACGGGGCGGGCGACTTTTTTATTTAGGAACTTACAGCGAAGCGGCCTCTTCCTGAAAACACTCGGGTGCCTGCCGGCAGGCAGGCGCTAAGAGAGACGCGAGAACTCCCCGCTTCCTCGAGATAAGTCGGGAATCACTCATTCCGACATCGCATGCCCACTTTTCATGAAGAAGGTCCAAGCCGTAATGAAGCACGGCGAGCAGAACTTAGCAGCAGAGGTTCGGGCGCACCCTAAGCGCCTGCCGCGGCCCACAAGGCCGCGGCGTTTTATTTTATTCGTGACAACTATACACTATTCCCGCGATCGCGGGAATAGTGTATAGTGCATTTGACGCATGTCTTAAAGAGTCGTATACTGCCAGCACGTTCGATTATTATTCACCCCCACACTAATCTTTTCGTGACTATCACGACTTGAATATGTGTGAGCCGCTAGGCGGCTTCGCCTTGCATTCTCCCAATATTGAAAGTGTCGCGGTGAGATTAGTGTGGGGGTTAACTTTGGAACTTAACTCGGCGGGAGAATCGCGCGATTCGCGGCCTGCTGATGTTTGCCCCGTTACAAATGCTTCAATCAACTACACCAGCGGCGCTTTGCGTTCTCTGATTGTTATTGAAAGAAAGTATCTACCATACATGATTTGTAACGGGGTGAAAAATCTCTACTCGCACTGTGACTTTGCTAACTTTCAACGCCTAAAAGCGGCCATATTGCCACTGCTTCGCATCAGCAGTTCCTAATCGACGTCTCTCCAACTAAATAATTATGGAAGAACTTATTCGGCTGCCTCTTGCCGTCAGTATTGGAGCGCTGTTCTTACTTGCTATTGGCGCCGGTCTCGGTTATGTCCTGCGCCAACTCATCTCGCGCCAGCGCGCCAACTCGATAGAACTTCGCACGCAAAAGATCATCGAGGACGCTAAGGTCCAGGCCAAAGAAATTTTTGTCGAAGCTAAAGGCGAGGCCGTAAAAATCCTCGAAGAGGCAAAAAAGGAGGAAAAAAACCGCGAGCAAGAAATTAAACGGCTTCAAGACCGATTGGAAAATCGGGAGGGTTTGCTTGACCGGAAGCTTCTTGATATCGAAACCCGCGAAAAAGACGTTGAGGCGCGCATCGAAAAAATCAGAACGGTGAAAACCGAGCTTGACGAAGCGCGAACAAGAATCGAGAAAGAGCTCGAGCGCGTTGCCGGACTCACCAAAGAAAAAGCCGTCGAAGAACTTACGAAAACAATCGAGAAGGACCATGAAGAAACCCTGATGCAGCGCATCCGAAAAATGGAAACAACCGGGATGGAAGAGCTGGAACGGCGCGCTAAACAGATTCTCGCGACAATCATCCAGCGCGTCTCGACCCCGACAGTATCTGAAGTAACGACCACGACCGTCCAAATCTCCAACGACGAAATCAAAGGTAAAATCATAGGCCGCGAAGGCCGCAACATCCGAACACTCGAGCGCGCCGCCGGCGTTGAGATCATCGTGGACGACACGCCGGGCGCCATAGTAATCTCGGCCTTTGATCCGGTGCGCCGGCACATCGCCAAAAATGCTCTGGAACAGTTGATTGCCGACGGCCGCATCCAGCCCGCGCGCATTGAAGAAGTTGTCGAAAAAGTCCGCCAAGACATCGAGAGGCAAATCAAGGCCGCTGGTGAGGCCGCGGCGTTTGAGGTCGGGGTTTTTGATCTTGACCCGCGGCTTGTCTCGCTTTTAGGCCGTCTGAAATTCAGAACTTCATACGGCCAGAATGTGCTGGTTCATTCAATCGAGATGGCGCACATCGCCGGGATGCTCGCAGAAGAGCTTAGCGGAGACGTAATGATCGCCAAAAAAGGCGCCATGCTTCACGACATCGGCAAAGCCGTGGATCATGAGGTGCAAGGTACGCATGTTGAGATCGGCCGCCGGATTCTGCAAAAATTCGGCGTGGATAATCGCATAATTCAGGCGATGCAGTCGCACCACGAAGAGTATCCGTATGAGACGCTCGAATCAATCTTGGTGCAGGTGGCTGATGTAATTTCAGCGGGTCGCCCGGGCGCAAGGCGGGATTCGGTGGAAAATTATCTGAAACGCCTGCAGGATTTGGAAGCCATCGCAAACTCATTTGAGGGTGTTGAGAAATCCTACGCCATTCAGGCCGGACGCGAAATTCGCATATTCGTGACGCCGGAGAAAATGAGCGACTTAGAAGCGCGGGAACTCGCGCGAAGTGTGGCGCAGAAAGTAGAGAATGAATTGAAATATCCGGGAGAAATTAAAGTGAATGTGATACGAGAAACGCGCGCCATTGAATACGCCAGGTAGTAGAAATTCGACAACGTTTCGCGGAGCGAAACGTATATGCCGCAGGCAGTCGAATTTTCACTACCTGGTATGCGAGGTAGAAACCAACAGCAGGAAGAATGCGTACGCTAGCTTTACGAAATACGGATTTTTACGAATGTACGAATTCGTATATTCGTATGTATTGGTATTTCGTAAAGTCTTTAGACTCCAATGAAACGTTGCGCACCAAGTATATATTTAAAGAAACTTCGAAACTATTATACGAGTGATATGAAAACACTTATCTTTGGAGATATTATGGGCCGTCCGGGGCGCGAAGCTTTGGCGAAAATTCTTCCCGAATGGAAAAAAGAATTTTCACCGGATTTGGTAATCGCCAACGGAGAAAATTTGTCGCACGGCAGAGGTATCAGTGAAACGACAATCGCTGAAATTCGCGCGGTAGGCGTTGACGTCATAACCGGCGGAAATCATATTCTTGAGGGCAAAAATGCCGACACGTTGCTTAACGACGAAAGCTTAAATCTAATCCGTCCCATCAACTTCATTCCTACACTCCCGGGTCGCGGGTGGATGCGGACAATCACGGCCGGCGTTGAAGTTCTTGTGATTAACGCCATCGCCCAAACCCACATGCGCGCTCAATACGATTCGCCGTATCTTGCGATTGACGCATTGCTAAAACAAAACGACGAAGGCCAAAAGACAAAAATTATTATTGTCGATTGGCACGCCGAGACGACATCGGAAAAGATGGTGCTCGGCTGGTGGCTGGACGGAAAAGTCTCGCTGGTCTATGGGACACACACTCATACGCCGACAGCAGATGAGCGGATTTTGCCGCAAGGAACGGGATTTATATCGGACATTGGCATGACTGGGGCGCATAATTCGGTAATTGGCGAGGACCTTAACCTTCGAATTGACATTCTTGTCCATCAGAAACGCGTTAAGACCGATGTTGCCGCCGCCCCGCCTTATGAGGTAAACGCCATCCTTGCAGAGATTGACCACGAGAATGGCAAGTGCACAAGAATCGAGAGACTTCGTCAAATTCTCACCGGGTAGTGAAACTTCGACATATCATTTTGGCTTGCCATGGTGAACCAGTCGAAGTTCTACTACCCGGCTTGCATAAATTGGCTCTATCCCTCTACAATAGGAACGTATTTGTTAATTCGCCAAGCCTACAGGAGTCGAGACACCGAGCTTGCGAAACCAAAGGTCGGAACCGCTACTAATTTTGAAAAGATTATGAACAAAGCAGATTTAGTTGATGCAGTGCACACAAAACTGCAAGGGACCAAGAAGGCGGCCGAGGAAGCTGTCGATACTGTTTTCGACGGCATCACGGGCTCACTCGCGAAGGGCCAGGAGGTTTCGATCTCCGGGTTTGGCACGTTCATCGTAAGAAAGCGCGCCGCCCGCCAGGGCGTCAACCCGCGCACCGGCGAGAAGATCCAGATTAAAGCCACAACCACTCCGAAATTTCGCGCCGGCAAGAATTTGAAAGAGGCCGTTCGCTAACCGGGGGTTATCCCTAATCAAAAAACGTCTCGAGGACTATCGAGACGTTTTTTGTTTGGGCCGGTTTTCATTGTATTGCAGTTTATCCAGAAACGCGCGGGTAAGATCAATTTTTCGCAAATCGGAAAATATGAGAATCATCCACAAAACATCAGCTGTGTTGTAAAGATACACCAACGAGTGAGACTGACCGAAGTGAGCTTAAACGCTAACTTTTCGGATGAGTCAAGTCTAAAAAATAGGTTCGATTCCTTTAGACATTCCTTCTCGCGAAATGCTATATTCCGCTGGTTTTACCAGTAATAAATTCCCCGAGTTATCTCAAGAGCGAATGGCTCATCTTTGTCTCCACTGAATAGCGCATCCTTTTTGAGTGTTAGTTCATGTAAAAAGTCCGGAGTCAGTTTTCTGTCATTTAGTTTTTCCAAGACTTTGTCATAGAGAGTTTTAATCTCCTGCAAATGCTTCATCTCAATTTCATTCAATTCTATGTCCGACCCAGGCACTCGTCCTGTGTGCAGCATCTCAACAATGAGAGGATACCGCCAAGTTTCTTTATCGATTTGAAATTCATTTCGTTCAGCTCTCTGATAGATTTTCGTAATTAAATCTCGCGCAAAAACTCCGGGACCTGAAGCACCCTGGCCCCAGGGATTGAAATGAGCCCAGTCGAACGGCGCAAGAGGAATATAGTTATATCTGCGGACACCGGAAACCTCATCCCGAACCTCCGGCCGTAATTGTGCATATCTAGCAATGGCTTCATCCATATACTCTTTGATAGCTGGGTGCTCTTCCCACCACTTTTCGCGGCGCTCGGTGACGATTCGATCATTTTCCTGACGCCGCTGCTCTTTCTGCTGGCGTTCTTTCTCTAGCCAAGCTCTATCCCGTTCTTCTCGGTCGGCTTTTTCCTTCTGCGCCTTCTGCTGTTTTTCCTGCTCTACCCTCTTTTTATTCTCCTGAGATTTAGTTATTGCATCAGGGATTGTAGTACCGCTAAAGAAGTCCTTGCACAAACGCTTAAGCGTTCCAATGGCCTCATCGCTCAATAAGCCAGTTTCTGAATTTATCCGAGAAAAAGTTTCATTTAAGAACATGAGCCTTGCTTGTAAAGCATCTACTGTTTTTTTATCTACCTTAGTTTCTCTGGCTATTTCTTCTAAAGCTTCTCCTACCGCAGCCATTCGGAGAGCAACGACTGAGTAAAAAGATTTTGACTCGGGATCTTTAGCTTCCGTTTTTATAATTTGTCTGAAAACATCTTGTGTTATTGCGAATCCTCGGATGATTGACCCAACCCTACCAGCGGACTTTGTGAGGAAGAGATCAGTTGTACCGTATTTGCTGGCAAGATAAAAACCAATTCCATCAATGGCGCACTCCTTCAGGGTGGCATCTATAGCTTCTCGAGCGCGGTCTCGATGCTGTGGCTTGATGGCACTCATCAATGAATCAATATCCGCCGCCCGTTCTTGAAGGAGTCTCCCAGTTATATTCTCAAGAGACCAATCAACCAGGTGCCCAATTTCATGAGGCCCGACCCAATCCACCAGCTTTTCTCTTTTCTGAATTTCTTTTAAATCGGTGCCCATTTCTATACTGATATGATCCGGCAAGGGGTGAACCCCGACTTCTAGACGTTGTTCAATTCTCAGCGACTGCCCCAGGCCCAGTCCAACCGAAACAGACCCAATTACCGTGCCGTGTTCTGCTTCGGCGATTCCCGCAACATGATGCAAATCAACACCGCTTTCTTCCTGGTATAAATTCCGAAGATACTCTATTTTCGAGCTGACACTACCAATGAGGTGCTCTTTTTGCACCTTCTCAACAGCGGCCTTTTTGCTTTTCTCTTCTTTGATCTGAGTATTTACTTCCTCGTAGTTCTCTGCTTTTCCAACCTTAACTTTGGAACGAAGAATCTCGGCTTCTTCGCGAGCCTCTTTAAGCGAATATCTGTCCTCACCACCCTCTGGATTCATATGTTCAAGTATACCATCGTTTAAGTATGCCCTTGGACTCTTCTGACCCCTGAAAATAAATTCAGAATTCAGAACAGCGGGCGAGTAGTGCTTCCACTCGCCAGTGTTTAACGTGCCTTCGCACGGAACTGTGGTCTCGCCTCGGGGTTATGGTTTGCCCGAGATCCTCACTTACGTCTGTTCAAGACGATCAGAGCTCTGCGCGCCGAGACTGAACGATCCAATGCCAGTTGAGCTTCGACTCCCATCGCTCGGCATACTCACAAGCCCGCTCGAGGGAGACGAACGCTTCGGTCGCAAGCCATGATGATCCTCCGATGACACCGTCCCATTCTCGATAACAGCGGACGATGACATGGAGAGTCTCAGGTAGCGCTCCGTCGGCATCTTCAATCGTGCAGTTCTCGAACCAGTAGTTGCCGTGATACATCGCTCGGCATTCACTGGCGGTACGCGACCTCAACGCCTCTGACTCCGTCTGGCCCCAGCCGTGAACTTCCATCCTGCGACCATCCGCCTTGTTGCGGATCTTGTAGTCGCTAGGAATGGAAACACCGACTTTGATTCTGACGGGGTTGGCCATGATTCTTCCTCCTCTCGGCTTCTCGCCGGAAATATTTGTGAAATGTACTTTGAGCGACCAATTTCGCTCTTCCAAATTCTCAAAAATCTTTGAGAGTTTGGAAGAAGAGGCGTGGTCTGGAGTCCCGTTGTCCCATGTCGGGTTATCTCCAGTTAAGGACCCACGCAAGATCCCGCGCCGCCAAGAGGCGACGACTAGCCGTTGCATGCTTCGCAACGGGAGAGTGGCTGAACGTGCTGTTATTCAGCCTTTACCGCCTCCCCGCGGTGGTGGACCCTGGCACGCTTTTGGGATGGCGCACCGCTCCACTGTGGTAGTCGAGAAGTTAGGACGCACGCTCTACGATCACCGTAGTGACGTAGTACGCATGTCGTGCGATCCCGTCCATCCAGCTCGTCTCCGTCTTGTAGTTCCAAGAACCTTGGAGCGCGAGACTGGTAGTGGCAGACACAACTCGCCAGTCATCGCCGAGCTCTTGAAGACGCTCCTCGAGCTCATCTTCAGGAGTGAGGTTGGTTGACCTCACGATGATAACTTTCTGTTTCATCGCGATCTCCTTTCTTCCGCCGTTGGCGGAAATTTAATCAGTCTGGGATGGAACCGAGCAGTGTATTTAACTCCTGATATGCTACTTCCATGGCCATCTTCGCCAGCTCGATCTCTCCACGCTTCAATGCCGACTTCGCGCCCGCGAGAAAAACACAGATCTCTGCGAGTAGAACCTGATCGACTTCCATTTCTTGATCTCCTTAATTTTCAAGTGAAAGAACACGAGCGACCAATTTCGCTCTTCTGAAAAATTTTGTTTGAAAAATTTCTCGGAAGAGCGGCGGACGATGTTCTGTTCGTCCGCTCTTTGTTGCGGCTAGAATTTTTACACCGCAAGGAGATTGCCAAAAGGCTTGCACCATAACCCCAACGCCAGAGGGACGCGACGATACTACTGAACGCGCCATGGCTGGGATTTCTCTTGCAGTAACCTGGGCTGGGATACCTCGCCCTAATTAAGCCCGATCCAGATAACCACCTCCCTTCTGTTTTTTCTGTAAGCTCGAAGTTAGCTATTCCACTAGATCAAAAGGAATATCAGGATCACAGCCGGCCAGAGCCAACATCACTTCGAACGAGAATCCTGCTACAGCTGGGTCCTGCCAATTTCCATCAAGCAGGCATTGCAGCTGATACGAATTTGCTTTGTAAATTGCGGCTCGCACCGCGAGATACTTTTTCGACCAGGGAGTTTGCTTCTTCGCAGCTTTAGCTTTCTTCTCCATGTTCTTCTCCTTCCTTGGTTTAAAGAACTGTGAGCGAACAATTTCGCTCTTCCGGGGGGCCGTTCTTAAAATTCGGCCCTCCAGAAGAGCGAGCGAATGGAACTTCCACTCGCTACCCGTAGCATCGCTCCGGACATCTCCGGAATCGCGCCTAACGCACTGGGCAGTGCGGAGTGGTTGATATCTTGCCACTCGCAAGTTGTTTTCGGTTGGAGTGAAGTTCCCTTACCGGTTTTCCATAAGAGCGCCCCAACTCGCCCTGATGGTATCCGCTTGCTTGGCGGACCCGGTTCCCTATGCCCTGCGCTCTATCTAGCGCAGCCTCGGTGTAGGACGTGCACGCGACCGCAGCCGCGTGTCGTTCAACCACCCCCCGCCTCCGCCCTTTCCTTTGGCGGCGCTTCGGCTATAGGTTTCTCTGGTATGGCGCCCGCGCGAGCGTCAGAGCGATGGTAGCTAGCCACCGCCCCAGAGATCCTGCGCCCCCGACGCTGCAAAAGGGCCGACAGGAGAACAGAAGCAAAAACTACGTTATCAACGTTCAACATGCTCCATTATACTCGCCTGCAGGATTTTGTCAAGTCCTTTTGACATTTTATGATACGATAAATAGATTTATTTGGCTTTAATACTTGCTAATTGAGATAATAGATGTTTAAATGTGTTAACAGTTTTTAGCATACTAAAATAAAGACAATTAATTATTTTGTCCTTGCCTATTGACAAATTTTTAGCTATAGACTATACTCGACTTGTTCTTCAATATCGCCTTTTTCGCGGGCATCCTGCCCGCATAGGCCCATGAACCCTTTCCCGGGGGCGCAGACGCCATCGGCACCGCTCCCGGAGGGGGGTGAGATCATGGGCGATGGTTAACCCCAATGTGGGGTAACCTCACGGAGCCCGGCCGGGCTCCGTGAGGGAAGCCACAACGGCCACACAGGAAAGGAGAGGTGAGAAGTGGGAGACATGTAAAGGGTAGGTAGTGAGTTCTGTTTTGCGGGCCTAGTTGCGCCCGCGACATGCGGCGGCAATGAACGCCGCCGGAGAGAAGTCTCTTCTTCAACTCGGGCAAGGAGCCCGGCCGCGCAATGCGCGGCCGGGCTCTCATCTTTTTTATGAGACAAAAACAAATACTAGACGTGATCAGCGCCAAGCCAGGCAAGTTCAAAAACGAGGCGCATAGTGTCGGAAATTTCTTTGCTTTCGATAATAATACTTATTAGTTTACCGCGAAGTGTTGTTAACGCTACGTAGTCACCATAAATTAAAATATCGCCCGAAAAAGGAAATTTTTCTTTCGGAACAAATTTTCTTTCGCCTTCAGTCTTAAACCCCGCAAATGGTCCTGAATCGCTAGTGTAAATTGATTGAATGGTTATACCTTTATTCCGACGCTGTTCGAGAAATTCTGCGTTTTCCGCGTCCGAAAAAAATGATTTAGCTCGGTCGCTATATTCCAGTGAATAAATATCCCTGATGATTTTTTCGTCCGATGCTAGAATGCCTTCTCGCACCGCCCGCACGCCTTCCAAGCCTTCAAAAAATCGCACTGCCGGCTTTTCTCCAGATATATTGTGTAACGCCTCGAACTCTGGCAAAACTTTTTTGAATTCCTCCTCCTTATCGCGCATCTCGCGCTCTTTAGCTTTAAAAATCCTAAGAAGCGCCGCCGGACTTTCAGCCGCAAAATGCGTTTTTTTACCTTGCTCAATGGTGCTCACAATTCCATCCTTTGAAAGTTTATCGAGCACGACATAAGTCGTCGCCCGATTTACTTTGGCCTTTTGGGCTATATTCTGAACTGCCGCACTCCCCAATTCCAAAAGTGCAAGATACACTCGCGCTTCTTTATCGGAAAAGCCAAGTTTTTTGAGTTCTAATTCCAATGCCATAATGTCTCTATTATATCATTTTTTATTGCCCCTCCTTATCCCAAGATACGCACGCCGTAAAAACGGCAGTATAGTTTTCGCTTGCGAAGTTTTCGTAGGGATCGGAACCTCGAGCCATCTGCCGAAGGGTTTGCCGGCATTGTAGAACTGATGAACGTCGCGCAAACGCAGGAGCCGAACGCGGTCGGGGGTCAAGGGTTTCAGGCAGAAAGATTCTTCCATAACAAAAAGAAACAATTTCGGTCCGTAGAAAAATCCGGCGGAGCCGAAAAGATGCCGGATATAGCGGCGCGGCCACTTGGCGGTTTTCGATTCTAAATACTTGATAAACGATACTCGTGAGACGCTCATACCGGGTAGTAGAAACTCGACTTAAGTTAACATTCAAATATCTCTTTACTTTCAATTCGATACTGCTTACTCGATGGGGCAACTATATCTATACCAAGTATATGTATACCTTTGTCGAGTTTTCCCTGCCCGCCTGCTGGCGGGACTACCCGGCATACCGGGTAGTAGAACTTCGGATATTGAATTTTAACTTCTCTAATATTCATGAGCTTCTTAAATTCTCTCAAGATTTGATAATCCCAGCTCGCAACTTCGGCCTTGCGGCATCCGAAGTTTCACTACCCGGCATACGCTTTGACTTTACAGCCATCTGCGCATAATGTGTAGCTAACTTCCCAGAACAACACCCAACCCGTGAAAGGAGGCGTTGCCATGCTTCACCGTTTTGTGGCTGTTCTCTCTGGGTGTCTGCTCTTTTCCATGCTTGCTAGTGATGTCACGGCAGCTACCTGCACTTTCCCAGAATCCGGCGAGGTGCGAGGGCTTTATCTCCCCGTCAAGAACGCCACCAACCCCGTAGTGCTCGAACGTTTCATCGCGCTCACCAAGACCACGGAAATCAACGCGCTTGTCATTGACCTGAACGAGTCGGGAAACTTCTTGCAGGAACACCATCGCCGCATTTTGAAGCGGCTCCACAAGGAGTGTATCTACGCTGTGGGGCGGCTCGTAGTTTTCAAGGCCGATGCCGGCTGGTTCCAAGACCCTTACGGCAAACCTCTATCAGATAAGCGCGTAAGCGACCTCTTGCTCCGCGACAAGTCCGGAAGACTCTGGCGCGATAACGGAGGTCACGCTTGGCTGAATCCCCTATCTCCTATGGTCTGGAAAATCGCGGTGGATATGGCGGTTTACGCCTACGACTTGGGATTCCACGAAGTACAGTTTGACTACGTGCGTTTCCCGACTGACGCGAGAAATGAGCAGCCTCTTTCCGCAATCAACTTCGGCGCTCCGGTGTCGGACAAGATCCGCGTGAAAACCATCACCGATTTCTTGGCCTATGCTTGGAAGCGGCTGGCGGAAGAAGCGCCGGACCTTCTGCTTGGAGCCGATTTCTTCGGCGAATCAGCAATTCCATCTGCGGCCTTGGACCCCGCGGGAAACGGCCAAAATATACGCTTGGCATTTCCGCATCTTGATCGCATCTCACCGATGGTCTATCCATCGCACTGGGCTCCAGGACGCTTCGGCTGTCCCATCCCGGCGAGGTGCCCCGAGATCATAGTGCAAAACTCGCTCCGTGAGCTGATGCAATACGCCAGAAAATATCACCCCGAAGTCCAGGTCTGCCCATATCTGCAGGACTTCCCTGCAAAAAACTGGAAAACCACGGAATTCGTGCGCTACGGCGCCGAGGAGGTGCGGACGCAGATTCGCACAGCCGAACTTGCGGGAGCAAACTGCTGGTTCCTCTGGAATCCATCGCTTGTGAACGACAACGGCGCCATGAGTTACAGCGTATCGGGGCTAAGGCCCAAGCTGTGGCAGAAAGCTAGCGAGTAACAAGATTCGCGAAGAACGCGAGCACCTCCGAGAGATTGCAATCTCTCGGAGGTGATTTTTTATCTATGTTGAAACTTCCAAATCCGAAGCTGGCCGCCATCGAGCGAGCCCAGCTTTTTGCTTTGCAAAAAGCGGGTAGGGAGAATCGAACTCCCGGCTTTAGCTTGGAAAGCTAAGGTATTACCACTATACGATACCCGCGCTAAGCGCGGTGTTCATCACGCTAAGCGTGACCCGCGAATACACAAACATTCTGCATAAATTTTTTAAAGAAGGCAATCGCACGTAATGATTCAATGGCTTGGCAATGTCCATAACAATCCAATAGCTTACAACAAGAGCCGGCGACAAAAAATTAAATCGAAACCTTTTCCCACTATGATGCTCTAGAGCATCATAGTGAAGACAGGGAATGGCTAGGCACGAGAACAGCGAAACGACGGCACTAAAATTTCGAAAACGAGTGATGCACTTTAGGGCTGAACTTTAGACGAAAACTTGACATAGAAGAAATGTTAATATATAAGATAACCTATCGCCAAAACCCGATCTTTGAAAGAAGGTGAAAAAACGTGAGCGAACGGAGCGACTTCGAGAAGTTCCTCGATGGCCTCGGCGCCAAACGCGCGGCTCCGGGGAAGAGGCATCTATGCTGGCAGATCGGATCGCGCCCGTTCTCTATTCCCGGCAATCTTAGCGGCCGACGGGCTTACCTAAATTATGAAGCCGCCGCTCGGAAGATCGCCGCTGAAGAGGGACTGATATCTACCAAATTAACCGGGGCAGCTTCCTCCGATCGCTCTCGAGAACAACCACAACGACCGCAAGCATCATCACCGGATTATCCTCGCGTGTCTCATGGCACGCGCCAGGATCTTGATGAGTGGAACCGCCTAGAAAACGAACGCTGGAGAAGTCCTCTACATGAAGGGAGACTAGAAATGGATCTACCCGAAAGACGTATCCGCGAGACAGAACGCCTGCCAATCGTTGAGCAAATTCTTCGCGCAGTAAACGAGCCGCTAACTGCCATGGAAATCGCGAGGATCGGTGTCAGTGACTGGGACTGGAAAAACGCGGATGTTGCGGGCCATGCCGTCCTCCGCCTTTTCAAAGCGCATCCGAAGCGCTTTCGTGCCATCCGCGGCACGAAGAGAAACGAGCGTTGGGAGCTCGTACCGCCAGAGCCACCGGCCACGCCACAAATACCGACTCCCGAGGCTCCCGAGGTCTCCCACACGGCGCCATCCGCTCGAGAAGCGACTGTAGCAGATGTGCCATCCGCCACGAGCAACGCGGAAAACAAGCTCAAGTTGGTCCATAGTATCCTCGAGGAATTTCAACTGAATCGAGATAGCTGGAAGGAACCGTACCAGGCCTTCTATGCGCTCGGGCGAATCCACGAGATTCTGGGAGAGGTGTCGACACCAAGCTTCAGGACCAACGAGACGTAGTCAGACGCATGGCAACAACGCCCCCAACTCCAGTCAAATGACTGAAGTCGGGGGCTCTTTTTTATAAATACAAGCGCACAAAACAAAGTATTTTTTCAAATACACATTCATTAACCTATAGGTTAATGAATGTGTATTTCATAAAAGTCAGAAATTTCTTGTCGGGGTGCCAATCCGTCAGCTGACGGGGAACTCGGTCTAAATGCTCCTTCGCCCCGCACCAAAATCTTACCAGCCGCAATTGCTGAACGAAGCTCGAACCTATTTTGAACGGAATTGATTGCCGCGCTCGTCGCGCCGGCAGAAAACCAAACCGCTTGGGCGAGGCGGGAAGAAAAAGCGGTGGGGGGGAAATGCCCCAAAGGAAAGTAAAGCTTCCTG
>ORJL010289059.1_pt1 | contig 37219 bp, 32 predicted proteins | sample 1779941 | NCBI WGS metagenome assembly ORJL01 (sample SAMEA104232317, study PRJEB22302) | groundwater metagenome | biome: forest; feature: aquifer; material: groundwater | place: USA | collected 2011-08-07 | depth 5.8 m | reverse complement strand
GCTGGTCGACAACGACGTGCTGATCGACGCCGGCACCGGTGTCGGCGATCTGGCGATCGCGGAGCTTGCCCAGATCGATCACGTCTTCATCACCCACTCCCATCTGGATCACGTTGCCAGCCTGCCCTTCATGGTCGATACGGTGGGCGACATGCGCAATCGTCCGCTGACGGTACATGCGACCGAGGCCACGCTCGAAATCATCCGCGCCCACATCTTCAATTGGGCCATCTGGCCCGACTTCAGCGAAATCCCGACGCCGGAGAAACCCTTCATGCGGTTTTCGGCGATTCGCGTTGGCGAGGTGGTCGACCTCGACGGCCGCAAGATCATTCCCTTGCCGGCTAATCACACGGTGCCCGCGGTCGGCTACCACCTGGATTCCGGACAAGGCAGCCTGGTATTCACGGGCGACACCGGCCCCTGCCCGGAGTTGTGGCAACAAGTCAATCAAATCCGCAACTTGCGTTTCCTGATCATCGAATGCGCATTCTCCAATAGCGAAAAGCGTCTCGCCGTCGCATCCCTGCACTTGTGCCCAAGCATGCTGCTGGAAGAATTGACCAACCTGCAGCGCGATGCCGAAGTTTTCATCACCCACCTCAAGCCGGGGCAGATTGAACTGACCATGCAGGAGATTGAAGACTGCATCGGCGAATATCGCCCCGGAATGTTGCAGAACAACCAGTTGTTTGAAATCTGATCATGTCCGATCCGGTGAGCATCGACCTGCTGGTCCGCTTGCAACCGCTGATGTCACTCGGCAGCGACGGATTGCGCGAGTTGCTGCCACTGTGTCGCCTGCACCGATTTTCGCGCGACAGCGATCCGTTTCGTACAGCCGACTGGAACGGACAGGTGGTCTATCTGGTGCAGGGGCAGTTGTTGGCGAGCATGCCGGATGGCACGACGCGGGTCCTGGTGGGAGGTCGCGATCTCGCGGTGGCTCCGCTGGCGCGCAGCGGCAAGGTACCCATGAAGAGCAAGGCCATCACCGATGTCGAGATACTGACGCTGGAAGAGGACAAGCTCGACATCGTGTTGACCTGGAACCAGCTTGCGGCACCCGTCGGCGACGCCCAGGAGGGCGCAGACACCACCGACTGGCGCCGGATGTCGGACATGTTCGCCCTGGACAACCTCACCATCGGCGTATTTGCGTCCTTGCCGCCCGCCAATATCCAGTCCCTGCTGGGCAAGTTCAATCGGGTTCAGGCCAGGCGCGGCGAAACGGTGGTCAAGCAAGGGGACCCCGGTGACTACTACTACCTGATCGAGAGCGGGCGCTGCAAGGTTTCGCGGCTGGTCGCCGGTTCGTCGATCGAACTGGCGGAACTCAAGGAAGGCAACGCATTCGGTGAAGAGGCGCTGGTCGCCGACACGGCGCGCAATGCCACCGTGGTGATGAAGACCGACGGCGTCCTGTTGCGGCTGTCCAAGGATGACTTCAACGAACTGCTCCGCGCTCCTTTGTTGCAGCGGGTGAGCGGTGAGGAGGCGGGCAGGAGAGTCGCAACCGGCGCGACCTGGATCGATGTGCGTTTTCCCGCCGAGTACCGTAGCGACGGTTTTCCGGGCGCCGTCAATATTCCACTGGACGACATCCGCCAAGCGCTGGCGGCGCTGGATCCAGCGCAGGAGTACATCGTTTATTGCCAGACGGGGCGTCGCAGTTCCGCCGCAGCGTTTTTACTTTCCCAGCGTGGGTTCAATGCCGCCCTGCTCGACGGCGGCATGCGGGCCTATGCAGATGTGATGGAGTCAGTCCAATGAGTGCCGTTCCCGCTGCTTCCCCCGAGGTGGCCGCGTCGGATGTCGACAGCCGTCTCGCGTTCTTCAAGAATCTTCAGGTCGTCACCAACAAGATTCACGCCACTGCCAATATCGACGAGATCATGCTGGAGCTGTCCGGCGAGATTTGCAGCCTGTTCAACGCCGACCGGTTGACCATCTATTCGGTCGGTGACGACAAGGCGTCGATCGTTTCCAAGGTCAAGACCGGACTCAATTCCTTCAAGGATCTGCGCCTGCCGATCGCCGACCAGAGCATCGCCGGTCATGTCGCCCTGGCCAAGAAGACCGTGAACATCCGCGATGTCTATGACGAAGCGGAACTCAAGGCGATCCATCCGTCGCTGCGCTTCCTGCAGGAGGTCGACAAGCGTACGGGCTATCGGACCAAGCAGATGCTGGTGGCGCCCGTGGCCGACGCGCAGAACGCCGAATTGCTCGGCGTGGTGCAGATCATCAACAACAAGGCCGGCGCGCCGTTCGCCGCGATCGCCCAGGAAGGCGTCAAGGGCCTGTGCGAGACGCTGGCGATCGCGTTCACCCAGCGCAGCAAGCCGGCGCAGGCGGTCAAGACCAAGTATGACTTCCTGGTGTCCGACGCGGTCATTTCGGCGCAGGAGCTGGAACTGGCAACCCGCACCGCGCGGCGCAAGAACCTCGACATCGAGGAAGTCCTGGTCAACGAGTTCCAGGTCAAGCACCAGGCCCTGGGCGCTGCGCTGGGCAAGTTCTTCAATGTGCCTTACGAGCCGTTCCGGGGCGACCGCATCAAGCCGGTCGACCTGCTGAAGAACCTGAAGCGGGACTTTCTGGAGCAGGCCCGCTGGGCGCCGGTGGAAGAGGGGCCCGAGGGTGTCATGGTGGTTTGCATGGACCCCGAGCAGGTCAAGGGCTCTCGCGTGGTCAACAACGTTTTTCCGCGCGCCAAGGTGGCCTATCGGGTCACCACAAACCACGAATTCACGCAGACCATCGACCAGTTGTTCGGTGCCGCCGGCGTCCCGGGCTTTACCGACGACAGCTCGGTCGGCGATCTGCTGTCGACCCTGGACCAGGACGAAGACGGCGGTGAGGGTGGCGCCGGCGACGATATCTCCGCCGCCGCCGACAACGAACTGGTCAAGCTGGTCAACAAGGTCATCATCGACGCCTACCAGCAGGGCGCCTCGGACATCCACATCGAACCCGGCTTGGGCAAGGACAAGGTGCTGATCCGTTTCCGCCGCGACGGCTCCCTGGGCAAGTACATCGAGGTGCCGGCCAGCTACCGCAATGCCATGGTGGCGCGCCTCAAGATCATGTGCGACCTTGACATTGCCGAGCGCCGCAAGCCGCAGGACGGCAAGATCAAGTTCAAGAAATACGGGCCGCTGGATATCGAACTGCGGGTCGCGACGATTCCAACCAGCGGCGGTGTCGAAGATGTGGTCATGCGCATCCTCGCCGGTGGCGAGCCGATACCGCTGGACAAGCTGGGGGTGCTGCCGACCAACCTGACCAAGCTCAAGGCCACCATTTCCAAGCCCTACGGCCTGTTCTTCGTTTGCGGCCCGACGGGCTCCGGCAAGACCACCACACTGCACTCGGTGCTGGGCTACCTCAATACCGTGGATACCAAGATCTGGACCGCGGAAGACCCGGTGGAAATTACCCAGAAGGGTTTGCGTCAGGTCCAGGTCAACAAGAAAGTGATGGACTTCGCGACCGTCATGAAGGCCTTCCTCCGAGCCGATCCGGACATCATCATGGTGGGCGAAATGCGCGATGCCGAGACCACCGGCATCGGCATCGAGGCTTCGCTGACCGGCCACCTGGTGTTTGCCACGCTGCACACCAACAGCGCACCGGAATCCATCATCCGCCTGCTCGACATGGGCATGGACCCCTTCAACTTCTCCGACGCCCTGCTGGGGATTCTGGCCCAGCGTCTGGCCAAGCGCTTGTGCAAGTGCAAGGAGACTTATACGCCGGACGCCGAGGAAATCAGGCTGTTCATGAAGGAATATTGCAGCGAACTCGAAAATACCACGGAGTTCAAGAAGGATATGAAGGCCGCCTACGCAGAGACCGAAGCGCGCCTGCTCAAGGACTATGGCAAGGATGGCAAGTTCGTGTTCACCCGGGCCAAGGGCTGCGACACCTGCGGCGGCAGCGGCTACAAGGGACGTGTCGGCTTGCATGAGTTGATGATCGGCACCGAGCCGCAGAAGAAGTTGATCGTGGAGCGCGCCCGCGTCGTGATGCTGGTCGCTCAGGCACTGGAGGACGGCATGCTGACCCTGAAGATGGATGGTCTGGAAAAGTCCTTGCAGGGCGTGACCGATCTCAAGCAGGTAAGGGCCGTCTGCATCAAGTAAGGAATGTCCATGGATAACTCCAGCGACCTGTTTCGCCGCCTTGAAAAGCTGAATGCGATCGGCGCCGCGCTCTCCAAGGAGCGCGACATCAACCGGCTGCTGGAATCGATCCTGATCGCGGCGAAGACCATCACCCATGCCGACGGCGGCACCCTGTACCGCATGACCGATGACGGCCGCGCCTTGCGCTTCGAGATCCTGCGCACCGATTCGCTGCACATCGCCATGGGCGGCACCACCGGCAATCCCATCAATTTTCCCAACCTGCCCCTGGTCAACGACAAGGGCGAGTCCAACGATTCGATGGTGGCGGCCTATGCCGCCATCCATGACAAGACCGTCAACATCGCCGACGCCTACACCGAAGCCGGTTTCGATTTCACCGGAACCCGGAGTTTCGACGAACGGACCGGCTATCGTTCGCAGTCCTTCCTCACGGTGCCGATGAAGAATCATGAAGGCGAGATCATCGGCGTATTGCAATTGATCAATGCCCAGGATGAGACGACACATCAGGTCAAGACTTTCTCCTCGGCCGACCAGAGCCTGGCGGAGTCGCTGGCTTCCCAAGCGGCGATCGCCCTGACCAATCGCCTGCTGATCACCCAGCTCGAGGAATTGTTCGAGTCCTTCATCAACCTGATCAACCTGGCGATCGACGAAAAGTCGCCTTACACCGGCGGCCACTGCCAGCGGGTGCCGGCCCTGACCATGATGCTGGCCGAGGCCGCCGATGCCACCGGGGAAGGCCCGCTTGCCGACTTCAGGATGGATGAGCGCGACCGCTATGAACTCAAGATCGCCGGCTTGCTGCATGATTGCGGCAAGGTGACGACGCCGGTGCACGTGGTGGACAAGGCCACCAAGCTGCAAACCCTGTTCGATCGCATCCACTTGATCGACACCCGCTTCGAGGTGCTCAAGCGCGACGCGGAAATCCATGCCCTGCGCCGGCAACTTGCCCTGCGCAACGGTGGCCACACGGCGGCCGACGAGGCGATCTGGCAGCAGTATCACGACGAGGTTCGCGTACTCGACGCGGATCGTGAATTCCTGCGCAAGACCAACGTCGGCGGCGAAGCCATGCAGGAAGCCGACCTGCAGCGGGTGCGCACGATCGGCAGCAGCCGCAAATGGCGCAATGTCGATGCCGTCGAAACCGAGTTCCTCACCGCCGATGAGGTCGTGAATCTGACCATTCGCGCCGGCACTCTGACGCTGAAGGAGCGCGACATCATCAATCACCACATCGTCGCCACCATCAAGATGCTCGAGCAGCTACCGTGGCCCAGGCACCTGACGCGAGTGCCCGAATACGCGGGCGGCCACCACGAACGCATGGATGGCAAGGGCTATCCAAAGGGTTTGACCCGTGAGCAGATGTCCTTGCAGGCCAGGATGATGGGTATTGCCGATATTTTCGAAGCCCTGACCGCGCGCGATCGCCCCTACAAACCGGGCATGAAACTCTCGCAGGCCATGGGCATCATGGCCAATTTCAAGAAGAACGGCCATATCGATCCCGACTTGTTCGACGTGTTCGTGCGCCAAGGCGTGTATCGCCGTTACGCGGAACAATTTCTCGATGCGGGACAGATCGATAAGGTTGACGAGGCGGCGCTTACCGCTGATTGAAGACCCGCCTCGTTCCGAGAGTGTCAAAAAGCACGATTTTCAAGTTGGCCGGCTCGCAGCGTGACGCGATATGGCGAAAACGTGACGTTTTTTGTCAGTTTCCGGCAAGTCGGTCGCGCAAAGCCCCAGATAGAGCGATCTTGTGCTGGCATGGCTTGTGCATGACTTTCCGCAACGACAACTGTCGTTACTTTTTCCAAAAGGAGAATCCGCATGAAAAAGCAGTTGCAAAAGGGTTTTACCCTTATCGAACTGATGATCGTGGTTGCGATCATCGGCATCCTGGCCGCCATCGCCATTCCGCAGTTCAGTGAGTACACCAAGAAGGCCGAAAACAAGGCTGCACAGTCCGACGCCAAGAACATCCTGACCCAGGCCGTTGCTGGTACGACCTAATATTACGCAGTAATTTCATTCATTTAGAAAGGTACTCCATATGAAAAAGCTAATTATTGCGCTGTGTCTGGGCGTTGCTTCGTCGGCTTCGATGGCCACTACTGTTTGTTCGGCAGGAACCGCGACGGCGGTCGCAAGTTCCACGACGGACTTCGTGAGAACGGGTTTTACGCCCCGCTGCTCGTCGAATTCGCTGGTTGATTTCGCGCAGGATACAAATGCTGCCGCTGTCGGCGCCACGTCGTCCAAGGGCAACCAGATTTTTGGTGGCCACAGCAACGGCGGCGCGGTCATATCAACGGGCGCTTGCGCCGCGGCCGCTTGCACCATCACCGAAGCTGCGACAGCCGCCACCGCCAAGCTGGCCGCCGCCGCTTCGTCCTAAACGCGGAGCTGTTGGCTGAAAGGAAAAGCGCGCCCAAGGCGCGCTTTTTTGATCCTGCACGCGGAGAACCTGGGGAATTCAGTGAAGAGAAATTCTATTGGTTTCACTCTTATCGAGCTGATGATCGTTGTTGCGATAATCGGGATTCTGGCCGCCATAGCGATTCCGCAGTTCAGCGAATACACGAAGAAAGCCGAAAACAAGGGTGCTCAGACCGATGCCAAGAATATCCTGACTAATGCGATGGCAAACACGCATTAGTTGTTAGTATCATCTGCTGGCATGGTTTGGGCCGGATTTGATTCTGGTCGGCTTGCCTCGTCAGCCCGGATTCCACTGGACACCAATTACTTGCCTGGGAAAGTCGTCGCTGGCGAAACTGCGGTGCTCGCATTGATGGATGGTTGTACTTCGAAATCTTCCGGAAACAGACCAATTGATTGCACCTTATTTGCTGACCGCCTGGCGCGCGGGCTTGCGCAGCCGGAGCATCCAGGCGGTACTGGTTTTGGGCGTGCTGCTGGTCGGGGTGGCCTATCTTTCCGGCTCGTTTTCTCCGCGTCAGCCCACGACGGTTGCGCTTGACATCGGTCTTTCGGGTCTGCGCTTCTCACTGGTTTTGTTTGCCCTGTTCTGGGTGCAGGAACTCGTCGGCCAGGAAATCCAGCGCAGAACAGTATTGCTGGCGCTGACATACCCAGTGGCACGCGGGCACTACCTGGTGGGGCGCTATTTTGGCGTGCTGGGTTTGCTGGCGGTGGCTGCCGTGTTGCTGGGCCTGTTGTTGTGGCTGGTGACGCTGAATGCCGGTCGCGGCTATGAACAGGGATATGCGATAGCGCCCGGCCTTCCCTACTGGCTGACTATTTTCGGGCTCTGGATCGATGCGGCGGTGGTCGCGGCGTTCGCCCTGTGGATTGCCAGTCTATCCACCGTAAGCATGTTGCCCCTGGCGCTGGGACTGGCGTTTGCGGCGGCGGGCAAGAGCCTCGGCGCGGTGGTGGAGTATCTGGCGGCGGGTGCCGAAGGCGATGCCGAGATCATGCGCCTGGCACCCATTGTCAAGGCGATACAGTGGTTCCTTCCCGACCTGTCCCGACTCGATTGGCGTGCCTGGCCGATGTACGGGGTTGCGCCCGAATCGATGGCCATGGCGGGCGGCGGGCTTGTCGCGGCCAGCTATATCGCCCTGTTGGTGACGCTGGCGGTATTCGCCTTCAATCGTCGCGAGTTCGAATAGTCGGCGCTGGCGGCACGGCGATGAGACTCACGCAGAACGCGAAACTTGGCCTGATCGGTTTGATGGCGGCGCTGGCCTTCGTGACCACCACCCGCGGCATGGGTTCAATTCCGCGCCAGACCGTGCGGGTTGAAATGCAGGTGGCCTTGCCGCTTTTTGTCCAGGTATTCATGGCCGGCGGGGATCGCTTCCTGGCCGCCAACATCGCCGCGATCCGCGCCGTGGTGGTGGAAACCCGCAAGATGCGGCAGGATGACTTCGCGGTTCTCGCCAAGGTGCAGGAAGATGTTTCCTGGCTCAATCCGGGGCATGAGGACAACTATTACATTGCCGCGGCGATCTTGCCATGGGTTGGTGAACTGGAATCCGCGCAGCGCGTCCTGGCGCGCGCCACCCGGGCACGGTATTACGATTATCAGCCGGCATTCTTTTATGCCTTCAATCTGCTGCACTTCAAGGGCGATGCACAAGGCGCCTCGGCCTGGATGCGCGAAGCGGCGGAAAAATTGCCCGAAGGCGACGAGCGGCTGCAAATGCAGAACTTGGCCGCCATCTGGATGGACAAGACACAAGACGTGGACCTGGCGATGCGTGTCGTCGAAGCGATGGCGCGGCAGGCCAAACGCAAGGATTTTCGCCGCTACCTGGAAAGACGCGTGGAGCGTCTGCAAGGACTCAAGGATTTGCGTGCCGCAGCGGACAGATATCGTGAACATTACAACCGCCCGGTGGCGGATTTGAATGATCTGGTCAAGGCGGGATTCCTTCCGGCGCTGCCGAGCGATGCCTTCGGCTTTGGCTACGACATCAACGCAAAGGGGGAAGTCGTGCTGCGCAATTCGCCGCGACAGGACAGGAAATGACGACAGCAATTGCGATCAATGACCTGCGGAAAACCTATCCGCGCAGGTGGGCATCACCGTCGTTCGAGGCCCTGAAAGGAATCACGCTTTCGGTTGATGAGGGCGAGGTGTTCGGTTTCATCGGACCGAATGGCGCGGGCAAGAGCACGGCAATCAAGATACTGACGGGGGTAATGCGGCCCAGCGGGGGCTCGGCCGCCCTGTTCGGGGTTGACGTGATGCGTCCCGAGGCGCGCCGGGGCCTGGGGTATGTTCCGGAAAACCCCAGCCTGCCCGACTATCTGACCCCGCTCGAGATTCTGTCCATGGGGCTGGCGTTGCATCGTTGCAAGCCGGCGAATCCGAAGCTGCATTGCCTCAAGTGGCTGGAGCGGTTTGGCTTGGCGGCGGTTGCCGGCAAGGTGATTCGCGGCTTCTCCAAGGGCATGGCGCAACGCACCGCCCTTGCGCACGCCATGGTCGTCGAGCCGCGTTTGTTGATCCTTGATGAGCCTTTGTCGGGGCTTGACCCGATTGGCAGGCGCGAAGTCGTCGATATCCTGGCGGAATTTCGTCAGGCTGGAGGAACACTGTTCCTGACCTCGCACGTACTGCACGATGTCGAGCGACTGGCAGATCGGTTTGGCCTGATTCATCAGGGGGAGCTGCGGGCAGTTCGGGCGCCGAGCGAACTGGTCGACGATGAAGACGCGGTATGGGTCCGTAGCCAGGGTGACCTCGCGGTCCTGCCCGGAATGATTTCGGAACCCGGCGGTCGTTGGCTCCTCGAGGTGCCGCGCACAGCCTTGTGGGAGACCTTGCGCCAGTTGGAACATGGGCGCCATCGATTGATCGAGATTCGGCCGACGCTTTCGCTGGAGGCGGCGTTTCTGCGTGTGGTGAAAGGCGATTGAGCTGGATTGGCGCCGTATCCGTCGCTGCAAGACGTGGCATCCCGTGGGCGAATCTGCTGCTGGCCGGGTTCGCGCTATGGTTATCGAATCATCCCTATTTCGGTCTATGGCATGACGCCCGCATCTATGGACTGATTGCCGCCCATTCGCTGCATCCCGACGCGCTGGGCCAGGATCTTTTCTTTCGCTTCGGCTCGCAGGGAAGCGTCAGTCTATTTACGCCAATCTACGGTGCGCTGGTGGCCTGGCTGGGACTGAATCAGGCCGCGTGGTGGGTCGTGTTGTCGGGGGCCGTGGCCTGGGTCGCGGCCATCGCCCTTCTGGCGGTGCGGATCCTGGGGCCAGGAGCGGGCACGGTGCTGGCGGTTTTGCTTGGCGCCGCACTTTCGATCAGCTATTCGCCCAACTCGACCACCTTCGTCTTGACCGAGAGCTTTGCGACCGCGCGTTCGTGGGCCTATCCGCTCGGAGTGTTGGGCGTGGCTGCCCTTGCCTGGCGGGCCAGGGCCTGGGCGTGGAGTTTCTCGGGCCTGGCCTTGATGATCCATCCACTGCTGGGAATATGGCCGGTGGCCTTGTGCGTGCTGCAGGCCCTGTCACCGCTCCATGTGGCGGCCCTGACCGCCATGTTCGTGGCGTCCATGGTCGCCGCGTGGCTCGCTGTGCCGGAGTTTTCCTTCCTGCCGTTGATGGCAGGAGAATGGCTGGAGTTTGTGCGCGGGACTCAGGATGTCCTGTTCAAGCCGGGTGAATCGAGGTTGCCCGGGTACGGTGCCGCGCTTGCCGCGCTCCTCGCGGCAAGTCGTTGGGGTACCGAGCCTTTCCGTGACCTTTATCGCAACGGCCTGGTTCTCGGCATCGCCGGCCTGGGCTTGTCACTCATGGCCAGTTTCGGCCCGCCCTATGAGTTGCTTATCCAGGTTCAGGCGTGGCGGGTCTGCTGGCTTCTGGTTCCGCTGGTGATGATCGGCGTACTCGATATCGGACAGCGGGTTTCCAGGGCCGACGCCGGTGGCCCGGTCGTGGTGGCCTTGCTGGCAACTCCCTTTGCCGTGGGAGGGTTCACCTGGATCAACGCCTTCTATTTGTTCGGAATTGCCAGCCTGATCCCGACTCGTTTTTGGGAGCCAGCGGGAAAATTCCTTGCGCGCCGACGTGGCCATTTCATGGTCACGGTGATCCTGGTTTGGGTGATCTTGTTGCCGGGGATGCTTGCTGAACTTGACATCGTCGGGTCAAAGATGCTGCAACCCTGGTGGCAGGGGGCCGTCTGGCTGCACGGCCTCGTCGCGGGGGGCGGCTGGGACCTGCCGCTGTTGGTGGCGATGTACGTGGCCTGGGGACCGAAATCGAGCCGCGCCGCCTTTCACCTCGGCATTACCTGCGCGCTCGTTGCGCTGCTGTTCCTGGCGTTCCAGGACTGGGATCGCAGAACCAGGGACAGGCGAATCGCCGAAGCATGCTATCTCAATGACAGATGCGCATCCCACCCATTCAGGCAGGCAATTGGTGCCGGTGAGACGGTGTTCTGGGCGGAACGGGAACTGGATGTCTGGTTTATCCTCAATCGCGCAAACTATTTCGGAAACGTCCAGCGCATCGGCAGTGTGTTTTCGCGGGAAAAGTTCCTTGAATGGCGACGACGCGAGGCGCATGTTGCCGCGGGCACGGATCCGGCACGTTTGTGCGGGGAGCCGAAGCTCGACTGGGTGATATCGTCGGCGACCATCCCGGGCACCCGTCCTCGACACGAGGCGGGTGGCGATCGCTTGTATGCGTGCGCGGATTTCCGCGCCAACTCCGCCAGGCAAGGCAAAATCGAATGATTGGCATGATGCGGCGAACGGACGGCAGAAAGCTGGCGGCGGAGTTCTTGCGCTATTTTGCGGTCAGTGCGCTGGCACTGGCGGTCGATATGGCGTGTTTGTTGCTGGCGGCGGAGTATGTTCACTATCTTCTGGCGGCCACGTTGGGTTTTCTGCTGGGTGCGACGGTGAGCTATGTGCTTGCCGTGCGCTGGGCCTTCGATCGTCGGCGACTGGAGTCTTCGCCGAGAACGGAATTCGCGGTGTATGCCTTGATCGGTGTTACCGGCCTGGGAATCAACAACTTGACCATCTTTCTCGCGGTCGAGTCGCTCGGGTTGAGTTTGTGGCTGGCCAAGGCGTGTGCGGCGGCGATTACCTTTCTATTCAATTTTTCCGCGCGAAAGTGGGGATTGTTTCACACCTGATTGCTATGAATAAACCGCTTGTAGTCATTATCGGGGCTGGTCCCGCGGGTTTGACCGCGGCGCTGGAACTCGTTCGCGACGGCCGGATGAACGTACTGGTGCTGGAAGCTTCGACCGAAGTGGGCGGGATCTCGCGTACCGTGCAGTACAAGGGCAACCGCATGGATATTGGTGGCCACCGTTTCTTCTCGAAATCCGATTGGGTGATGAACTGGTGGCGCGAACTGCTCCCGGTGCCAGGCATTGCGACAGATGTCGAGATTGCCTACCAGGGCCAACGTCGTCGAGTCGGTGCCGACGCAATGGCGGCTGCCGACAGCGGGCTGGTGATGCTCGTGCGCGATCGACTTTCGCGCATCTACTTCCTGCGCAAGTACTTCGACTATCCGATCAAGCTCAACGCCAATACGCTGCGGAATCTCGGGCTGGTGCGTCTGGTGCGCATCGGCTTCAGCTACCTGCATGCCATGGTATTTCCGCGTCGGCCCGAGGCATCGCTGGAGGATTTTCTGGTCAATCGCTTCGGTGCGGAGTTGTACCGCACCTTCTTCAAGGACTACACGGAAAAGGTCTGGGGCGTGTCGTGCGACCGGATCAGCGCCGAATGGGGCGCCCAGCGCATCAAGGGCTTGTCCGTCATCGAAGCGTTGAAACATGCCTTGCTTGGCGGCAAGAAAGGAAAGGATGGCAAGGCGACAAAGACCAGCCTGATCGAACACTTCCTGTATCCCCGACTGGGACCGGGCCAATTGTGGGAGGAGGCGGCACGTCGTATCCAGGCCGGAGGCGGGATGATTCGATTTGGCTGCCCGGTGGTTGGAGTCCGCCATCAGGCCGGACGTGTCCTGGCGGTGCGGTTGATGTGCAATGGCGTAGTTGAGGAAGTTGCCGGCGACCATTTCATCTCGACCATGCCGGTCAAGGACCTTGTGGCTGGAATGCAGCCACCAGCGCCCGATGCCGTGCGTGAGATTGCCGCCGAGCTGCCCTATCGTGATTTCATTACCGTTGGCCTGCTGGTGCGGCGCATGAAGTCGAACGAACAAGCCCGCAGCGCGCAGCAGAACCAGATGCCGCCCGACAACTGGATCTATGTGCAGGAACCCGACGTGCGTATCGGTCGCTTGCAGGTGTTCAACAACTGGAGTCCCGATCTGGTGGCGAATCCGGAATCGATCTGGCTCGGACTGGAGTATTTTTGCCAGGAGGGTGACGATCTTTGGTCTCTGCCCGATCCCGAAATGCAAAGGCTGGCGGCGGCGGAGCTGGAGCGCATCGGCATGATCGACAGCGCCGACGTTCTTGATGGCACGGTAATCCGGGTGCCAAAGACCTACCCGGCCTATTTTGGCGCCTATGAGCAATTCCCGCGGGTTCGCGAATGGCTGGACAGCTTCGGCAACCTCTGGCTGGTCGGGCGAAACGGCATGCATCGCTACAACAACCAGGACCACTCGATGTTGACGGCGAAGTTGGCGGTCGAGGCGATACTCGATTGCAAGGGCTCGAAGGAGGCGATCTGGGCAGTGAACATCGACGACGACTATCACGAAGTCAAGTCGGACGGGGACCGATGACGTGTTGGCCCGGGTAACCCGCATTCCCCGAGGTCTGGCGGCGGCATGGCTGGCGATGTGGCCGGTGGCCGACGTGCTGGTTACCGGGGCGCGTACGGTTGTGTCGAATGACAGCAATGGCCTGGGATACGTGATCGTTTCCGTTCTGCTGGCACCGATGGCCTTTTGGGGTGGTGTCTTTCTGCTGACATGGACGGCGATTCGCATCTGCTCGGCGCTGCGCTTCAGGCTTCCGAGCCGCGTGCTTGACTTGGGCGGACTGCTGATTCTGGCTGCAATGTTTGCGTACTTCCTGGCGCTCTGGGGTTATGTCATTGCAAATCGCCGCATGCCCAATCCCGAGGCCGTCGTATTTCTGCTCGACAACGCCGCCAGGGTTCCGCAGCATCTGCTGCAAACAGCGCCGATTCTGACGATCGCGCTTGCTGCCGCGGCGCTCTTGCTTGCCGTATTCACACGCATCGCGATTCGCACGCTGACGCCGCCGGCATTGACCGGGCACCCCGGCCGCGCTGCGTTGGCGGGAGGGCTTAGTCTGGTTGCCTCTTTCCTGTCGCTACCCGCCGGACTCGATCCTTCTCCAGTGGCCTTCGCCATGGCCGCGGCGCCCGAGCAACGCATCGATGCGAGGGCGCGCGCCCATATTCAGTCACTGGCGCCCGCCGCGCGCGCGGTCGCTGAACATGCCGATCGAAAATACCCTGTCATCGTGATTCTGGTTGAGTCGTTGCGGCACGATCTGCTGACTGATTATCCCGAAGCAATACCGTTTCTGAAGTCCCTCAATGACCAGAACATAGGATTTGACTATGCCTACGCGACGGCATCGCACTCGAATCTTACGGATCTGGCGTTCTGGTATGGTCAGTATCCCCTCCGTGGATCTGGTTTCGAAGGTTTTCCGGTGGATGCGGCCTGGCGTGGTACCTCGATGTTCAGGGCCTTTCGTGAAGCAGGATATGCGACTGCCTACATTTCCTCGCAGAACGAGCTGTGGGGCAACATGCAGAACTGGTTGCGTACCCCGGATGTCGATTACTATTTTCACTCCGAAGATTTCAAGGGCCAGACCTGGGAGAACAAGGATGACGTGCATGGGCTTGCGCGACTGATAAAGCAGGGCCTTGCCACCGCCGGCAAGGTGGAAGACAGCGAGACCATCGCCACGGCGCTGCAATGGATAGACAGGCGGTCCGCGGCCGGCGGATTTTTCCTGGGCATGAATCTGCAGAATACCCATTTCAGCTATGTGATGCCGCCGCATGCCACGGAGCCGTATCAGCCCGCCGATATCGGCTTTCGCGCGGTGTATTACTACTGGCCGAAGGAACGCGCCGGGCAGGTCAGGAATCGCTATTTGAATGCGGTGCATAACGTGGACCGCTTGCTGGCAAAATTCGCCGAAGAATTGAAGCGCAGGAATCTGTGGGAGGAATGTCTGTTGGTGGTGCTTGGCGACAATGGCGAGGCGTTTCATGAGCACGGGTTCGGAAATCATTCCGGACCGATGTATGACGAGGTGGTGCGGACACTGGCGATCGTCAAGCCACCCGGCTCGACCCGGATGCGAGCGATCCGCGTTAGGCAGCCGGTCAGCCACATCGATATCGCGGCGAGCGTGCCAGCCTTGGCAGGTCTTCGCGTGCCCGAGAGCTTTCAGGGGCGCCCGGCGCACCAGGCGACGACCGTGAAGGCGCCGGTGTTCATGTACAGCAACGCCATCGTGCGGCAGTACGGCGTGATTGAATGGCCGTGGAAGCTGATGCTGACGGAACTGCCCGAGATGCGTTCCGAACTGTATCGCCTGGACGATGACGCCGGAGAGCAGCGGAATCTCTATCTCGAGGCAGCCGGCACCGCGAGCGCGTTGAAGGAGCGTCTCGAGTCGTGGAAGGCCACGCAACGCGCTTACTACGCACTCGGCGCATATGCGGACAAGCTGCCGCCGCGGTACAACGGCGGCGCGGATCGCGTGACAACCGGATTTGTGGAAGGCAAGGAACCCGCCATGGAGGCAAGGAAGTGAAAGCCGTCGGGAAGTCGCCAATGGCAGCGTTCCTGCCAGCCGGAATGGTGGATATTGGCGTGGCCATGCTGTGCTTCTTCGTTTTGTATGACGCCGTCACTGGATTCGAGCGGTCGCTGCCTTTGTACCATGCCGGGCTGGCGAGCCAACTGCTGTTTTTCTCCGTATTGGCGCTCTTGCCGCATATCGTTCTCGGGTCGCCGTCACTTGATTTCAGGGTCGATGGTTTGGCCTGGGGGACTTTGATCATTGTCTTGCTGGTTTCCACCTATGCGGCGGAATCGGCGGAGGCGACCGAGAAACTCCGGTTGATTTTTTCCCTGTTCATATTTGGTCTGGCCTTGCGATGCTGGCTGAGGCTGGCCAGCGCAAACGTCGTGCCATTGGCGTTCTTGGCCGTCTGCTTGTTTCATTCGGCGATCTTGATCCTGGTGTTCCAGAATGCACCCAATGCGAATTTGTCGCAGCCACATGATCACTCATGGGTGCCCTATCATTCGCATATCCGGCATTTTGCGTATCACGGCATGGTGGCAGCTTGTGCCGGAATTTCGCTTGTGTTTCTGGAGCGCAGGCTACGGATAGTGGGCTTCTTGCTGGGCACCATGGCCTTGACTGGCATATTCTTTTTTGGCGCGCGCGGCGCCTTGCTGGGCTGGCTGGTGTTTGTCGTGACCTACGCGCTAACCAGCAGGCGGTATCGCGATGTTCTGCTGGCATCGGGACTGGCGGTAGGCATTGCAATGGTGCTTGCGTATGCGTTTTCTGCGTTGTTTACGCATTCCCCTTTCACCGGGGGCATTCACAGCCGGGTTGAATCGGTCGAATCACTGGTGCATACGACCGGACGCATCGACATATGGCTGGATGCAATCAAAGCGGCGATGCAGCATCCATGGTTCGGCTACGGGTTGGATGGCTACCGAGTGAGCAAATGCTGCCTGAATGGAACAGTTCAACCACATAGCGTCCTCGTTCAATGGCTGATCGAGTTTGGAGTGATCGGAGCCTGCGCGGTGCTTGGGGCCTTTTGGTGGATCATTGGCACACGACTGGTGCGCTCGTTCAGGCAGGGGGGGGCAAATCCGAACCTGACGGCACTGCTTAGCCTGATTGCCGGCTTCTTTGTTTTCGGCCTCGTTGATGGGCTCTTCTACCATGCGATCCCGCTCCTCGTGTTTGTGATTCTTTGCGCTTTACTCTACCAATCGATAGACCCCTAGGTCAGGCGGGCGAAGCTATCCTGCCGGACTCGACGCTCCATCAATAGGCGTTTGGATCGCGGAACCCCCTGATGATCGTCTGCAGGATGATCTTGCAGTCGAGTCCCAGTGACCAGTTCTCGATATAGTAAAGATCATGCTCCACGCGCCGCCGCATTTTGTCGACGGTGTCGGTTTCTCCACGGTATCCGTTCACTTGTGCCCAGCCGGTGATTCCAGGCTTGATCTTGTGTCGAGACATGTATTTCTCGACAAGATCCCGATAGATCTCATTGTGCGCAACCGCGTGGGGACGCGGCCCAACAATCGACATATCACCCTTCAGGACGTTTACCAGTTGGGGTAATTCGTCAAGACTGGTTTGACGCAGGAATCGACCGAAGGGCGTCACTCGTGGGTCCGCTCGTGTTGCCTGTTTGACATCCAGCGAAGCTTCGAGGCGCATGGTGCGAAACTTGAGAACAGTTATTTCCTCTCCGTTCAACCCCCAGCGTTTCTGACGGAACAATATTGGTCCCGGCGAGGACAATCGAACGCCTACGGCAATGACCAGCAGCAATGGAGAAACCAGACAAAGGCCGATCGCAGCAAGCAATCGATCCTCGATCGTCTTGAGCAGCAAATCCGACTCGCTCATGCCGGATGAGGTGAGATTGATGACCGGGAAACCGGCCACCTCCGCAATCGAGTGATTGAGTAATTGGAGGCTTGAAATGTCTGGAACATAGCGCAGGTCGACGGTACTGTAGCGCAGCGCCTTCTGGATGGACTGGATGGCTGCTTCATGCCTGATGGGCAGCGCTACCCAGACCTCGTCGATCGCCAGATTGCGTACCAGCTTGACTAGAAACGCATCGTCGTCCGCAATGCCGGACGTGAATTCATCGAGTGTGAGTACCTGCCTGATGACCAGCCCGGTCCAGGGGGCCGAGATCAGACCGTTCGACAACGCTTCGACGCTATGCGCCGAGCCGATGATGATAATGCGACGCTGATTCCATCCTCGGCGCCGCAGTTCGCGCAGCGTCCGCCGCAGGACTACCCGGCTTATCGCCAGGAACAGCCAACTTGTGGCACCCCAGGCGATGAACCAGATACGTGAAAAGTCCTGCCCCGACTTGATCGCAAAAGTGATTGCCGTCATCGCACTGAAGGAGATCGCGAGGGCGATCGTTATGGCGCGCAATTCTTTGCCCAGGCTGTCTCCCCGCCATCCTCGATAGATTCCTAAATTTGGAAAGATGCTCAGGCAGAGAAGCGCACCGATGGAAATTGCAAGCCAGTAGCTTTTGGGGGTGTCGGGAATTTCGCCGAGATACGCCAGTGCCGCCAGGGCACCAGCCGACATGATCAGGCAAAGGTCGAGCGCTCGCATGAGCGTTCCCAGAACTCCTTCGTATTCTCTGACAACTCCGCGAAATCGCATGGTTAGGCCCGCAGTGGTTCCAGGTATTCTTCGAGAAGTGCATTGGCGGTCGCCGACCACGAGTATCGCTCGGATAGTGTCCGCGCCGCGCCGCCGAGACCTCGGGGCGTATCACCGTCGAGCGACCGGAGCATTGCGGCAACGATACTGGCCTCATCGTAAGGATCGGCGACCAGACAATACGGCGAGCAAATTTCCTCGAGAACGGTATTTCTGCTGACGATTACCGTGGCTTCGAGGACCAGTGCTTCAAGTGCTGGAAATCCGAATCCTTCATACTCGGACACGAACAGTACGGCTGTTGCGCGGCGAATGAGGCGGGCAATCTCGGCGTCGTCGACAAAGCCAAGATAGACCACATCGTTTCTTTCCAGGAATGGCGCAAGATCGTCAAACAGGTTTCCACGCTCGCCGACGATCTTGAACTCCACGGGATATTCCGGGTGCAGATATTTCAGTTGGGCAAATGCGGCAAGCGCCAGATCGAGGCCCTTGGTTCGCTCGATGACGCCGTAGTAGAGAAAGTAGGGCCGCTGTTCCCTGTCAGGGAACTCGTCGAATCTCCTCTCGCCAGCAATGGGTTCGCGATTGCCGACACCGGCAGTTTTGTGCGCCAGAATGTGATCGATTCCATTGCTGGTCACCCGCACGTCGGTATGTCCGAGATAGTGGGCAATTTGCTGTTTTGAGAAGTTGCTGACGGTCAGGACTCTATCCGCGACCTTTACCAGATGCCGTGCCACGATGCGGCGATAGCCGGCTTGCAGGGCGCTGTATTTCTGTGGGCAAGCAAACTCGGCAAGGTCATGAATGGTTACGATGCACCTTGCTGCCAGCGAGCCAGCGACTGGAATGGTGTTGAAAAGGTGCAGGACGTTGAATCGAATCGACCACAGGGGAAGCACCATCCATGTAAACAGATGCCGAAAAAACACATGGTTAGGCAGTCTGACGATGCGTAGTCGTATTCCATGCTGCCGTAAATCCAGATAGTAGTCTTGCCATGCCCCCATCAACAATTCTATTTCCAGCGATTCCAGACCCGGCTTCCCCGAGGCGGCAATTGCCTTGAGCGATTCATACACGACGCGCTCAACGCCCCTCATTCTTCCGTTACCGGAAAGGCCAACGGCCAGTACCCGTGTTCCTTTCACGGCCTGGAACCTCCGTGACGGGCCAGCAAGAAGAGAAACTTCGGGTAGTCAATGGCATACCGGAAAAACAGTCTCCTCGGTTCGCGAATGATTCGGTAGGCCCAGCGCAAATGCAGGCGGTCAATCCACCGAGGGTAGTAATTCCCGCCGGAACTGACGGTTTGATCGAAAAATCCACCGCATGTATAAACAAGACCCTTGAATCCGGCGCGAATTATCTGAACGGCGAATTGTTCCTGCATGCCGCCGCCCATTCCCAGCAGTACGATCTGCGGCGCCCGCCTGCTCAATGTCACCGCCAGATCCTGCATTTCGTCGCCCCCCCGGAAGTAGCCGCTGCGTACCAAGTCAAGTTCGATGTTCGGGTAGTGTTGGGCAAGATATCGGGCGAAGCCAGTAGAACTGGCGTCCGTACCGCCCACTATTGACAATCGTCGTCCGTTAACATCGGCGTCAGCCAGTACCGCGCTCGCGAAGGAAGTGAAATCAAAGCTTACGCGGCTGACCGTCATGCCGTAGCAAATTTTCGCCAGCAGACACAAGGCAATGCCGTCAGAATAAAACGTGATCTGGCCGAGTTCCATGTCGGCAATGTTGCTGCGGGCCACCTGGACAAGGGAATACGGGTTTACGAAGCTGATTACGCCACGGTCGGGAGTTCGCGCGGCCTGAATGCGAATGCCGAGCATGGCAATGCTGGGAGTTGCCGTGGCCGTACTGGCCCGCCGTTCGATCCACCGATGTACCCGCGACCTTGCTTCCCGATAGATGCGCAGTATTCCCAATGGCTCGACCAGCGCAATCGCCAGGAACTTGGCCATTACATAGGGCGCCGCGATCAGCGCAAGGAAAAAAACGCTGGCCGGCCCGGCATTATGGAGTGAACGCAGGCGTTCCCTGAGCGAGCGGAATTGATTCTGGCGACCAAAGCCGCCGGTGGCAAAGGTCGCGATGTATTCACTTGATCGTCGGCAACCGTATTTCCGGACATACCGATAAGTAAGATCGAAATCCGCGGATACCCGATAGGCCAGGTTGTATCCGCCAAGTTCCCGGAGCGCGGCAAGATGGTAGATAACAGATTGGTGGCAGAACGGGTGCTGTCGAACAAAGGAGAAAGGCCCTTCGATATGTGAGCGGAAGGTGAAGTGCATCCCGTTCGCTTCGAATTCCGCGTTGCCATGTATCAGGGCCTGGCCATCTGATGACGCCAGAAAATCGAGACACTCCGGGTGATGGAAACGATCCCCGGAATTCATGAATAGAATGTATTCCCCTGCGGCCAATCGGATGCCCTTGTTCATGGCATCGTATCGCCCAAGGTCTTGCTCGCTGACAAAAATCGATGGCCGAGTGCGGCGTACAACTTCCAGCGAATCATCAGTCGCCCCGCCGTCGATGACCAGCCATTCATGGTCCTTGAATGCCAATGCGTGGATGCTCGCCGCGGTAGCGGCCAGTCCAAACGCGTCATTCAGGTTGATGGTGACGATGGTCAGCAGCGGCATTTCAGTTCAAGGATTCCTCAAACAGGTGGCCCGATGGGTGCCAAACAAGTCACACCGGACAGGTGCCGTTAGGCCCAGGTTTGCATGCGCAGCGAAAAGCGTTCCAGCGAATCGGCGAGCAGATTCTCGGCCCTGCTGCGGGCGGCATCGATTTGCTCCAGGCGGCGGCAACCAAGATCGACCATGTTCTCCGCCACTTTGTCATCGAGGCATCGGCGCATTCCATCGGCCAGCGATTCTGCGTCGTCGGGGTCGATGAGGATGGCGGCGTCGCCAACTTGTTCCTGCAGATGCATGGAATAGATCAATGGGCGCCTGGCGCACCATGCTTCCAAGGGCGGAATATTGGTTGGCCCGAAGTAGGTGGGCATGATCACGGCGCGACATCCCTCATACAAGGAGCGCATTTCATCGTTGGGGACGAAGCCGAGGAATCGGACCCGCTCATCGAGGTGAAGATTCTTCACCCGCTTTCGCAACCTGGGCAATTCGCCGGCGTCTCCGCCGGCGAAGGCGACATGGATCTCGACTCCCCGCTGCTGCAGGATTGCGGCAGCCTGAAGTATCCGGTTGTGGTTCTTGTGCGCCCAGAACTGTGCCGGGTAAAAGAAATACCCGGGGTTCAGACTGTACTTGCGGAGCACAGGTGATGGATCGTCGCGCGTTTCGGTGGCCATTAGCGGAGCGGGAGAAAATGGCATGGGAATAATGCGGTGGCGATCAACGCCATATAGCCTACCGATTCTTTCGGCCAGCTGGTCCGAGTCGCCAACGACGGCATAGGCGGCGCCGAGAACGGTCTGAAGCATGCGTTCTCGAGCCGGGATTTCGCCATAGGATCTTACCTCGGGGAACTCGGGAAAATCCCGATGGCAGAGATCCCAAACTGTCGTAATGTAATTCAGGCGTTGAAGCGCGGCCGGCAGAGGAGAGGGCGACACAAAGTACACCAGGTCGCAGCCCATTTTCAGCAAGCGGCGTTCAAATGGGCCAATGTATCTTGCCCGGCGCTGGAAGGTCCGCCAGGCAGGGCTCTGTGCGCCCTGTATCAGCAAGGTATCCCTCAGGCTGATTTTTGCCGCTAACGAATCAATTCCGAGTTGTGCCAGATACACGGCGCTCCCGGGGCAGGTGGCCAACACTGCAAACTCGAAGCGGTCCTTGCAGATTCTGGCCATTTGCAGGATTGCACTGACACCTTGGTTGAAGCCACCTCCGGCAGCAATGCTGGTCTCAAGAACCGCGACAATCTTCATTATCGGCGGACCATCGTCGCGACCGCCGACCAGGTCGTTGTATCCGGCGGCTCATCGGACAGCCATGCGTGGGTATCCAGAGGTTCAAACCAGTGCCCCGCCAGTGCCTGCAGTTCGGGAAGGAACAGGTATCGCATCGAGTGGGTTTCCTGCAGGCGGCTTATGACAGCGGATGCCTTGTCTTCGATGAACAGGCTGTAATTGACGTCGACAATGTCCTCGTCCGAACGCAGTTCCGGCTCGGCGATTCGGGTGATGGCGCACTCATGATCGGAAAGGCGCTTGACCCTGATCTCCGGCTTTTGGCTAAGTACCGCCGGGCCGTACCAGAAATCGAAGAGAAACAGGCCGCCGGGATGCAGGTGCTCCGCCGCGGTTTCGAAGGCGAGGGCGAGATCCCGGTCCGAATTCAAATAGCTGACGACATGGAACAGGGATATCACGGCATCGTACTTTTCGCCGGTGCGAACCGAGCGAACATCGCCCGCCGCGACGCGTATGCGGGAGCGAATCTCTGGCGATTCGCGCTCGATCCGTTCGCGGGCCCGGCCCAGCATGGAGTCGCTCCGATCGATGCCATGCACCGAAACTCCCTGGTTTGCCAGGGCGATAGCATGGGCCGCCGTGCCGCACCCGAGCTCCAATATGCGATCGGCCTGGGGGCACTGCGAACGAATTCGCGACAGTACGTAGGCCGCTTCGGCCGCATAGTCCTTGTCCTGATAGAGCAGGTCGTAGTAGCGGCTGTAGCCGTCGAATACCGGCTTCATTGCAGCATCTGCCTCAATGCCCCGGCGCACTCGGCAACCTGTTGCTCGGTGAGGGCGAGGCCGCTGGGAAGATAAAAACCGCGGCGCGCGATACGTTCGGCGTGGGGCAGAGTTTGCCCGGCGAACAAGCCGCGTTTGCGGAACACCGGCTGCTCGTGCATCGGCCAGAAAAACGGCCGGGTTCCAACGCCGAGGTCAGCCAGGCGGGTCATGGCTGACCTCGCGTCGAAGGCGATGGAATCCTGAAGTACGACCCCGAATACCCAGTACGCGTTCTCGGCATACTCCGTCGATGGCAGGGGCAGCTGAACTTCCGCAAGACCGGCCAGCAGGCGCTGATAGTGCGCTCCCATGCGTCGCTTGCGCGCGAGAAACTCGTCGAGGCGTTCCAATTGCGCCACGCCGACGGCGGCTTGCAGATTGCTCATGCGATAGTTCCAGCCGAGTTCATCGTGAACGAAGCGCTGCTCGGGCTTGAAGCAAAGATTGCGCAGCGACCGACAACGGTCGGCCAACTTCGCGTCGTCGGTCGTGAGCATCCCGCCTTCGCCGGTCGTGACATGTTTGTTCGGATAAAAACTGAAGGTGCCGATGTCGCCCAATGTTCCGCAGGGCCGGCCGCGATAGGTCTGTCCATGCGCTTGCGCCGCGTCTTCGATGATCCTGATGCCCTTTCTTCGCGCCAGCTCGATGACCGGGTCCATGTCGACCGGCAGCCCGAAGATATGAACAACCATGATTGCCCTGGTCCGCGGCGTGACGAGGTCTTCGATCCGCGCGACATCCATGTTCCAGGTCAGCGGATCGACGTCGACCAGCACCGGCCTTGCGCCGGCGCGCACCACCGCGGCGGCGCAGGAAACTATCGTGAAGGTCGGCATGATGACTTCGTCGCCCGGCCCGATTTCCAGGGCGGCGACGGCGACATCCAGCGCGGCCGAACCGTTGCAGACGGCAATGCCGAAGCGGCTGCCCAGCCTGTCGGCAAAGCCTTCCTCGAAGCGTTTGACGAACGGACCTTCGGACGAAATCCAGCCGGTCTCGATGCACTCGTCGAGATACCTCTTCTCGTTGCCGTCGAGCAGGGGCTGGTTCACCGGGATCGGCCGTGGCGTCACTTGACTATCCTGACCTGGCTGGCAGCGATGCCGGAAAATCTTGTCTTGTCGGCGTCGCCGGCATACGGTCCCTGTTTGACTTCGATGATCTCGGTGGGTTCAAGCATCTCGAAGCCATGCCCGCCGAGCGCCAGCAGGATGACATCGCCTGCTTCAAGAATGGTGCTCTCCAGATACTCCTGGGCATCGGAATAAAAATCCACGCGGACTCTCCCCGACCGGATGAAGAGGACCTCCTTGGTGAACTGCACCTCGCGCGGCACGGGATTGTGCACGTGCGGCGGAATGACGTGTCCCGCCGGACGATTCATGTAACCAATTTGTTGCGAATACGTTCCGGGCGTGAAGAACTCGATGCCATCATTGCGGTAGCTGCCGCGAATGATGAGAGCGAGCTCCTGATCCTGGTGCGTTATTCGGTTGATCATTTCTGCTCCAAATGGCGAAGGATTGCCTGGGCCTGTCGCGCAAGAGAATCGATGCTGAAGTGCTGCTCCACAAGTTCGCGACAATTCGTCGCAAGCGTCATTGCCAATTGCCTGTCGTTCAACAGGCGAATTATCGCTGACGCGAATTCGTTCGCGGTGTCCGCGATCAACAAATGCCGGCCGTCGATTGCCGGCAGTCCTTCAGCGCCAAGTGTCGTCGATACCAGGGGAATTCCACAGGCTCCGGCTTCGAGGATCTTGAAGCGCGTGCCGGATTCAAAATGGAGCGGAACCAGGGCGACGTCGATATTGCACAAGTAGGGCAGGACCGAAGGCAGCGTTCCGGTGACGGTAACTCGCGGATCGCCGAGATGACCGAACTGCTTGTCGGAGTCCTTGCCGACGATGTAGAAGTGCAGGTCGGGATGCGTCCGCCGAAGGATCGGCAGCACTTCTTCCAGGATCCATCGGGCGGCGGTATCCATCGGGCTGTGATAGTGGCCGAAGGTGCCGGCCAAATAGATCGCAGGCCGGCGCAGATCGGCGGGGGGCGGCGGCGGCACCCGATATGTGGCGATGTCAATCACATTTGAAAAAAGCTGGATTCGTTCCGGATCGCGTGCGATGGAACGATAGTACTCGGCGTCCACCTCGGAGACCGCGGTAGTGACGTCGCACAGATCAACCCAGGCTCGCTCCTGTCTCTGCTTCAACAGTCCCGCGAGGCGGATTCCCTGGCGCCGGAGGCCTGCCGCAAGCGGCAGCTCGCGGAGTATGAAGCGCGACCAGACGCTGTCCGTGTCACAAATCAGCCTGAGGTCCGGCCGCATGCGCGAGACACGGCGTATCAGCGGAAATGAAATGTTTCCATAACCGAACCAGACGGTGCGGATGTCGAACCGGTCAACATGATCAATGAGAATCCCGGCCTCGGCGTCGACATCCATCGAGAATATTCGCTGGACCTTGCGCAGATATCGATTCCTGGATAGTCCGCCAAACTCGTTGACCAACACCTCGCTGCACAGCGACTGATAGTAGGCGAGGGACTCGGCGCTCAGATCGTGGGCCCGTGGCGCGCGATAGAACAGGTCGAGCGTGCATACGCGCGACAGCGCCTTGATCGAATTCTCTATCCGCAACTGCGGACCGCCGGCTGCCGGGCGTTCCAGGATGGGCGTGGTGAAGAGTACCCTCATTCCCTGGCGCCAAGCAGCGCGATGTCGTGGCGGACCATTTCCTCCAGGATATCGTCGAGTTTCCTGGTGGGGCGCCAATCGAGCAGCCTGGCTGCTTTCGAGTAGTCGCCGCACAGCGCCACCGCTTCATTTGGCCGGAAATATTCGGAGTTGAACTGAAGGTGATCCCGGTAATCAAGGCCGACCACGGCAAAGGCGCGCTCCAGAATATCCCGGACCGAATGCAGGGTGCCCGTGGCAATGACGAAATCGTCGGGCACATCGTGTCGCACGATGCGATGCATCGCATCCACGTAGTCGGGGGCATAACCCCAATCGCGCTGCGCGTCGATGTTTCCGAGTTCAATGGTGGTGGCGCGTCGGAGATGGATTTTGGCCACGGCGGAGGTAATCTTCCGGGTGACGAACTCGAAGCCACGGCGTGGCGATTCGTGGTTGAAGAGGATTCCAGCGCAGGCGAACATGCCCTGGTTCTGCCGGTAATTGCGCACCAGGTGATAGGCGGCGAGCTTGGAAATGCCGTAGATCGAGCGTGGATTGAACTCGGTCGTTTCGTTTTGTGGCGATGTCGTGGCGTGACCGAACATCTCGCTCGATCCGGCAAAATAGAAGCGACAATGCGGCGCAAGCTCCTTCAGGCTGGCCAGCAGAAAATGTGTCGCATTGAAGTTGCTTTGCAGGACCGATGCTTCGTCGTCGAACGAGTAACTGACGAAACTTTCGGCGGCAAGGTGGTAGCACTCATCCGGAACGACGCTGGCAATGATTTTGTAGACGGACAAGTGGCTATCGATCGAGGCGATGTGAAGATGCAGGGCATCCGTCAGGTGACGGATGTTCATCATTCGCCGATCGGCATCTTCGATGGCTTCGCGCCGAACGATCGCGTGCACCTGATAGCCGCGTGCAAGAAGGAGTTCCGCCAGATATGAACCATCCTGGCCGGTGACTCCCGTAATCAGTGCAGTTGCCATAATGTGTCGAGCCTATGCGGAATGTGTGCCGCCTGCCGCGCGCTTGCATGAAAGCAGCGATCGGGTGGGCGGGAATGAGGGAGCAACGCCGACCTGCCAGCCCATCGCGGCCAGCGCATCGATAACCGCCTGGAGGGTGAAACCGGCGAAGTCCCGGGGGTTCCTCGAGTAGGCGGCGAAGAATTCCGGCTCCTTCATCACCAATTCGTCGTCCAGCCCAACGTACTCGACAAGCAGCGACTGGATGGCGGGCCGGGCCAGGCGCTGAAGTGCATCCGTCAGGGGGATGCCGGCGCCGAGCACGAGATGGTGCAGGATACCCAGAGCGAGAACGGCATCGGCGCGCAGACGGCACTCACTGCCGATCAGGAGCAGCCCGCCGCACGGGTTTCGCTGTCGATCCGGTGTCGGCTGCGTCAGGTCGGCCACCAGCGGCACGATGGCTTCACCGGCGGCACTTGCACTGTGGCAGAGATCCGCAACGCAGGCGTCGTCGATGTCGATAGCCGTCACATGCTTGCCTAGTCGGGCAGCAAGGCGGGAGTACCAGCCGGTGTTGCAGGCAATGTCGAGGACGGTACTGATTTCCGGCCGGTCAAGTACGGCATGCACGGCAAGTTGCTTGGCATTCCACGTTTCGGGCCGGTCAAGAGCCTGTGCCTCGCCCTTTGCCGCGTAGTAGCCGGAATAGGCGCTCCCCTTCCGCGGTGGAGAGAGTTCGCCGACGAGTTCCGCAAGGCCGTCGGCAAAGACATCGAGTGTCCCGGATCGTTCAAGATTCGTGCAAAGCGTCCGCAAGCGCGCGCTTGCCTTCGCGGCGTGCCTGACCCCGTCGATTGCACGCAACCACTGCCGGGGTCCCGCCTCGCGAAGGTAATCGGCAACACGCGGATAGCGTTCGGCTCCGTTCAGGGGATAGCGCCAGAGCATGCGACGGGCGATCTGCCCCAGGCCGACCCGGTGGAAGGCCAGCGGCAGCAGGAAATAGGGCAGGAACATCAGCTTGAATACGTCGCCGGCGAGCACCGGGCCGGATCGTGTTCGGACGTCTTTCAGATAGTCCAATTCAGCGAGCGCGGCCAGCGGCACGATCGAGCCGATATCAATGAAGACCGGTCGGGTGCCGTCGAAAAGCACGTTCCACGGGTGGGCATCCTTGAGCGCCATGCCGCCTTTTGCGACGGCGGCAAGCAGGCGGCAATGTGCCAGCGCAGCCTCCTGCAACATCTCCGCGCACCATTCGTGCGGATACGAAATGACCCTGACGCGAGGGTGTCGCAACTGCATCCAGTCTCCGTCGGAAGCTACTTCAGACCAGGGAATCAGGTCGGGCAAGTGGCCTTCCGCGAGCATTGATTCGATCAGGGGGCGGACGGTGTTCCAGGGCGCAGCCGGGAGGCGGCGAAGCACATGGTCGTCGGCGATCGTGAGCCCGCCTCCGAATTCGCCGCTCGACAGATCGATCGGAAAATGGTGTCGAGGAAGCGTCATTGCCGCGCTTGCATCCGACATTGCGATCATCGCCAGAAGCGACGCAGGGCCGCAAACCGCCAAGTGTCGGCGAGCCGGCGCGCCGCCCCGTCGAATTGCGTCGCCCCTGCCGGAAAAAGGTCCAGCCAGGCGGCAATGATCGCTGCCGCACCGGCGCCGATCTGGCCGATCGGCCGCGCTGCGATGACTGACTCCGCGCCAGCGATGTCTTCCGCGCTGCTGGTTGCGACGAACTCCAGAAATGCCTCAGGGCCAGGCATGCGGGCTTTCATGTCTGCGAAACCGAGGCACTTGACGGCTGCGCACAAGCGGCTCCCCTGCGGGTCGAAGTCACCGGCCGGGTCGCTTCCGGCCCCCGTTCGTCCCGTCTCGATGCTGGTACCGAATGGAACGAACTCCATGGCACAGGAAGAAGAGTCGGTGACCAGAACATCCACTCGTGGAAACAGCGCGCACAGGTTCATTGACGCAGGGGCGACGAGACAGTTCGCCGAAGCGAGACTGCGCACATGGTCCTCCATGGCGTCGATCGATCGACGGCACTCGGCGTAGCGCTGCTCTTCGCCGGGGGGGAATGGTTTTCCCGAGTCGACCAGGATGTGATTCTTGACCAGCAATCGGCAAGGCATCGACGCCAGCCATGGGATCAACTCACGCCATTCCCACGTGTTTGGCCAGGTCGGCGCGTAAAGCACCGTCGGCATCTGCGGCAAGGCAAGCAGATGTTCGAGGAAAGCCGCATGGTCTCCGGGCAGTGGGGCAGGGTCGAATTTTGGCCAGCCTACCTCGACGATCCTGTCGTGCCGGTCGAGCGCCGCGCGCGCAGCGTCGCGGTGGGCTGGACCGGGAACGAGCAGCACGTCAAAGTCATCCAGCCGTTCGTCACCGTAGAGGCCGACGTCGCCGAGATCGTGCGACATGTGGAACAGGCTTCGATAGCCTTGTGGTGACTTGCGCAAACGCGGATGAAATGCTCTATGGTCGAGCAGTACCGCCGCCACGGCCTGTCCGTCGGCAGCTTGATCGGCGCCGAGCCGCCAGCGGCAGTGGAAGCGGTGACTCAATGCGTCGAAAACCGACTGGGCGGATTGCGCCTGAAGCGCGTGATGGGCGATGAAATCGATGCCGGGCGTTGCGGGAGCGCGCGCGTTCGAAATCATTTGCGGCAAGAAATCAGGAAGGCATCGAGATGTGCAAGGAACTGCTCGATGTCGTGCAGGTCGATAGCGCCGATATTGGCAATGCGGAAAGTCTCGCGTCCTGAAAGCTTTCCCGGATAAATCGTGATTCCGCGCGCAAACATATAGTCGTGCAGATGCTCAAAAACGAATCCCGGAATGGCGCTTGCATCGACAGCGGTGATCAGTCGGGACTGCCGTTCCCGCGGGACGATAGGGAGGAATCCCCGCAGTTCCAGTCCGTCGATAAGCATTGCCCACGACTCATCGTACCGGTGGCGGCGCCCGGTGACGGATTCCGCCAATATTTCGTCTATCGCGCGGCGTAGCGCGTACAGTGTTTGCACCGGGGCAGTAAAGCGCATTTGCCCCTGCGCATGGAAGTAATCGTGTTCGGCCACGAGGTCAAGATACAGACTGCGCGGAGGGCGCAGCTTGGCCCGTGCAAGCGCGGCGGTACGGACGATGACGAAGCTGGCGCCGGCCATCCCCTGCAGATTCTTGTTGGCGCTTGCCGCCAGGCCGGCGATATTGCAGGCCGTCATGTCGATCGGAATGGCGGCGAACGAACTCATCGCGTCGACCAGCAGTTCGACGTTGTACCGATCGCAAAGCGCACCTATCGCCGGCAGGTCATTGAGCAGACCAGTCGTCGTTTCGTGATGCACGATTGCCAGTTGCGCCATGCCGGCAGGACGTTCGACAAGAACGGCTTCAAGTTCGGCAAGATCTATCGCCGCAGTCGGGTCCGAGCGGAATTCGAGCACCGGCAGGCCGAGGATGGTCGCCATGCGCAGGATGCGCTCGCCGTAGGCACCGTTATTCACGACAATCAGCCCGTTACTGCCGGCGAGCGAGCCGATCATTGCCTCGACCGCAGCCGTGCCGGATCCGCAAAGCAGCACGGCACGGGCGTCCGCCGGCGCGTCGATCAGGCGCGGCAAGTCGGCAACGATGCTGCGCAGCACGGCCGAGAATTCCGGCTCGCGCGGACAGATGTCGGCCACTACCTGTGCCAGCTTGACCGTGTCGGTGGTCGTTGCCGGGCCTGGTGTCAGCAGTATCCTGCGGCTAGGAAGATCCACGATGCTCACTTTCAATAACGCGATCGAGTATAAGGGACACAGCGCGCTGAAGATGCTCGGCCGTGTCGACTTCGCACCAGGGATAGTCGTCAAGAACAAGCACCTGGATGTCGTGCTTCGGCGCCGTGGCGACCAGGCAGGTTTCATAGTCGAGGCGCGGCTGCCGCCGCAGCAGATCAGCGGCCACCGCACGCAGCGTCGGCAACGCCGAATGCGAAAGGCGCGTTATGCCGACCAGTTCGCCGTGAATGGCGCCGAGAGCGGCGCGGTTCTTCGACATGTTGCGCAGGCCCCCGCCGGGGGTGGTCTCGATGAATACTTCGTCGCCGGAGTTGGTGGCGCCGCTGGCAAGAATCACGTTGTCGGCAGGAGCATTGCCCAGTGCGGTGAGCCCAAGACGCGCATACAGGATGTCCGATTCGAGGAGCAGGAAATCGCCCGAAATCCGATCAGAGGCTGCCAGCAAAGTGCTCATGCTGCCCGTCTCGGCATATTCCGGATTGCGCACGCAGACTATGCGTTCATCCTTGGCCGCGAGCGCTTCATAGCAGTCGTCGCGGTAGCCCGTACCGATGACAATCCGTTCGATGCCTATGGAATAAAGCTTGCCAATCGAGCGCTCGATCAGCGAAACGCCGCCAATCTCGAGGAAGCCCTTCGGCCGGCCGCCGGCGAGATCACCGAGCCGGCTGCCGAGCCCGGCGGCAAGAATAACGGCTTCCCGGATCATGCGACCATGCGCTTCAGGATCACGTTGAATCGATGCGGTGCGTTGCCATAGTCGGCGAGCCATTGGCCGCTGACTTCGATTTGCCAGCCGCGCGTTGCCGCTAACCCGGCAAACCACTCCCGCGCATAGTAGCAATGATCGAGCCCCCGATAGCGCGTCTCGTACTCCCCGGGTGCCAATGCGCTTCGGCGGAAGTCTTCGGCGGCGGCCCGGCACTGGATGTCCGGCAGGTCGAGCAGCGCGACGCCCTTTCGCGCCATGGCCAGCATCCGCTCGAGAACGCCGCGTGCGTAGTCGATATCGGGAAAATAGGAGAACACCGAGTTGGCGATCACAAAGTCTTGCGCAGGGCCGGCCAGCTGGTTCGCTTCGGCGGTGCGAAATGACATGCCCGGCATCGCCCGCTGCGCGTGTTCGATCAGGGCCTGTGAATAATCGATGCCACCGACCGGATGGCTGGCTTCGTGAAAGACTTTCAGCAGCGCTCCGCTGCCGCAGCCGACCTCGAAAACAGAATCGCCGGTGGCAATGCCGAGCCGCCGCGCCAGTTCGGCAGCGTAGTTGCGCCAGGCCTGTGTATCGACCTTGCCGGCCCCGGTATCGAAACCGTCGGCGCGGATCAGGTCGGCGAGCGATGTCGCCTGCACCGCCACTGCACGCCCCCCCCAGATCTCCTTCCAGCTGCTCATCGCAGGTGGTCGCGCAGTCGTTGCAACACGGCTCGGGGGCCCATTGTGGGGCGACCGAGCGGCTCCTTCGATCCGGGTGAAATTCGCAGATGGATGAAGGTGGGTGCCGGATCGGAACGCCATGCATCGAGTGCCGTGATCAGGGCGTCAATACCGCCGGCGCGAACCACGCGTCCGTAGCCGCAGGCGACAGCGGCGGCCGCGAAATCGACCGACTGTGAAACGGTGGCCTGGCCACCGGTTGAATCATGTGTGTTGTTGTCGAGCAGAAGATGCAGCAAATTGCCCGGGGCGTAATGGCCAAGCGTCGCGAGATTTCCCATGCGCATCAGTAGCGCACCATCGCCGTCGATCACTATGACTCGACGTTCCGGGCGGGTGAGTGCGAGGCCGAGTCCAAGAGGGGCGGCGCAGCCCATGGAACCAACCAGATAAAGGTTGCCGGGAGCGTCGGTGATGTCATGCAATTCACGGCCGGTCTTGCCGGTAGTTGTGATCAGGATTTCGTCCGGGCGGCGCCACGACGCCAGCGCACCGAGTACTGCGTACCGTGTCGGCATTTCGCAGCGCGAAGGCGGCGGCAGCTCGGCGGGCGACCTCGACAATGCTTGCATCTCGCCTGGAGCAACTGGATGGAAGCTGTTTTTGCGCACGACAAAAAAGAAGCTTCGTCCGGAATCCATTACCGCGGTTGCCCGTTTCAACTGGTCCTGGGTGTCGCCCGGATCGCGGCTTAGCATTTCCCATGGAATTTCCATAAGGTCGAGCAGTCCGGTGGTAATTCGACCCACCAGTTCATGCTGTGGTTCGTCATGGGTGCCCGGCTCCCCTCGCAGGCTGACAAAGCCGAGAATCGGCAGGCCAAAGGTCCAGGTCAGCGATGTCAGCGGTGAAATGGCGTTGGTGAGACCGGAGTTCTGCATCAGCACGACCCCCTTGCCACCGCCAATACCGGCTCCAGCGGCAATGGCGACCGCGTCGCCCTCATTTGTTGCGATCACATAGCGATCCTGGCGCGATGCCGCGTTGATCAGGCTGTCGAGAAACGAGCAGGGGATGCCGCTGAAGGAACCGAAGCCGAATCCGGCAAGGTTGCGGCAGAGGTCGATGGCATCCAGCATCTCAGAACGCGCTGGCCTTCTGCAGGTCGTCGAGGCTGTCGACGTCAATCCATCCGCCTCGTACGAACCGTACCGAGATTGGGTGGACCAGGGCTATTTCGTTGAGCAGATCATTGACGGTCAGTCCAGAAAAATCCTTCCGTTCGTGCAGGCGTTCAAGCGCATCGCGAACCGTGACTGCGCCTTTTGGCGACAGTTTCCAGAGACCGATGAATTCGCCGTTCGCCTGATCGTCGGGCAGATCCTCGATGATCCGCGAGAGTTGAACCGGCTTGGCGAAGTCGCTGCGACGGTCGTACGGCCTGTCGGTGACCACGAGGTCGCGGCGATTGCGTGTGCCGCTTTGGTCCGGCTCCGCGTCGACTACAATGCTGATGTCGGCCGGGTCTGCGAGCAGGTCATGCAAAATGTAGCTTTTGATCAGTATGTCGCCATAGCTGACGACGATATCGCCTTCGATCCGTTGCCGCGCGACATAGAGCGAATATAGATCGCGGGTCTCGGCGAACTGCTCGTTGTCGATGTAGGCGAAGCCTTCCTGATTGACGTACTCACGTCCAAAACCCCGCACGACGGCAATGTCGCGGATACCCACACGATGAAACTCATCGGCCAGTAGCGAGAGGATCGTTCGGCCCTTGACCGTCACCAAGGCTTTCGGAGTGTCGGATGTCAGCGTGCCAAGGTCGCCTTGGCCGGCGGCCAGGACGATTGCCTTGACGTCACGGCCGGTGGTTGGAAGGTAGCGCTTTTCGGCTTCGAGCAGTTCGTCCGCACCGCAAAGCCGGAAGAGTTCAGCGACGCTGGCCACCTCTCCTTCAACATTGCGGAGATGACGATCGGCCGCAATTTGCCTTGTTGTCTGCTGCATTGCGATTACCGCGGCACGAATGCCCTGGTTGGCCCAGATCACGACGCTGACCCCGAGCCGCTCAAAGTGTTCGGTGGGTGTCGAGTAGTACTTTGTGGGGACGATCACCACGGGGTGGCGACCAGCCCATTCCTTCATGAAGGCGTCAATTTCGCGGCAGTCGGCCAGTTTGCTGTGGATCAGGATGGCGTCGGCTCCCGCAACGCGGTATGCCTCGGCACGGGCCACGGCCTCCGCAAGGCCCATGCCGACGATGAAGGCTTCAGTGCGGGCAACGACGCAGAAGTCGTCATCCATCTGGGTTTCCTTCGCGGCCTTGATTTTTCCGCAAAATTCTCCGATGTCGGCGAGCTCCTGATGTTCGCCACGAATGAAGGAATTGGTCTTCGGAAACAGCTTGTCCTCGATGCATACTCCGGCTATTCCCCGCTGCTCGAGTTTTTTCACCAACCGGCGCATGTTGTTGAAATTGCCGTAGCCGGTATCGCCGTCGAGCAGGATGGGCACGCTCGTGGCGTCAGACATGAATTCGAGTACTTCGAGAACCTGGGTCCACGAAGCCTCGTTGCTGTCACGAACGGCAAGCGAGGCGGATATCGCCAGCCCGCTGGCCCACAGCCCGACGAACCCCGCCTCTTCGGCAATTCGTGCCGAAAGCCCGTTGTGCGCCTCCATCAGAAAATCGATGTTTGGCGACGCAACGATGGATCGGAGCATGGACGTCTTGGACATGACTATTGTCTTCTGATTGACCACTGGCATGGAAGGTAGACCTCGGTATTCGATTTGCTGATGCGATCAAAACTGGCTCGCGGATCGCCGACCTGCTTGGCGTCTATGACCTCAATGCTAAGTGTGGAACGGATATGGTCGTCGGAATTGGTGCCAAGCGCCTTCTGTACCCACGCGCCCAGAGCATAGGTTCCCGGGTACACCTTGATGGCGTCAACCCGAACGTCAATCGAGAAGTCCCCCGGTTCAAAATTCGGGAAGAAGCCGTCGAATGCCGAGGTGAAGTCATGAATCAATACGTCGAGAAGGTTGGTCAGCATGATACCAATGCGTGGCTCCCGCCACGCCTTCTTGCATCTGAGGGTCAAACGGACCAGCAACGGCGAGCCCATCGCAAAAACGCGACATGGCTGGCCGTCGTCGTCGAGGACTTCAAGGCGGAGCAGTTCGAAGTGTTCGCGATCCCCTCGGCGTCCTTGCGTGACCTGGGACAGATCGCTCGCGCAGGCGGTGTTGCGTCCCGCGAGGTAGAGTTGAATGCCATCCAGGGTCGGCCCGTCAAACGCAACCTCGCCATGGTCGAGAAGAATCACTCGCGAGCACAGGTTGTGAATTGCGCTCATGTTGTGGCTGACGAATAGCACCGTCCGATCATCGCGTCTGCTGACCTCGGACAGACGGCCGAGACATTTCTTCTGAAAACCGGCGTCACCGACCGCCAGAACTTCGTCGACGACCAGGATTTCCGGTTCAAGAAATGCAGCAACGGCGAAAGCCAGACGTACGTACATGCCGCTGCTGTATTTCTTGACCGGTGTGTCGAGGAAAGCCTCAACCTCGGCAAAATCGACAATGGCATCAAACCTGGCGATTATTTCCTCTTGCTTCATGCCAAGTATCGCGCCGCTCAGGAATATATTCTCCCGGCCGCTCAGTTCTGGGTGGAACCCGGTGCCGATTTCGAGCAAAGAACCAATTCGGCCGTACAGGGTGGCCGATCCCTCGCTGGGCGCCGTGATTCTCGACAGGAGCTTGAGCAAGGTGCTCTTGCCGGCGCCATTGCTGCCAAGCACGCCGAGTACTTCGCCTCGGTGCAGTTCGAAGGACACGTTGCGCAAGGCCCAGAACTCGGAACCGGCGGAATCATTGACACTCGGCGACCCGGCGAAAGCACCAGCGATGGTTTCACGCAGCGTTTTGTAGCGCGGTCGCGCAGCGCCGAGCGTATAGCATTTGCCGAGTCCGTTGACGCTCAGGGCGACGGATTGCTTCGCATTCATAAGGTGTCAGCGAATGAGCGCTGGCGCCGTTCGAAGAACACGACCGCCAGCGACAGTGCCGCAAATGTAACGATGAAGGACGGCACCAGGATCGCCGGGTCCGGAGTTGCGCCACCTATGAGTGCCCAGCGGAATGTGTCGATGATGCCTGCCATCGGGTTGAGACCATAAAGCCATCGCCATTCCGACGGGACCAGCGAACTGGGATAGGCAACCGGACTGAGGTACATCGCGATCTGGACGATGAAGGGGAGGACATAGCGAACATCCCGGAATTCGACGTTCAGTGCCGCGAGCCAGAGTCCGCAAGCGAGCGCCGCCATCAAACAGAGCAATGCCAGCAGCGGAGCGGCGAGCATTCCAAGTGTCAGCGGCACGCCGTAGACCAGGCAGGCCGCCATCAGCAGGAGAAACGCAAAGAAGAAATCAACGAGCCCAACGAGCGTCGTTGCCAGCGGAATGAGTATCCGGGGGAAATAGACCTTGGTGATCAATCGTTCGTTTTCGATCAGGCTGTTGCTGGCGTGGGAGAGCGCGAAGGCAAACAACTGCCAGGGAACGAGACCGCAGAGCACGAAAACCGGATACGGCAAGCCATCCGAGGGTATTCCGGCAAGCCGCCCGAAAATGATACTGAAGACGATCATGGTCAATGCCGGTTGCAGCACGACCCAGAGGATGCCGAGCGCAGTCTGCTTGTAGCGCACGGCGAGATCGCGGCGCGCAAGGATGAGAAGGAGTTCGCGTCGCTGCCAGATTTCCCCGAGACTATCGACAATTCGTGGCGGCTTGTCGTCAATGTGCAGTGGGGTCATCTTGAGCGTGGACGGTGGCGCATTTGCCAATGAATGGCCTTGTGAATTGGCAACGGATGGCACGGAGCGGCTGTTTTTAAGCGGAAACAAACACAGGTGATCTGGTCAGTAAGGATACTGCTGGCACGCCAACGTCCGGTTCCATTCGTTCTCCGTCGCGGGTTTGCTGCAAGGGTTTGGCAGGCAACGAAAATACAGGACACGGCCACTTGCCGATTGGATGCTTGTTTGGTGGAGATGTGCCCAAATCAGGCTGTTTCAGGAATGTGGTGAATGATACGCGAGTTCAATTTCGCAGTGTTCCCTCCCCGCTCGGCGCGACGGGCATGAGATATCGGAAATTCTGCAGAATTTCACTCAGGGGGATTGCAAGGTCGCCGCCTCGATGCCCGGCCCGCGCCGGCGATTTGCAAGCCTGATGGGTGTACTTGCTGCCCATAAACAATCCCCTTATCGCCAAATAGAAATAATCGCATTGGCGGCGGAAGGGGAAATTGTTAACCTTCCGCCTTCACAAAATAACCATATTTTCAGGAGACTCGGCATGGCTTTGGTCAATCCGCACGGCGGTGGCAGTCTGCGCCCCTTGTTGCTCGAAGGCGAGGCGCTGATCGCGGAACTGGCGCGCGCCTCCTCGTTGCCGAAGGTCAAGGTCAGCTCGCGCGAGAAGGGCGACATCGTCATGCTTGGCCAGGGCGGCTTCACCCCGCTCGAAGGCTTCATGACCCACGCCGACTGGCAGGGCGTCTGCGACGGCATGAAGACGGCCTCCGGC
>ORJL011074159.1_pt1 | contig 37291 bp, 27 predicted proteins | sample 1779941 | NCBI WGS metagenome assembly ORJL01 (sample SAMEA104232317, study PRJEB22302) | groundwater metagenome | biome: forest; feature: aquifer; material: groundwater | place: USA | collected 2011-08-07 | depth 5.8 m | reverse complement strand
TACGGGTTCGCCCCCCAGCGTTTGCGGAACGATCTCGTCCGCGTGCGGCTGCTCGGCGGCGTCGGGTCAGAGTGCCCGGGCGCCCGATTGTGCGTGCAATGCCGACTCGGATTGCTGCAGCGGCATTTGTAAGACCCTTCCCGATAATTCACTCGTCTGCGGCGCTCCTACTTCTATTCCCAATCAAGACGCTGCGCCGTGCTGTCCTTGAACTTGGTGACCCCTGGGCGGTGCCCCGAACGCCGTGATCTGTGGATCAGGCGACACCATCGACGTCAGCCCCAGCGGCTGCCCCTGCGTGAACGACAACGAGTGCCCAGGGACGTGCGTGAGCGGGGCGTGCGCCGATAACTGACGCCGACGACGTCGAACACGATCCGCCTGAACGGTCAGGGCCCCATCCACTGCTCACAGAGCGGCGGCACACAGCCGGAGCACAGTTATTTCGCGGGATGCGGATTACAGACTGGCCATCATCTCTTCGAGCTCCGCCGGGAGCTGGGCGAGGAACTCGGCGAAATCCGGGCGGTCACTGAGGCCGAGGTCGCGGGCTGCTGTTGATTCGAGGAGCTTGAACGACGCCGGCGGCGCGAAGCCCAGCATCGCGGTGATCATGTCGGTCAGTCGGACCTGCAAGCGATCGCGGCGCAGCGGATCGTCGTCCGCGGGGAGCGTGTGATGGTCGCGGATGATCGCGGTGACGTTGACGGGGAGCGACCACGCCTCAGCCACCAGCTCGCCGAATTCTTGATGCGACTCGGAGCAGAGGTACTCGAACGTTTCCGAATCGATTTCCTGATGCGTGAAGCCCGCGTCGGTGCTGAGAATGCGAAGGACGATGATGTTCCCGATGTCGTGCAAGAGTCCGATGAGCCACGCTTCGTCGGCATCGAGCCCGGTGAATCGCGCGAGTCCGCGCATGATGCAGGCGCTCGCCAGGGAGCGGCGCCAGAGCGGTTCCGCGTGATGTCGCTGTCGCGAGTGTTTGTCGAACATCGCGGCGCGGAAGGACTCGTGAATCATCAACGTGCGGATCGCCTTGGTGCCGAGGCGGGTCAGCGCGGAGTGGATGCTCGTCGTCTTCTGCAGTCCTCGATAGAGGGGCGAGTTCGCCATGCGCAAGACGGCGGCCGCGATCACCGGATCGCCGGCAATGTCTTGCGATACCACCTTAAGGTCGCATTTCGGATTGCGCAAGCCGGAGAGGATTCGCTCGGCCAGGTGCAACAGCGGCGGCATGGAGAGGTCGTGTCCGTCGAAATGCGAGACGAGTGCGTTCTCGAGGGCTCGAGCCTGCGGGGACAGATCCGGACGTTCCGCGGGAACGGGTTCGGTGAGCGTCGCATCCGCGGGATTCCACCACGGCGGCCCGGACGGTTCATCGAGGGTCTGTTCTGCATCCGTTGGCGGGTCGAGGACGGCAGTTGCCGTGTTTTCAAATCCGGACGACGCTTCGCTGAGTACACGTTCACGGCTGCCGGTCTCTGTGCGGCCAGGGTCGCGGTCTGATGCTCCGTGCGTGGCGGCGCGCGCGGGCGACGTCGGTGCGGAGGATCGCGGTCGGGAGATAAGGTCGAAGAACCAGTTCCAAAGGCTCAAGGGATCTCTCCGGCGAACGGGTTTCCGGCCTCGGTGAACCGATGCACTTGCGCGGACGCGGACCGAACCGAGGCGCGGTGCAGCTATCGGTAGATCGGCGATCGGAGGATTCCGCTTGCTGTGGACGAAACGCCTGGTTTGGACCGAGAATGTGTGCGGCGAATGGACGATCGCACGCGGGTTCGTTACGAACGGGGCGAACCCAAGCGCGCGAGCGATGTCGCACGGCTCTTCGCACGCGTGAGCTGCGTTGGTAGGCAGCGCCGATGAGGAAGAAGAAACGATGAACGATCAGTCAGCGACGGTCGCGGAATTGATGACCTTGGTGGACGCCTTCATCACAGAGCGGGACTGGATGCAGTTCCACGACGCGAAGAATCTTTCCGCCTCCATCGCCATCGAGGCCGCGGAGTTGATGGAACACTTTCAGTGGTTGCGAACGGACGAACTCGACGCGGTGCGGGACGACGCACACGTCATGGGCCAAGTGCGCGAGGAAATCGCCGACGTACTTGCCTACGTGCTTTCGTTCGCGCGACGGATGCAGATCGACCTCTCGGCAGCGCTCGCCGACAAGATGCAGAAGAACGCGGTGAAGTATCCGGCGGAGAAGTTTCGGGGGAGATACAAGTAATGCCAGACCTAGTTGCAGTTTGCTGAGTCGACCTGCCTCGGCTGCGGGGGAATCCGGCTCTCTTCTTCGCCCGGAGGGCGTCCGGACGTTGCCAGGGACCTTGGTCCCTGGATCGCAGACCCAACCTGCTTCCCCGCCCGGAGGGCGGACGAACGGGTAGACCTCGCCCGCCCTCCGGGCGGAAGAACAGGGTGGTGGGTTTCGTGTCCAGGGACTGGAAGTCCCTGGCAACCATCGTGCGCCCTTCGGGCGAAGATCAGAGAAGCGCTGCCTTTGCAGCACCGGGGCGTGTTGAATCGGCAGACTGAAACTGGGATTGGTATGACAATCCGAGGCGAAGATCGACTCGGCGGATCATTGGAGAAATGGCATGACTACTTCGGAACCTAGACCCGGTGAGCGAGCGACCGGTGTTCGCTTCGACGACGAGACGATGAGCGTCGATCTTGCAGACGGACGGACCATCACGGTTCCGCTCGCTTGGTATCCACGCTTGCTCGACGCGACGCCAACGCAACGGCGGAACTGGCAAAGCTCCGGCGGCGGCTTCGGGATTCACTGGCCGGACGTGGATGAAGACCTGAGCACCCAAGGGCTGCTGGCTGGAATGCCCGCGCGAAGAAGGGCAGAGGAAGCCCACCCGTGACCGAGAGTCGGCGGGTTGAGCGCGAACCTACCACGGACTCGCTACGTGGCAGGCGCCGCCGGTCTTTTCGATGTAATCCTGGTGATACGCCTCCGCGGGGTAGAAGGTCTTCGCCGGTTCGATCTGCGTGACGATCCTGCGACCGCGGAATTCGCCTTTCGCCGAAAGCTCTTTCACGAACGCTTCGGCCTCCGACTTCTGCCGTTCATTCGCGCACCAAATCCCCGAACGATATTGCGAGCCGACGTCGGGGCCTTGTCGGTCCATCGTGGTCGGGTCGTGCATGGCGAAGAACGCTTCCAGCAGGCGGCGGTAGGTAATACGCTGCGGATCGAAAACGACCTTGACGGTTTCGGCGTGACCCGTCGTGCCGGCGCAGACCTGATGGTACGTTGCGTTGTCGACGAAGCCCTGCATGTACCCGCTGACGGCGTCGATCACGCCCGGTCCGAGCTGAAAGGAATGTTCGATGCCCCAGAAGCATCCGCCCGCGAAGTAGGCGGTCTCGGTTCGATGGGGTTCCGTCGCGGGTTTCGATTCTTCATCGGCGGTGATCTTCGCATCTTTCGGTTGCATGTTCGCGTCCTTTCGGTCCGTGGCCATGGGGGTTTGTGGCATCGCTTCGACGCGCCCGTCGCCGACGTTGGCGTGCGGGGTCGGCGGGCGACACGCGAGCGTTGCCAGCAGGATGGCACAAGGGGCAGACGAAGCCAGCATTCTGGGGACTCGGATTTTCACGTTGGACTCCGCTGGACGCGCAACTTGCCCGAGCGCCGCCGGTACTCCCGCCCGCGCTCGCAAGGCCGGTTGTCGCGACGCAGCACATGTCACGTCACCGACCTCTTCGATGCAACTCCGCGAAGCATGGTTACGCTCGCTACGCGTTGGCAATCGCGGAGATCTGTCCGTTCGTGGGGTCCATCGAGAGAATGAACGAGCCGCGAGCGCAAGCGACCGGTGGGTGGAATGGACGATCCCCCAGCGTCGATATCATCCTCCGGCGCGTCGAACATGTCCGCCTCAAGGGCGGACATGCCACCCTCCGCCGAGGAATCCATCAGCGGACCGACTGGAAAATCGGTTCCACACAGATTTTCCGGTCCCACGCGGTTCTTGGGATCCTACGCTGCCTTCCGACTCGCGGTCACGGCGCGGTCGGACAATCTGGCAGCATTGTGTTCTTGTCGAACATGGGATCGGCGCCGTTCTGGAGGTCGATCTCTTGGATCAAGTCCGTCGCGTAGCAACCGCCGGAGCGATCGATGTCGCATCGCTCGACCGACAACGTCGGCGCGTCGAGGTTGGTCACGATCGCGGTCAGATCATCGGCGTCCGAGTGGCCGTCGGCGTTCACATCGCCGGGGAGGAATCCGATGCAAACCTCCTCGCCGCTGAGGACGTGCGTCACGCAGGTCCAGCGCCCCAGCTTGATAAACTGATCGAATGTGAGCCGCACGCTGTTCAGGTCGGCCGGTATCAGCGCAACTGAGTTGATCGCCCGCGGCACCCCGTTGGGCGGCACCTCACGAACGCTGAAGTCCGTCGGGATCAAGTCGGTTCGGGCCGAGCATTCGAACGTGAGATCGAGAGTCTTCCACCGCAACCGCGCGGGCGTTTCCTGCGGAGTGTGGGGATAGCCCGGATCGACGGCGCAATTCGCGGGACTGCTGGACGCCACGAGGTCGTGGCAGAACAAGGGACACTCGACGGTGTTGCACGCCGTCCCCGATCCTTGGAACAACCCGCCCAGCATGTTACACGCGGATTGAATCGCGTTCGCACAGTCCCCAGACTCCTTGCAACACGCACCGGCCATGCACGTCCCTTGCGAGCAAGGAACGCCGTCGCCGGAATAGACGCCCATCGCGGTCGCACACTCGGCTTGTGTCTTGATCTGGCACTGTTCGTTGCCGAAGACGCAGCATGCGCCGCGCGCTGCACACGTTAGGCTCACATTGGCGCACAATCCGCCCGGCGTGAAGGCGCCGGACGAGGCCGCGCACTCGAACGCGAAGATTCCCTCCTGACACTGGCCGCTCAGCAAGCAGCATGCGCCGAGCGCGCAGGGGGGGTCCACGACCTCGCCCGTCGGGCAAATCGAGTCCCCGTGATAACGTCCGCCGGCGGCGCTGCAATCAAACCCGGTGAGGTTCTGACACGATCCGCCCGACGCGGTGAGGCAACAGATCCCAACCTCGCAGGAACCGGCCGCGCACGTCTTCCCGGATCGGAACACGGCGCCCGGACCCGTGCATTGCGACAGGACGACTTCGTCGGCACAGGTCTCGCCGTTGCAGCACGCGCCCGTCGTGCATCGACCGGCCGTACATATCGAGTCGTCCCCTTGGTAGACCAATCCGTTCTCGGGATCGTTGCAGGCTTGCGGCTTGCGATTCTCACAGGTTCCGTCGCCCAGGCAGCATGCGCCGTTCCGGCATCGCTCCGTGTCGCAGGGTTGCTCATCGCCCGCGTAGGTGCCGTTCGCCAACGCGCAGTCCACAGGTGTCAACACCTGGCACTGGCTGCTGCCCGGAACGCAGCACGCGCCCCGCACCTGACACGCTCGGTTCGCACACAGTTCGTTGAGGTTGAAATCGCTGGGGGGATCGCATTCAAACGCATACACGTCCTGACATACCCCGCCGAGCGAGCAGCAAGCGCCGCGTCGGCACGGCGCGTCGGGATCGGGACCGGAACATACTTCCCCAGTGTGATAAACTCCGCCCTCAAGGGTGCATTCCAATCGCGACAAGTCTTGGCATTCTCCGCCGGAAGTGGGCAGACAGCAGAACCCGGGCACGCACGTGTCCGCCGTACAGACCTGTCCCGGTCCGAAGACTCGACCTTGCAGGGTACACTGCGATCGCACCAGGGGATAGCCGTTGTCGAAATCATCGTCGCAGGTTGTGCCGGTGCAGCACGCCCCCGGCGTGCAGAGTCCCGCGATGCAACCCGTGAAGTCACCCTGGTAAACCTTCCCGTCGCTCAGTTTGCAGAAATCCCTGCCGCGAATGGCACAGGTGCCGTCACCCATGCAGCACGCGCCGTAAAAGCAGGGAGTGGGTTCATCGTTGCAGTCAGTGTCCTCCCCCCGAAAGGCGACGATGGCGTTCGGGCACTCCGCTCGGTTCACGAACATGCAGTTGCCGCCTTGCGTGCAACAGGCGCCTCGGTGATCGCAGTTGACTTCGGCGCAGGGGACGCCCAGGTGGAACGAACCTTTCAGGTCGTCCACACAGAACGAGCTCGTCATCGGCTGTCGGCAGGTGCTTTCCGGCGTGCAGCAGGAGCCCAGACCTTCGCAGAGCTCCGGCGTACACTCCGAGTCCGTTCCCTTGTAGATCCCATCGAACGCATGGCAGGTCGACTCGGTCAAGTCCGAAAAGCAGCCGACAGCGAGGCAGCACGCGCCCTTAGGGAGCGCCTGATCACAAATCCCCTCGTCGCACGAATCCACGGGCGTGTCCAAGAACTCCAGGCATTTCGACACCGATCGAAACTGGCAAGTTCCATCCGCGCTACAGCAGCCGCGCTGCTCGCATGCGTCCCGCGTCTGATCGCCGCACTTCTTGTTGTTCCCGTCCCGTTCGCCCTGCAACTGCGTACATACGGTGCTGTCCGTGTTGAGACAGGTTCCGTTGGGTAAGCAACACGCCGCCACGGTCGCGATGTTGGGGCAGCCCCCATCGATACATTCGGTCCCGTCGCCGAGGTAGATCGCATTGGGCACCGCGGCATCGTTGCAGTCCGCCCGCTCAACCACGCGGACGCAACTCGCTACGCCTTCGCTAAAGCAGCAGGCGCCGCCGCACTCGTGCGGATCCGTTTCGTGCATTGGGACTACGGGGCCTTGGAGAAGGGCGCATTCTGTGCCATATCCCTGGAATCCCCCGTGGAAGAACTGCGTACACGTGTTCTGCGTATAAACGCCGCAGCGGTCCTCGTCCCCACCAATACAGCACGCGCCGACACAGACGTTCGGCGTGCAATCCGTTCCGTCGCCCTGATACGCACCCCCGCCCGTAGTACATTCGGTTGGGCACTTGACTTCGCATACCGCGCCGTTGCAGCACGCCCCCAGGGACTCCGGGCAAAACTCGGCCGGACCGCCCGCGACCGTGGGGCAAGTGGCGCCGCGATGGTGCGTGCCGTTCGCCGCAGTGCAGGCCTCCGGCGTGTAGTGATTCTCGCAGTCGTTATCGCACGGCGAGCAGCACGCGCCGAAAAAGCAGGGTACCTCCGTACATTCCGTGCGCTCCCCGTGGAACCGACTGCCCGCGTCCACACACTCCGTCGCTTTCACCGGCACGCACGCCTCGGCGCTGGAAAGACAGCACGCCCCCGGCACCGGTTCGAAGCAGAACTCCATCTGAAACGCCCCGACCGTGGCGATGGTCGGGGACGGGAGTTCCTGGTCGATCGGCGGCTGCACGCCGTTGTACGCGAGAAGTCCGAGCGATCGACCGACCTTGGCCGCGAGTTGCTGCGGTTGGTTCACGTTGCTGCGCACGAAGAACACCGTGGTCGTACCCCAGGTCACGCCGAAGGCATAATCCGTGTCGGCTTGCAGCAACGACACATTCATGGGGAGCGGGCCGCTGGAATACATCTGCTGCGTGTTGTTCCCGACGGCCAGGACGTTCTTGAGGAACACCCGCGTCCAAACTTCCGGATCCTGACTGATGTCCCGCTTGTGAATCGAAAACGACAGCGTGGCCGCACCGGTGAACTGCAACAGCATCTTGAATTCGTTCAACTTGGCGTCGGCCGCGTCGATGTGCAGAACATTGCCGCGATAGCGGAACTGTCCGAAGGCGGAGGTGGCGGTCCCGCCGACCGGTTGGCACCCTGCCCCCGCAGCCGCGGCGACGACCTGCTCCAGTTCCGCGGCCTCGGCGTCGGTCACCGGTCGGCTGGTTTCATCCGGATCGACGTTCTTGAAGAGCGAGCGGACGAGAGTCCGCTCCTCCGCTTGGACCCCGACGCTCAACATCAGCCCGACAAACATCGCCAAGGCGACGAAGGATATCCGCTTCTGACCCAACATTCGCATCTCCCGACGAACGCAATCCGTGGTGGGAAGGGGGTACACAGTCCGTCCGCGCTCGGGACTTCGTCCCAAGGGCCGCCGTGGCCCGCGTGAAACTGTGAATAGACGAATCCCCCTCCGAGGGTTCCCGCCGATTATAGCCGCTGCCCCCCCTGACACCAACGTGATTCCCCACTTTCACCCATTCTACCGGGGAAACCAAGTGTCCTACCGGACGGATGGGATTACCGGACGCGGAGACCTGGACGCGTCCATCGGATCAGAGCTTCGACCGCTCCGATCCGAGCCGCGACCGTAAGGGAGCGGTTCTTCGTCGTGCGTGGACGTCCCGAATTGGGTGGCATGGGTCCGCCGTAGGCGGACCCGTGTCTTGATCCGAGCGAGCTGACTGCCGACGCACGGGTCCCCGCTGGAGCATGGACCCATGCCACCCGATTCGGAACGCGCGCCTCCGCGGGAGCGTGAAGACCACTTCCTTACGGGCGCGGCTCTGAAAAACGCATGGCGGCGCTTCGCTTGGCCATGCCACCCGCGCGACGACTCGGAGGCGACCCTCAGAACGGCGAGGAGTCGTCGCCGCGGTCGCGGGTGAACGGGGCGGGGCCTTCGTGGTGGTTGTCGAAGTGGGCGCGGCGCTTGTCGAAATGCAGCTTCACCGTGCCGGTGGGTCCGTTTCGTTGTTTGGCGATGATGAGCTCGGCCTGGTTGCGGACGCTCTCATCTTCCGGTTTGTAGTATTCCTCGCGGTGGATGAGCAGCACCATGTCCGCATCCTGCTCGATCGCGCCCGATTCGCGGAGGTCGCTCATCAGGGGTTTCTTGTCCGCACGACCCTCGGCCATACGGTTCAACTGCGAAAGGGCGATGACGGGAATCCGCAATTCTCTCGCGAGGCTCTTGAGGCCGCGACTGATCGTGGAGATTTCCACCTGCCGACTTTCCGCGTTGGGCAAATGCATGAGCTGCAGGTAGTCGACGAAGACCGCTTCGATGTTGAACTTCTGTTTCATGCGCCGGGCGCTGGAGCGAAGCTCCATGATGGTCATGCCGGCCGTGTCGTCCATGATGAGTCGGACACTTTGGAACGCGGCCGCCGCGGACTGCAGGCGATAATGATCGTCCTCGGACAACATGCGTTTGCGAAGCTTGTTCAGGTCGATCGGCGGGTTTCCCTCGACCAGCGTACACAGCAAGCGCTCCGCGACCTGCTCCGTGCTCATTTCCATCGAGAAGAAAGCCGTGGGATGCCCATGCACGGCGATGTTCGTGGCCATCGAAAGACCGAGCGCCGTCTTGCCCATCGACGGTCGACCCGCGAGCACCACCAGGTCGCCTGGTCTCATGCCGCCGGTCATTTCGTCGAACTGCAGGAAGTGCGTCGGCAATCCGTCGTGCGGGGTTCCATCACGAAGTTGTCTGGCCAAGCGAGCGACGGCTTCGCTGAGTTCCTTTGTGTTTCCGCCGATGCGCTGCTCGGTCACCGCGAAGAGCTTCTGCTCGGCGAGGTCCAACACGTCCCGCGCGTCGTCGAGGCCGTGAAAGGCGTGCTCGGAAATCTCGCTGGTGCAGCGGATCAGATCGCGGAGCATGCCCTTGTCGCGGATGATGCGGGCGTAGTATTCCGCGTTCGACCAGTCGGCGAAGCTCTCGGCGAGTTGGATGAGGTAATCGTGTCCGCCGATGAACTCCAGCAGCTCGCGCCGCCGGAGTTCATCGGAGACGATGATCAGATCGATCGCCTTGGTGGCGTCGTCGTAGATGTCGAGAAGCGCCTCGAAGAGCTTCTGATGGACGGGGAGATACATCCAGCGGCTGTCGGCGCGCGAAACGATCGGGATGACTTCGGCAATGGCGTCTCGGCTCATCATCATCGAGCCGAGCATCGCCATTTCCGCGTCGAGATCGTGCGGCGGGATCCGCTCCCCGCGGGCGGCGGCGGTCCGCTCAAGCGTTGGCGCCGTGCTCATCCTTGGCGGCCTTCTTTCCCGCGGATTCCGTTCCCGGTTTGTCTTCGTCCTCGCCCTCTTCCTTCTCGCGAACGACCCAGACCTTGACGGGGGTCCGCAAGTCGTCGGCCAAGCGGATATCCACGGACACCGTATCCAGGTGTCGCAGGGGATGATCCAGCACGACCTGTTCGGGCTTGACGAAGTACCCTTCGACTTCGAGGGCGCGAGCGATCTCCCGCTTGCTCACCGAGCCGTAGAGCACGCCTTCTTCGTTCGCTTTGGCGTGGATCGTCACTTCCACGTCCTTCAGGCGACCGGCGAGCTCTTCCAGGCGCAGGCGCTGAGCGGCGACTTCACGCTCGGCCTCTTTCCGCGCCACGGCGAGTCGCCGCGTGTTTCCCTCGGTCGGCTCGGTGGCCAGAGCGAAGGGAAGCAGGTAGTTTCGTGCATATCCCGGCGACACGTTCACCACGTCGCCGACGATGCCCAGGTGTTCCACGTTCTTGCAAAGCAGCAACTTCATAGCGAAGCCTCATTCTGAAAAAACCGTTTGACCTCTCGTCCGTCCTTGTGGCACCGGTTTTCAACCGGTGAATGCACGGGTTGGAAACCCGTTCCACACATTCCCAGACCATCACCGCTAGAACGGAATATCATCATTCGACGGCGGCGGCTGATCATCGTAGGAATTCCCCGCCGGAGCACCGCGACCCGCCGGGACCGCCGCTTGGACCGGGGCTCGATTCGTCGCGGGCGCTTCGTATCGTGCTCCGCCGTCTCCGCCGCCTGATCCACCGGAACCGTCGCTACGCCCGCCAATGAACTGGAAGTTGTCCACGATCACTTCGTGTTTGCTCTTCTTTTGGCCATCCGGTGACGTCCACTGATCGAGTTTAAGCCGACCCTCGACCAGGACCGGGTTCCCTTTCTTCATGTACTGATTGAACGTCTCACCGCCACGACCGAAGCACGTGCAGTCGACGAAACAAACTTCCTCGCGCACGTTCCCTTCGGTGTCCTTCCGCTTGTGGTTCGTGGCGATGCCGAACTTGCACACGGCCATGTTTTGCGCCGTGTAGCTGAGCTGCGGATCGCGGGTGAGGTTCCCCATCAGGACGATGCGATTGTAACTGGCCATCTCAATGTTCCTTCTCGAACCGCGCGAAGGTCACTCCCCCGTCGTCCACCCGGCGCGAACCGCGCCGTCGATGAACGACTTTCTCGAACCGTGCTACACCAACGCTTCCAGGTCCGGGATCTCGCCGATCGCCGGGTCGATGTTCCGACCGCGACCCGCGCCCATTCCCACCGGTTCTACGTCCAACTGGACGTTCCGGGACTGGAGCGCTCTTTCCATTTCCTCGGTCGTTAGATCCTCGCTGCGGAGCACGAGCACGCGGAGCACGGACTCCGACAGCTTCGCATCCCGCTCGAGTCCGACGATCTTCTCCGCCGGCGCGTTGAAGTACGTCAGCACGTACACGCCGCGCTTCTGATTCTTGATCTTATACGCGAGTCGCCGCTCGTCCCATTGTTTGCAGAACAGCAAGTCGCCCTCGGCACGCTCAAGGAGCCGCCGAATCTCGCCCTCGCAGTTGGGGAAGCTCGCCCCGAACGTGGGGTCGAACAAGAACATCGCTTCGTATTGGTTTTTCAAGTTCCCGTCTCTCCTGGCCTCGGCCCGTGGTCACCACCGGCCACGCAAACCCATCTTCCGTTACTCGTCCGTCGTAACCCGTAATTCGTAACGCGGTACCTTCAGAGTACCGCGGTCGCTCCGTCATTTCCCTTCAACATCGCCGTTGAACCGCGTCATGGTCAACTCCGCTCCGTTTTCGAGCCAGCACTCGACCGCGTCCGCCGCTCGCTGATAGACGATGTCCATCAGGCTCTCGTCATCCGCCGAGAAGCGGCCGAGCACGTATCCCGCTCCGCTGCCGACCGCCTCGCCGATGCCCAGCCGCAACCGACACCAATCGAACCCGCCGAGGCGCTGTCCGACGTCCTCCAGCCCGTTGTGCCCGCCGGACGAGCCGTTTGCCCGCATTCGCAACCGACCCGGCGGCAGGGCTAGGTCGTCCGAGATCACGAGCAAGTCCGCGACCTCCAGCTTGTAGAACCGACCGGCGGCTTGAACCGCTTGTCCGCTGCGGTTCATGAACGTGGTCGGTTTCATCAGCGCGACGCGCTCACCGCGAACGTCGCCCGTCCCGTGCCACGCGTGAAACTTCTCCGTCGTCAGGTCGATCCGCCACCGCTTGGCCAGCACGTCGATGACCGCGAAACCCACGTTGTGACGAGTTCCCTCGTACTGCTTCCCGGGGTTTCCCAATCCGACGATCAGCTTCACCTCGCTTCTTCCTTCCCCCCTTACGAAGGGGGGATTGAGGGGGGTCTCTTCGGAGCACCCTGTGCCACTGCTGTGTCAGCAGTGGCGGTGACCAGCGAAAACCCCGGCTTTTTTCGACCGCCCGGACTCCGAACCCCGAAGACACTGCTCACAGAGCAGTGGCACACCGTGCCGCCTCGACTACTTCTTCTCTTTCTTCTCTTCCCCCTCTTCCTCTTCCTTCTTGATGCGTCCGATGCGCTCCGGTTCCGCGACCGCAGCCTCGCCTTCCTCGGTCGTGACCGCTTCCGGTTTCTCGACCAGCACGCGCACGGAGCAGATTCGCTCATCGCCGCCGGTTACGGCTGTGATGCCCGGCGGGAGTTGCAGGTCTTTCACGAAGAACGTTTCACCCAGTCCGAGGTGGGTCACCATGGGATGCAGCGTTTCGGGAATGTCGACGACGAGGCATTCCACGTCGATCTCGGAAAGATAGTGCTCAAGGACACCGCCGTCCGAGATCCCCTTGGGAACGCCTCGGGTCTCGATGCCGACCGAAACCGTTACGCGCTCGTTCATGTCGACGCGGGCGAGATCCAAATGAATGATCGTGTCGCCCAGATGGTCGTACTGAACCTCTTTGATGAGGTAACGATTGGACTTTCCGCCGAGCTGTACCTCGAACGTGCGTGCGCCCTGCTCCAGGCCCGTTTCCACGGCCTTATGGGAGACGGTGATCGCCTCCGGGGGTTCGCCGTGTCCGTAGATAATGACCGGGAGCATTCCTTCCGTGCGAGTCCGCCTCGCATCCCGTGTCCCGCGTCCGGTCCGGACTTCCGCCTTTAAGGTGATCGTTTCCATACTTCCTCTCGTTCTCCTCTCGCAACGGTCTGAGCAGGCCCGTGTGACACGGGTTTTCAATTTGTGTCCGCACCGGTTAGAACCCGGTGCCACAATCGTTCAAGCCCCGTCTTCAACCGACTGTCATACAAACAACTCACTCACCGAACGGTGCTCATGGATTCGGCGGATCGCTTCGCCGACCAAGGTCGACACCGACAGCACCGTGAGATTCTTCAACCGACCGGTGATCGCTGACGAAATCTCAATCGTGTCCGTCACCACGATCTCATTCAACTCCGCTCCGCTCAGGCGGTCGACCGCGGGGCCCGCGAACACGCCGTGCGTCGCGCCCACGTAGATCGCCTTCGCTCCATACTTCCGAACCAACTTCGCTGCTTCGCAGACCGTGCCCGCCGTGGTGATCATGTCGTCGACCATCATCACCTTCTTCCCCTCGACATCGCCGATGACGGTGATCGCGGCCGTCTGGTCGCTGCTGATCCTCCGCTTATGGATCACGGCCAATTCTCCGCCGAACCGCGACGCGAAGTCGCTGCCGAACTTGATGTTTCCCACGTCCGGCGACACGAGCACGGAATCTTGCAGGTTCCGCGATTGAAAATGCTTGGCGATCACCGGGGCAGCCGTGAGATGGTCCACCGGGAGATCGAAGAAACCCTGAATTTGATCCGCGTGCAGGTTCATCGTGACCACCCGGTTGGCGCCGGCGGTGGTAATCATGTTGGCGACCAGCTTGGCCGTGATCGGCGTGCGACCCTCCGATTTTCGATCCTGCCGAGCGTATCCAAAATACGGAATCACGGCGGTGATACGTTTGGCGCTCGCTCGGCGGAGACAGTCGATGAAGATCAACAACTCCATCAGATTGTCGTTGACCGGCGGCGACGTGGACTGCACCACGAAGCAATCTTTCCCGCGAACGTCTTCCTCTACCTTCACCAACGTTTCGCCGTCAGGGAAGCGGCTGGTCGTCGCCCCGCCGCGCGGATGTTCGAGGTACGTGCAAATCTTGTCGGTGAGCGACGAACTGGCCGTCCCGCCGAAAATCACCACGCCGTTGGCGTCTCGATCCGAACTGGTTTGGCTCGCCCACGTCATCACGCCATGGCTCCTATGCTCAGCGCCGACATCGGACCCACCACCGCACTCGCCGGAACGGATTCGCCCGCGGCAATCCGCGCGAACGGACCCAGTTGACACCCTTCCCCGATCGTCGCTCCGGCGCCGATGAACGTGAACGGTTGGATCACCGTGTCTCGTCCCACCGTGGTTTCGGCTTCGATCCAGGTGTTGTCGGGATCGACGATGGTCACGCCGTCTTCCAGCATGGCCCGTTGCAGGCGGTCCTGCATCACCCGCCCCAGCAACGCAAGATCGACGCGGGAGTTGATCCCCATCGCGTCCTCGGAGGGAACCTGCAAATTCGCGGAGATCAACTTCCCGTCGTCCCGCAGAATCCGCAGGGCAGCCGTCAAATAGTACTCTTCCTTCGGACCCGCCGGTGCGACTTTCGCGAGCGCGCCGAACAGAGATTTCGCGTCGAAGCAGTAGTAGCTCGGGTTCACTTCCCGAATCTCTCGTTGTTCCGGCGTGCAGTCCGCGTGTTCGATGATGTCGACGAGCTCGCCTTCCGCGTCACGAACGATTCGCCCATATCCAGCCGGATCGTCGAGGAGAGTTGTCGCGATCGTGCAGGCGTCGTCGGAGTTCTGCATGGACTCATACAATCCCGCCAGCGACTCGCGGCGAACCAGCGGCATATCGCCCGCGATGACGAGCAACGGCCCGCTGAAATCAGAAAGCGCCTCGCGGCAGCACAACACAGCGTGCCCAGTTCCCTTTTGCTCGCGCTGTTCCACGAACGTGAGATCCGACTCGCCGCGGTATCGATCCATCACCAACTCTTTGCCGTGTCCGACCACCACGTACATCCGATCCACGCCCGCAAGGCGACAAGCGTTCAGAACAAAGCTCAACATGGGGCGACCGCAAACCTCGTGCAGCACCTTGGGCAGCTCGCTCTTCATGCGAGTGCTTTTCCCGGCCGCTAACACAATCGCCGCAATCTCGCTCAACGATGTCCTCTGCCGCATCTTCCTTCCCCCCTTACGATGGGGGGACTGAGGGGCTCACCTTGCCGCGCGCGCTCAAGAGCAGCGCTCGACTCTAATTTTCCAGACACTACCCGGCCAGGACTCGAACCTGGAAAACCAGGACCAAAACCTGGTGTGTTGCCAATTACACCACCGGGCAATTCAACCGAGCGCAATTGCGCTCGCGTAATGCCGCTGTCGTGAAACGTGCCGCCGCCCGGAACCGAGGGTTCATGAAGGGTCGCGGCGATCGGTTTCGCACCGAGGTCCGAGCGCCTGCCGCGAAAAGGTGGCGCCCGTGCACCGCGTTCCCCGCGGCGCGTCCCCAAATCTGTGCGAAAACCTCGCCCGCGCGTCCGCGAATCGGACCCCACCGGGCGAAACGGCGTACGATAGGGCGTTCCGACCTGGCCGTCAACCACTCGTAGACGGTGCGTTCGGCCATTCCGCCATGGGTCCGTGACACTCGCGGCGGAGGGAGAAGTCGTGGGATCCGCGCCGCCGCGGAAGTGAGGGGCGGGCGAGCCGTCGGTCAACACCGCATCGACACGCGTCGTCGGTCAACGCCGGAGGCGTTGCGACTTCCAGCCCCAGGGTTGCAGCGCGGCGGCCACCCTGGGCATGCGTGCATGGGAATCAGAGCAATCCCAGCGGGTTTGTGCCTCTTTTCTGGGCCGAATGGAAAGCCGTTAACACCGGAAACGGTCGGGTCGCGACCCCATCGGGCACCCAGGGTAGCGCCTTCGGCGTAACCCTGGGCTGCGGGCCGAAACGCCTTCGGCGTACGTGCCGGACCCGACCGCTGCGATCCGCCTAAACGGTGGTCGGCAGCGACACGTAGAACAGGGGTTGGCTTGGCTGCACTTCCTCAACGAGTTCGCCTGGGGCGGATGTCTCGCCGACGACATGGGGATTCCCCGGGCCGCTCGAATTCAAGGTTGCACGCATGCGGCTGGTTGTTGAGGGTCGGTGACGCGTTTTCATGTTCGACGTGTTCCGAGTGTGCTCCGTCCGATTCGGCGGCTATCGTTCGCTTCCGCGGTTCTTCTCCTGCTCGCCCCCAAGACAATATGCGCGCTCTCGGGGAACGTGCTGGCCCAAAGAAGTTCCCGCGCGAGGCGGACCTGCGCGTGGCGTTGATCCACACCAGCGGCACGGTCGCGGCTCTGTATGATTGCGTGATCCCGAGACACCGTACCAGCGCTCCAGGACGCGTAAGGTGATGGATGCGTCGTGGTTGGGTGGCATGTCCAAGCTCGGCGAAACCGAGCGCCGGCATGTCGTCCCGCAGCATGGCGGCGCTTCGCTTGGCCATGCCACCCGACCATCATTCGACGTGTAACGGAGCACTAGCGCGCGCTTGTTCACGCGCGCCGCGAAACCGCGCAGCGCATCGCTGCGCACATTAAACTTCTCTTAACACCGTTGACGATCCGCACATTTCGTGGTAGCGTCGATTCACCATTTTCGGCGAAGGGGATGTTTGTGTTCTTGGGGGTCACAGTTCCGGAGGTCACTCATGTTCAACGGGACGAACAAGCGAATCGGAGTACGGGAACTGGGTTTCGTTTGGGTCGGCTGCGGCGTCTTCCTCGGCGCTGCGGTTGCGCCGGCGTTTGCGGATCCGCTGGGCGTCGGTAACGCCGGGGCGGTTTTCCGGATGGGGCCGGAAGGCTCGTTTCAGGAGGGTTGCTTCCCACCGTGCATGTGCCCCATGCTGATGGAGCAGCCGGTCATCGGGATGATGAAGTTTCGATACACCGGCGACGAGCAAGGCATCCAAACGTACGCCGTCGAGGACGTGAACTGGAAAACCCAGTTCCTGGATCCGGCGCGGCGAATCACCGGGGCGGGGAAGTTCCGCATCGGCAGCCCGGGTGTGCTCACGTTGCTCCAGCAGCGAATGGAGCTCGATCTCCGCGTCGGGGACGATCCCGTGCAACACTTCGACAGCGGATGGGTTCCCGTGCAGGGGAACGACGGCGTGCGCATCACGGTATCCATCAACGGCATGTTCTGCTGGGATCGGGCGATCGATATCGACGCGCGGCCGGTTCCGGCGGCGGAGGTTCTTCCGTACACGCTGGCGCCCGGGAGCACGTATCAATACGGCTGCTTTGGCCCGTGTGACTGTTACATCGACGATCTTCGTCCGCTGATCGGCGACTTCGCGCTCGTTCCGCTGTACGACAACAGCTTATTTCGAGAGTTCGCCGTGGTGAACGTTCATTGGCAGGCGCCGCGCCCGGACGTCGTGAACACCGTTCCGATCTTCGGGTTTGGGTTCTACCGCAACGGCGGCGAAGTGGCCGTCATGCATGAGACGGACCTGCTTCTGCGGTTGCACAACGAGGGTCCGACGCACTTCGGCAGCGGTCTCGATCCGGGCGGTTGGCAGTTCCCGGTGATCGACATCCACGTCGAGACCGACAACATCACGGAGGTTTGCCAAGGCACGAAGCTGCACATCATCGGCGTACCTGCGACCGGAACGGTGTGCGGCGGAATCGCGGGAATTCCCTGTCCGAATGGGCAATTCTGCAAGCTTCCGGTCGGACAATGCTGTTGCGACTTCACCGGCGTGTGCATGTCGGCGCCCGGCGCTTGTCCGACGATCTGGGATCCCGTGTGCGGATGCGACGGCGTGACCTACCCCAACGAATGCGAGGCAGACCGAGTCGGCATCTCCGTGGATCATCGCGGTGGATGCGACGATCTCTGCCATCCGACCTCGGACGGCTTCGGTTGCACGGCGTGTCCGTCGGCGATTCCCGAGGATGTGTGTCGGGCGACGATTCTGCACATCGACTGGACCACCGGCGCCATCACGACTCAAGACTGCGACTGCATGAACATGAACGCATGCCACATCGAATTCGGCAACGCGTCGCCGTTCGCGGTGGGCAACTGTCCTTCGGGTTCGACTTGCGAAGTGTTCGCGTGGGATTCGGACAACGATGGGGCGAATGACACCTTCACGGCGCGCTGTGCCCCCGGCCCGGTGGGCGGCTGTTGTCTCGATATCGACGATGGGCCGGTACGCTATGACACATGCACGATGCTCACCGCTGGCGCGTGCGCGGCGCAAGGCGGGCTGTTCAGTCCCTCGAACGTCACGTGTGAAGCGACGCAGGCCTGCTGCTTGGAAACCGCGGGGACGGATCTGTGCGTCGACCTTCACCCGTTTTGTTGCGCCGCGTCGGGCGGTCAGCCGCAGGGTTCCGGTTCGAGCTGCGCTCCGCATCCGCTTTTCTGCGGAGGGTTTGCGGGAATCCTCTGTCCGAATGGATTGAGCTGCGTCGATCTTCCGGATTCATGCGATCCGAACAGCGGCGGCGCGGATTGTCCGGGGATTTGCGTTCCGAATCCGAACCAACCGTTCTGCGGTGGTTTCGCTGGGATTCTGTGCCCGTCCGGATTCGTGTGCGTCGACCTGCCCAATGACAACTGCGATCCCGCACAGGGGGGCGCGGATTGCCTTGGCGTGTGCGTTGCGGCTCCGTCGCCGTGCGGCGGAACCTGCGGAGGCCCCGCCGGTATTCCGTGCGACGCCTCCGGCGAATTCTGCAAGCTGCCGATCGGCGTTTGTGATCCGACCAGCCCGTTCGGTCAATGTGCTCCGGTGCCCCAGGCGTGTCCGTTGTACTGGGATCCCGTTTGCGGTTGCGACGGAAACACGTACGGGAATGAATGCGAGGCGGACATGGCCCGCGTTTCCATTCTCCATCATGGACCGTGCGACCAACTGTGCGGCGGCATTGCGGGTCTGCCGTGCGGTCCGGGCGAGTTCTGCAAGTTCCCCGACGGCACGTGCGACATCGCGGATCGACAGGGCGTTTGTCGCCCGATTCCGACCGCTTGCCCGGACGTGTGGATTCCGGTCTGTGGATGCGACGGCGTCACCTACGGGAACGAATGCGAGGCCGACGCGGCGAGCATGTCGGTGAACTATCCCGGCGTGTGCGCGGCGGCGTGCGCGGCGACGCGTGACCTGTCCGATCCGGATCCGAGTTTTTGCGCGAACCTGGTGAAGAAGGTTCACATTCGTCTCGCGCCGCCCAACTCGGCGACGGTCCTCGCCCTGGAAGACTCGCCGCCCGCGGGTTGGCTCGTTCAGAACATCAGCGACGGCGGCTTCTTCGACGCGGCAAATCACAAAGTGAAATGGGGGCCGCTATTCCCGCCCTTCCCCGCGGAAGTGTCGTACGATGTAGTGCCAGTGAATGACACCGCCGGGCGAGCGTGTTTCTCCGGTTTGATTTCCGTGGACGGGATCAATGCGGCGATCTGCGGCGACGACTGCATCGACGTTTGCTGTCCGTTCATGGCGGCCGACACGCCGCAGCCGTTCTGCGCGGGCTGCCCGGTGCAGGATTGCAATTCATGCAACGCCAGCGTGTGCTTCGACGGACGCATTCACCTGTGCGAGGTGATCGGTTACGCGTGCGCCTGGATCCGCGGCTGTAATGACGACCTCGCGGGCATGACCCGCGCCGCCTACATTTGGCGACACGGCGAGTGCTATTGCTGGGACGACGCCCGACACAACTGGTTCCCGACCGCGTGCGGTTCGGCGCCGAACGTGTGCTGTGCTCCGTCCGGGGGCGGAGCGACTTCGGCGATCACGACACCGGAAGATCTCGATTCGCCGACCGTCGGGATCCATATCGATCCTCAGCGCGGCGGGGGGTCCGCCAAGGGTCGCGACGCAAGAGTCATGGTGACGGTCGAGCCGCCCGATGGCGCTTCGGCCGTCGCGCTGGAGATCCAAGTGCCACGCGGTTGGCACGTGTCGAGCGTGGCGGACGGAGGCGTCTGGGATTCCCAGATGCGGAAGGTTCGCTGGGGTCCGTTCTTTGGGCAAATGTCGCGGACGTTGTCCTTCGACGCGCTGTCGCCCCAGCACGAGCTTCGCATCAAGGGCGATCGCGACGGCGCCGAGGCCGTTCGCGGCGGATTCACGGGAACGATCTCCGTTGACGGCGTGAACCACTCGATCGCCGCGCCGCGCTAGGGAGGGGTGGAGTCATCGAGCGGGGCGCGATCCGCTGTCACGATCGCGCCTCACTCGTGGTTTCAGGTGGATCTCAGCGGAGCGGGATCGCGCGGCGGTGCCGTCGACGGTCTCGCCGGCAGAGCTGTGCCCAGAGGAGGCGACATTCAGAACATGAACCGTCGCGCCTGTTTGCTTTCGTGGCTCGTAGTTGCGTTCGCGGCCCAGCGCACCGCCGCGGCGCCGGTCCGCGATTTTCCCGATCCGCCGTTTCTGCCGAACGTCGGATTCACGGTCACGATCGCTCTGAACCCTCCGCCGGGCACGCTGGTCGTGGGCGTCGAGGAACTTCCGCCGTCCGGTTGGCCCGTCTCCAGCATCAGCGACAGCGGCAGCTTCGACACGCAAACCGGCAAGATCAAGTGGGGTCCGTTCTTTGCTCCCTCGATCCCGACCTCCGTGAGTTATTTCATTGATCCGGTCGGTTTCTCCGCGCGATGCTTCACCGGCACGGTCTCGTTCGACGGTCAGGACGACGGGATCGTCGGGCACCTATGTACCGAGAACATCGTCCCGACCGTGAGCGCTTGGGGTCTCGCTGTCCTCGTCAGCTTGATCCTTTCCGCGGGGACCATCGTCCTCCGGCCTCGCCTGCCTCGCGCGGTGCCGCGACCTTGCCGCGTGCAACGAAACAGGTTCTAACCCATTCTCGTTTTCTCCGACGCTTCGCCGTCCGTAGCGGGCGACGCTGCGCAGTCTCGGAGTCCGCGCTCAGAACGAACGGAGCAACGGGTGTTGATCGGCATTATGTCGGACAGTCATGGCCGCGTTCGCGCGGTCGCGGAGGCGATTCGCCGCTTCGATGAACTCGGCGTTGAGTATGTGATCCACTGCGGCGATGTCGGCGGAGACGGCGTCATGCAGCTTCTCGCCGGTCGCCCGTGTACCTTCGTCTGGGGCAACACGGATGAGCCCGACCGCGAACTGCTCGCCTACGTCGAAGAGCTCGGCCTACCGCTGCCCGGCGAACCGCCCGCGGTCCTCGAACTCGAAGGCAAGCGCCTCGCCGTCTTCCACGGCCACGAACCCAACTTCCCCGCCGCCCTCGCCCACCTTCCCGTCGACTACCTCTTCCACGGCCACACACACATTCGAAGAGACGAACGCATCGCCAACAAACGCATCATCAACCCCGGCGCCCTCCACCGCGCCAACCCGAGAACCTTCGCCACGCTGGAGACGGAAACGGATGAATTGACATACTACAAGGTGGAGGGATGAGCGCTTCGGGATCCCATTTCGGTGTACGAAACCCCCCTGGAGTATTCCATCTCATACGGACCGTGTCTCTTTGGCGCAGTCGAGCAATGCGATCCGTGTTACACTAGGGCGATGATACTCAGACAGATCGAGATCCGGAACTTCCGCTCAATTTCGCACCTGACCATCTCGCCGAGGCAGATCACCACGTTCATTGGGAGGAACAGTTGCGGTAAGAGCAACATCCTTCGTGCGTTGCAGTTTTTCTTCACCGCCAACCCAAAATCTGCCATCCCGGAGGATGTCTGCAAATTCGCCGACGACGCCGGCACCTGGGTTGAGTGCACGTTCTCTGGTCTTACCGTTGCCGAGAAGGACGAACTTGGGAAATACGTGAGGCACGACGGCACAATACGCGTGCGGCGAACACAGTTTCGCGATGGCGACAAAAGTGTAACGAAACTGCGCGGGTACGTTCAGCGCCCGACCGAGGCGTGGTTACAGGACGATTATCCCGACTACGCAGACATGGAAAAGTGGCAGGCCCTGGACATAGACGTCGCGAAGTACGCCACAATCGGGGCAAGGGGAAAACTCACCAAGGAGGGCTTCAAGGAGTTCCAGACGCGGTCCCTCGCTGGCAACGCGGAAAAGCTGGGGTTCTCGGAGAACATCTCAGACACAGAGTTCAAGGGTCGCCAGAGCACAGCCGCATCGCTTATGCCACATTTGATCTTCGTGCCCGCCGTTGGCGACATAGTCCCAGTGATCTACGGGAAACAGAACTCGCTCCTGAACGAAATGGTAGGTGCGGTCATCGGGACCGCGAAGACTCACGCTGACTACCAGGCGGCGCAGCAGAACTTGTCCGCCGCGCAGGATTTCGTCAATCCCTCGTCAAAGCGATTGAACAAGTTGACACTGATCGAAAACGACCTCGCAGATCGGCTGAAGTCGTGGCCGGGCACCAAGGTCACCATTCGCACCGAGATCGATGATCTTGCCAAGATCCTTGTGAACGGGCTGATTCTGAGCGTCGACGACGGACAGGACACCGACCTGGCCGACAAGGGAGATGGAATCCAGCGACAAATCCTCTTCCGCGTATTCCAGCTTTACGCCGACTTCCGGGCCAAGCGTGGAGTGTTCCAGCCCGATGAAGGCGAGCCCGCGGTCGATCGCGGGCCGAGCATAATCGCCTTCGAGGAGCCCGAGCTTTTCCTTCATCCACAGGCGCAGGAGCAGTTTTACGACGACTTGCTCACGGTTTCATCACGTGACCAAGTGTTGTTGGCCACGCACAGCAGCTACCTCATTCGCCTCGACCAGGCGGACGGTTTGCACATCGTCCGTCGGACGAAACAAAACGCTCCAACCGAGCTTAGAACTGCCGATCCCGATTGGCTTGAAACCAGCGACCGTGATCGCCTGAAAGAGATCAACCTGTGTTCCGGCGAAGTCAGCAAGGTGTTTTTCGCCGACCGCGTGGTGGTCACGGAGGGGCAGGAGGACGTGATCTGCATCATTGGCACGGCACGGGACCACGCTGAGTGCCTCGATCGCAGGGTGACGGTTGTCGAGGTCGGTGGGAATCTGAGGATCCCGGCGCTTCAGCGCGTGTTGAACGCCTTCGGCATTCCCTACATCGTTGCGTGCGACCTAGATCCCGGCAACCAGTCTACGGCCAATAACCTCGAACGGGTCCGCTCCCTCATCACGGACGCAAACAACAAGTACGGCCAGATCGCTCGTTTGGAAGTTTTCGACCCGAACATCCCCGTGGTGTGTCACGGCGCGCTGCCGCCGAACGGCAAGAAGTACACCTCGTTCGACGCCCTGCTCTTGATACGCGAGGGAAAGCCAACGGAGGCCTTCGTTCAGCGAGTGAAGGATCTCTTCCAAATGCCCTGACGCACCGGCGTTCACCCGGCGGCAGCGCCCGTAGCCAACCGTTCCTGAATCCGTTCGCAGGTGTGGGGCGTTTTCGCACGGTTAGCGCATCCTTCGCTCCGGCGACGGGTGGGGGCGCGATGATGCCCGGTCGATACGTCCTCGCCAACGATCCGCTGACGCCGCCAACGGCGATCGCTGGGCACATTGACCCCGCTCCTCGCAGGCGGATCCCCGCTAATCCGGCACCTCGAACTCGCCGGGTGGGAAGCTCGCCTTGGGCAGCTTGGGGTCCATTCGCTCCAGCGTCTTGACCATCAGCTCGGAGACCGCCCAGTTCCGATACCATTTGTTGTCCGACGGGACGACGTACCAGGGCGCCTCGGGCGTGCTGCAGCGCGAGAGCATCGCCTGGTAAGCCTCGATGTAGTCGTTCCAGCGCTTGCGTTCCTCCAAGTCTCGGGGGGCGAACTTCCAGTTCTTCTCGGGGTTCGCGAGACGCGCCAGAATTCGCTTCTTCTGTTCGGCCTTGCTCAAATGTAGACAGATCTTCACGATCGTGACGTCGTTGCTGGTGAGCAGCCGTTCGAACGTGTTGATGATCTCGTATCGCGTGCCCCAGACGCTTTCGGGCACCAGCTGGTGAACGCGCACGACCAACACGTCCTCATAGTGCGAGCGGTTGAACACGCCGAGCTCGCCCTTGCCGGGAACGGCCTTATGGATTCGCCATAGGAAATCGTGATCGCTCTCCTCCTTGGACGGCTCTTTGAAACTCGTGACCCGGCAGCCCTGCGGATTCATGCCGGTGAAAACTTTCCGAATCACGCCATCCTTGCCGGCCGTGTCCATCCCCTGAAGGACGACCAGGAGCGCCCGGGTGTTCTCTCCCCAAAGGCGGTATTGCAGCGCACCGATCGCCGTCCGGTTTTCCTCCAGCCCGACCCCCGCTTCTTCTTTGCCGGCGACGCCGGGCGTTCGCGCGGCATCCGCGTCACGCAGCACCGCGTTTTCCCCGGGTTTCACGCGAAGTTCTTTGAGCAGGCTCATGCGGTGCCATCTTCACCATCCGGATGTGCTATGGCAAACGATATCCGTCCATCGACACGCCCTCAACGCCGATCCGCTCGCCGGCCTGCACCCCACCCCGTCAACTTCCGATAACACAACCGTCGTCGCCATCGAAGGACGCCCGATGAAACGAAACCAGAACGACCCCGTCGCCATCGAATCATTCCGTCGCTCGCGGTTCGTGATCGACGCCGTCGTACTCCTACTCCTCTGCACGATCTCACAGACCGCCGCGTTTTCCCAGAGGATGGGTCGAGCGACCGCGTGCAACGACTCCTATCAATACATCGCGCAAGCGGAGGCGCTGCTCCACGAAGATGGAACGCCGAACTTCGAGATGCGAAAACCGGGGTATCCGTTGTTCCTCGCGGGGATCTTGGTTCTGTTCGGCCAACTTGGATGGGTCGCCGTTGTCGCCAACCACGTGTTGTGCGGATTGTTGCCGGTCGCGGGGTATGGATTCGGCGTACTCTTGCACTCACGAGTCCTCGGTTGGATCGCGGCGTTGCTCGTGATGGTGCGGTTGCAGTTCTCGCCGTTTCCCAACCTGATGATGTCCGAGCCGTTGTACATGTTCCTTCTCACCTTCGGACTGCTTGCGTTGCTTGCCTGTGTGCGCGACGGGCGACGGGCGTCGTTTCTGGCAGCGATCGCCGGGATCCTGCTCGGCGCGGCCTGGTTCACGCGGAGCGCCGCCGTCGCCGTGATTGTCGTCGCTGTGGCGGCTCTTATCGTCACGCACTTCAGACGCTTTCGTCCCGTGATCGCGCGGGTGACGGCGTTCCTCATTCCGATCGTTGCTTTCGCGCTCCTGGAATGCTCGCTGAACGCACGCCACGTCGGATCGTTCCGGATGTCGCACGGCGCCGCAGGCGCAAATCTGTTCACCACGCGCCTCTGCTACGTGCAAGGCGTCCAACCTCCGCAGACTCCCGCCGTTCGTACCTTGCAGAACTTGCTTCCCGAACGGACCGGCGACGCCGCGTTTCGTACGAACCTGAACGATCAATGGGTGGCCATGACCCGTGCGACCCGAGACCGCGGACTCACCTCCTCGCAGTTCGACTCGCTTTGCATGCAAGCCGGTTGGGACTCGATCCGCGGCGATGTGTTCGGCTACGTACGTGCCACACTGTCGTTAATGGTCCAGCATCTGCTTCGATCCGCCAACGTCGACCCGCCCACATGGCATGCGCGATCCGATCCGCCGGACTCCATCGACCTTGCGTCGACGAATCCGTCCTTCGAGGAGCGGGTCGACTGGGACGGACGATGGTGTCTGCCGCAAATGACGACGCAAGCAGGCGTCGCGCTCGCCCGTCGAGTTCAGACGGACGCGAACCAGCGAGCGCCGCTGGACCGTTTCGGAATTCTGGCGACGTTTCGATACATCCGCACGTGGCCTGGGGTCACGACCACGCTGACGGCGCTGAACTTCGCCGCTTGCTTCTGGCCGGGGTTCGCGCTCCTGCTCTGCGTTTGGCTCGGACTGAGCCGTTCGCCTTGCGTGATTCTCGCCGCGATGTACGTCGCCGACGCCCTGCTTCACGGCGCGTTCGTGTTCACGGACTACCGCTACCAGGGCGTTTGGCTGGTCACGGACACGGTGCTCGCCGCCGCGCTACCCGCCGTGCTTATTCTGGCCGTGTCGAACACCGCGATGAAGAAATGGTTCGAGCCCCTGTGGCGCCGGTTCCCTAGCGGTGCGAGTACGGATCACGCGATCGCCTCCCGCTTGAAGAGTTGCTAGAGCATTGAACGGGCACGTGCAGCGTCGCCCTTCACGGGCGGCGTTCCCAGGCAAGCGCCGCGGATAAACCGCGACGCTACACTTGACCGTTCAATGCTCTAGAATTCCGATGCCGGAGTCGGCGATCGTGTTGCCCCCGGCAACGCGCCGACATCGAACCGGTTCGGAATATCGCCATGCACCTGGAAACCGAGCGATTGCGCCTTCGCGAGTTCGTCCTGGAGGATTGCGTCGCGCTCCACGAATTCGAATGCGACCCGCGGGTCGTTCGCTACATGACCTTCGACGCGCGGACACCCGAGGCGAGCAAGGCCTACGTCGAGGATCGCCTCCGCGACGCCGACGAGAACCCGCGCGGCACGTACGATTTGGTGGTTACGCTCCGCGGCGACGATCGACTCATCGGTCGATGCGGACTGAAGATCACCGACGTGCCCTCGCGCCAAGCGATGCTTTGGTACAGCCTGAACCCGCGCGAATGGGGCAAGGGCGTCGGCCCGGAGGCCGCTCGAGCGATCATCACGTACGGTTTCGCCGAACTGAATTTGCACCGCATCTGGGCCGACCTCGATCCGCGGAATTCGGCCTCCGTCCGCGTGGTGGAGAAGCTCGGGATGAAACGTGAAGCGCACCTGCGCGAGAACTTGCTGGTGAAGGGAGAAATGTGCGACTCCCTCATTTACGCGGTCCTCGCGCGGGAATGGTCGAGCAAGTAACCCCGGGTGAAGTGTCCGTCGCTTCGCGCCGAACCGTTCAGTAACTCAGCCCGTTGCTGCGAAGGTGAACGTACGGGCGGACCGCGGAATCTCCGTCGCCGGCGATGACCTCGGCGAGGAACAGGTCGTGGTCGCCGGTGGAAAATCGGTCACGCACGCGGCAGACGAGATGTGCCGGGCACGAGAGAATCCGCGGACCGGCGGGCGTCGCTTCGATGTCGAGTCCGGCGAAGGCGTCCTCCTCCAGTGAGAACCCTTTGCCGAATTGCTTGAACAGGGCGGTGGGCGGGTCTCCGATTACGTTCAGCACGAAGCCACGCGATCCCTCGATCAGCTCGACGATCGGCCGTCCGCGACGAAGCGCGGCGGTGACCAGCGGCGGATCGAACGACGCCTGTTGAACCCAGGAGGCCAACACGCCGGTCGCCCGACCGGCGTGTTCGGCGGTCAGTATGAAACAGCCGCTGGGGATTCGCCCGATTGCTGCGGCGATTCGGTTCTTCAAGAGTTCCACTTCCGTCTCCGATCGCGTCGTTGCAAAATGGGAATTCGCGCGATGGGGGATCGTAGGAAGCCGGTTTCGGTCCGGCAAGCCCGGCGCTGGGTGCCCGGCTGCCTTGACTTCTTGACTCCGCGGCCCGAATCCGGTCGAATTCCAGACGAGATGGCGGGGCGAACTCTTTGGGTCCGGACGGCGGGAACCGAGCGAATGATGGTGCGTTTCATAGCGGGTCTGTGTACGTCGCTCGCGGCGATGACGCCTTCGGCGATGGTGTCGGGGGAGCCACTGCTTGCCGACGCCGAGCTGCAGCGCGTCGGACTGGCGCGATATTGGCAGGCGGAGCTGCCGATGGCCTCGGGGCGTCTGCTGCGGGCCGGGTATCTCGTCGACGATGCGCTATACGTCACGGCGGACAACGGGTTCCTCTATGCCCTGACCGCCGACGCCGGGCTCTTGCGATGGGCCGATCGCGTTACCGAGCCGGACTACACAATCTTTCCGCCCACGCACGTTGCGTCGTCGACCGGAAAGGGAGCGGCCTTGATCCCGACCACATCGGGGGTGTTGCTGCTTGACCGATTCAACGGCGGACAACTCCGGCGGTTCACCACGCCGTTTCCGACCAGCGGTCCGATCCTCGCCGGAGACGGGCGGATCCTCGCCGGTAGCTCCGATGGAAAGTTCTATTCCTTACGCTTCGATGTCGAATCGGGTCAGCCGCCGTTCAAGCTCTGGGAAGTGGTGACGGACGGTCCGATCACCACCGCGCCGGTGTTGGTCAATCCGGGCAAGTTGGTGTTCGCCACGCAGGGCGGAAGCGTGTACGCGTGTGGACCGGCGGACAAGTCGTTCCTCTGGCAGTATCAGACCGGCGGTGCGATCGTGTCCGATCCCGTGGTGGACCCCAGCGGCGTGTACGTGGCGAGCACGGATCGGTCGCTCTATCGACTGGACTTGGACACCGGCGTGCCGGTGTGGCGCGTTCGCATGTCGACGCCGTTGGACTCCGCGCCGGTCGTTGTGGCCCACACCGTCTACCAGTATTCGTATCGCGACGGGCTGACCGCCTTCGACGCGGACACCGGCGCGGAAAAGTGGAGGCGGCCCGAGGGGCGGTGGATGGCGGCGCACGGTACGAGCGGCGACTTGATCCTCACCGGCGACGAGCGGCTGTTGTTGGTCGACCACGAGACGGGATCGGTGAAGGGCACGATCGCGGCGGACGGCGTGACCGGCGTGGTTCGGAACATGCGCGACGATGCGGCCTATCTTCTGGGTACCAACGGTCGCGTGATCTGCGTGCGACTGGCGACTTCGCCGTATCTCCGTCGGCAACAGGTGGCCGCGTCGAAACAGCAATTGAACTTGCCTCCGGCGGAAGCGTCGAGCGACGCGGATTTGCCGAAGGAAGAGTCGGAAAAAAGCAAGCCTCGCCCGAACCCGTTTCGCAGTCGACGGGAACCGTAGTTGCGAACTTGCATCGCCTCTCGCGCACGTCCTAAGATGCGGGCATGACTCCTTCCAAGATTCGCCGTGCGCTCATCAGCGTCTACGACAAGACCGGCATCGTCGACTTCGCCCGCGCCCTCGTCGAAGAATTCGGCATCGAAATCATCTCCACCGGCGGAACGGCGAAGCTGTTGAAGGAAAACGGCATCCCCGTGACGCTGGTCGAGGCGGTGACCGGGTTTCCGGAAATGCTCGACGGGCGGGTGAAGACGCTGCACCCCAAGATCCACGCGGCCATCCTCGCCGATCGAGACAATCCCGAACACATGCGGCAGTTGGCGGAGCAGGGAATCAAGCCCATTGACATGGTCGTGGTGAATCTCTACCCCTTCGAGAAGACCGTCGCCGATCCCAAGTGCAAGTTCGAAGACGCCATCGAAATGATCGACATCGGCGGTCCGTGCATGCTCCGGGCGGCGGCGAAGAATCATAAGCATGTGTTGGCAACTGACAATCCCCGCGCGTATGAACCAATTGTCGACTCCCTGCGTGGTGGGCAGCAGTGTGACCTGCACCTCATCGAAGCGATGGAGGCGTTCAAATGTACGACTCGATATGACGCCGCAATAGTCCAGTGGATTACTTCGGGAGATCGGGAGACGAATTCCCTTCCTACCTCCTTCATCGAAGTCGGAAGCTGGGGTTCGCTTCGGTACGGGGAGAACCCAGGTCAAGACGCGGAACTGCTGCAGAATCTCGACGACGAGAGCCCACTCGACCTCACAATTGCGGACGCTACGAATGACTCATCGGTGGAGATGTCGTACAACAACTATTCAGATGCGAATGCGGCGCTCGAGCTTTGCAGAGAGCTTGCAAGGGAAGGAAATGGCCCAGATCGGTCGCTCGCGGCTTGTGCGTTTATCAAGCATACCAATGCTTGCGGCGTCGGCATTGGCAATGGTCCGGCGGAGGCGTATCGGCATGCGTATCTTGGTGATCCGAATGCCGCGATGGGGGGCATCTTGGCGTGCAGTTTTCCCATCGATGTGGGGTTTGCAGCTGTTGTGATGGACACATATTCCCGTTGGGGTAGAGAGGCCGGGGCGGGGGGATTCTTTGTGGAAGTGTGGATCGCGCCCAAGTTCGCCGAGGATGCGGTGTCCATCATACGGACGAGCAGGCCGTGGGGCGAGCGTGTACGACTGTTGTCCGTCGGAGATATGAGTCAACCGCCTAATCAGGAGGAGCGCGAATACAAGTCCATTACCGGCGGAATGTTGGTGCAAACGCGGGATTTGGTCGGACTCAATGAGGAACAGTGGAAAGTCGTCACCCACCGCGCTCCGTCCGAAACTGAGATTTCAGATTTGAGATTGGCCTGGCTCATTGCCAAGCATACCAAGAGCAATGCCATTTCCCTCTGCAAAGATGGAATGCTGATCGGCAACGGCGCGGGGCAGATGTCGCGGGTGATGAGTTGTCGCATCGCGACGTGGCTGGCGAAGGAGAACGGGCACGCGGAGAAGCTGTCGGGATCGTCGGCTGCGTCGGATGCGTTTTTTCCGTTCGCGGATGGTCCGAAGGTTCTGATCGACGCGGGCGTGACCGCGCTCATTCAACCGGGCGGATCGAAGCGCGACGAGGACACGATCAAACTCTGCGACGAGCGCGGCGTGGCCATGATCCACACCGGTACACGGCATTTCAAGCATTGATCGCACGCTGGTGGTCATCTGACGAAGAGCCCCCCCTCAATCCCCCCTTAGCAAGGGGGGAAGGACTGCGAAGACTCCCTTCGGTCCCGCTCTAGTGAAGGAAGAGACGCGGATTCGACACGGAGTTTTGCGGAGTTGTCGTTGCGTTCTACAATCGAGTTCTGGGGTGCGTCTCGCGCGAACGGGGCGCACGCACGGAAGAATGACGGTGCGCGGACGACGAGGCCAATGGCGTGAAGCTCTACACCAAGACCGGCGATGACGGGACGACGGGGCTCTTCGGCGGCGAGCGCGTGCCGAAGAACCATCCGCGGGTGGCAGCGTACGGTGAGGTGGACGAGCTTAACGCCGCGATCGGCGTGGTGATCGCGATGGCGGGAACCGGTGCAGGCGACGCGGCGGGTGTGACCGTCGGAACCTGCGTCGGCGGCGCGGACGACTCACTGACCGTACGCTTGGCGGAGATTCAGGGCGACCTGTTTGTGCTCGGCGCGGAACTCGCAACGCCGAAGGGAAATGGAAAGGTTCCCACCATCCAAGCGAGGCACGTGGAGCGGATCGAGGGCTGGATCGACGACGCGGTGGATCCGGTTCCGCCGCTGCGGACGTTCATTCTACCGGGAGGAACTCTCGTGGCGGCTCAGCTTCACTCCGCGCGGACCGTCTGTCGTCGGGCGGAACGGGCCGTCGTTTCGCTGGCGGACGAAACAGAGATCGATGCGAACGTGGTGATCTACCTCAATCGCCTGGGCGATCTTCTGTTCGCTCTGGCACGATGGGTGAACCATCGAGGCGGCGTCGCGGAGACGCCGTGGATTGCGCCGAATCCGTAAGCGCGAGTTCCGAAGTCATGCAGCGTCGCCCCTTGTGGGCGGCGGTCCGCCGAGAATCGATGGCACGTTCCATGACTCCGCTCCAACCGCGATCGAACACTCCGTTCAGTCCGTTTCAGGTGGTGATGCTCGTCCTCGTGCTGGGCGTGGTGGCCGGGGGATCGCTACTGCTCGCCGCTCCGGAAACGACGCAGCTTATGGAGGGGGCGATCGAATGGCAGGAGGAGTCGATCCTCCGCGCCGTCGTACGGCTTCTCTGTCTGAACTACGACTTCCCCACGCACCATCCGGACACGGTGAAGAGCTACCTGCTCGGACTGGGAGCGGGATTCGCGCTGCTTGCGTATGCCGTTCACGTTTGGGGTGGTCGGCGCGATGAACTCGGAAGTCCGCCGGCCGTAGATCGTGGCGAAATGGGGCTCGATCTCGGCGCATGGAGATCGACCCCCGAGCCGGTCGCCGACCGGTCGCGAAGCGGCTCGCAGATCACGCCGCGCACCGCGGTCCAGCTTCTCCTGGGCTTGTTCTTGCTGTGGTCGTTCGCGAGCAGTCGGTGGTCATCGGCGCCGGATCTTTCCTGGGGAGCGAGTCTCCAAACCGCGATTCCGTGGTTGTGGGCGTTCGTGTTGGGGGCGACGCTGGAACGCCGCGGCATTCGCCTAATCTGTCGACTGTGCATCGCGATCAGCGGCGTCGTTTCGATCTTGGCGATTTGGTACTACTACGGGCGCAACCCCGGATTGCGGGCCATGTTCCCCTTCGGGAACCCGAATTTTCTGTCGGCGAGCCTGCTTCCGGGAATCCTACTGTGTGTCGCCGGGATCTTCGAAGCGATGCATCATGCCCGCCGAACACGGCGAGATGTGCCCTGGATTGCGGTCGTGGGGCTGGTCCTCGTCGCCGCGTGTTGCGCATGGGCGTTTGCGCTGACCCGCTCCCGTGGGGCGATGGTCGGTCTCGCGTTCGGGCTACTTGCGTTTGCGTTTTTCGCTCTGCGTGGACGGATGCGGTGGGGACCGTTGATCGTCGGGATCGGGTGCGTGGTCGCGGGCTCCTTGTACGTGCAGCGTGCGGCGGTGACGGCGTCGCCGACGGGACGCGATGCGACGCTGCGATTCCGCATCTACGCATGGAGTTATGCGTGGGATCTCTTCCGTGATCGCCCGCTGACCGGACTCGGACAGGGCGGATTCGTTCTGCACGGCGACGCGCTGGCGGTGAACGACGTGCTCGACGACCCGGCCGTCTTTGAAACCCGCATCGAACATGCCCACAACGAATGGCTGGAAACGCTGTGCGATCTCGGGTCGGTGGGAATTGTGTTGCTGGTTGCGCTGCTCGCCTGCACGTTCGTGGCGAGTGACAGGGCGCTGGCATTGCGGAACGGGGGTTTGGGTGTCGACGCAAGCGCGACGGCGCGCGACCCGGACGACGCGGCACAGCGTTGGCGCACGATCGGGCTGCTCGCGGCGCTCGCGGCGCTCATGGTCGAGGAGACCTTCGGCGTGGGACTCCGCGTCGCGGGCGTGGCGACGTGGTTCTTTACGATCGTCGGTTTGCTTTGGGCCCTTGGTCGCGGTCACACCCGCTCGTTGACGATTACGCTGGTCGCGACCCAGGGTCGTCGGATTGCGAGCGGATTGATCGGCGTGGTCGTGGCGCTTGTGGTGCTCGTGTTGGTGCAGGCGGATTGGAGCGCATCACGGAACGCGTTCGGCGCACAGACCGCGCTCGAAGCCGGTCGATTCGATGACGCGACGAGACTTGCCGCGGACGCGACCAACGCCATGAACCCGCAGCGAGCGCTTACCAATCTTCATCGCCTGGCCGAAGTGGGGCTCGCCGTCGCACGGGAACGGCAAACGCAGGGTTTGGATCGAGCGCAACGGGCCATCTCCGCCGATCCGCTGGATCGCCGTCTCTTGGACCTTGCGCTGCTCGACCTACGAGCGACGGATGACGCGTGCAAGCTGGGGAACCACGCGCTGAAGAAGCTGATTTCTCGTTGTCCGGGGTTCATCCATCAGGGTGCGACGGAGTACCGGCTCAACGTCGTGCAGGCCCGAACGGCCGACATTTACAATCAACTGCGCGGGCGACTTCCCGCCGGTCCGCTGCGCGATGCGATTCCGCCGGTCGACGCAGCCGAGAGTGCGCGGTTCGTGGAGAATGCGTCGAAGGCGCTGCAGCGCGAGCTTCGCCGACAACCGTTCGACCCCGAGCTTGCCGTTTCCTTCGCTCGGACGGCGGGTCCGCCGACGACGGTTCGAGAAATCTTGGATACGCTCGCTCGACCCCTTCGCCTGGACAGCGTGACGCAGGATTACGTGGAGTCGCTGTCGCACCTGTCGAGCCAACCCTCGTTTGAGTCGGTTTTCGCAACCATGCTCGACGAGGCGCGTGCGGCGGTTCGCGGCGCTCCGTCGAAAGACGCCGAAGGCAAGACCGTGGAAATCTGGGCGCCGGAGAAGCTGCGACTCTCCGCGGCGCGATCGTTCGTCCAGGGCGAGCTTGCTTCGGCGCGAGACGATCTTCTGCTTGCGACCACCGCATACGATGGGCTGCCTCGCCCTTCCGCGATCGGAGCGGCGAGCGCCTGGGCGGAACTGGCGGATGCGACGTTCTTCCTGTCGCCCGCGGAACCCGCCGCGGCGCAGATCGCCGCGATGAAGGCGATCGCGACGGCGCCGCAGTCCGGGCCGGGTCGGAATCTCATTCGCGCGTTGCAGGGTCGCATGGTGGACTATTCGCTGGTCGCCGGCGACGAAGCGAAGGCCGCGGAATCACTTCAAACGATGAATGAATCGATTGCGCCGACCGCGATCCGCGCGGAAATCGAAACGCGCACGCGACGACTCGCGGAGTCGTTCGTCCGCCGCGCGGAGGGGGGCGGAGCGGATTGGCTTCGTCCGGAACTCGCGGAGCGGCTCTCCGGCTGGATTCGCCGGTCGCTGGAATCCGCGCCGGAGGACGCGGACGCGAGGTTCCTCGCGGCGCGCTGGGCGCTCGTTCGGAAAAATGGAACGGAGACGGCCTGGGAACTCGGTGGAGCGGTTGCGGCCGGACTTCCTCTGGAGATCGCAACGAGTTTCCTCGACCATGCCGACGAGGTACTGCCGAACGATGCCTCGCTACAGGCCGTTCGAGCGTCCCTGCCGAAGACGCCAATGGAGGAAATCGAACCGCAGACCGTGCCGCCTCAGTGACAAGTGAGCGATCCGTCCCCCACCCTCGCAGTAGCGAGGATGGGGCACCAATAGCCGATAACTCTCCGGGGGCGGATCGGGTATGATCCCGCTTTCTTCTGGAGGACGACGCGCATCGTGCTGACGGACGACGGGCATCGTGGGAACGAGAATCCGAAACGCGAGACGGTGGGAGCGAGCATGACGGAAGTGGTACACGACTCTCTGCGCTGCGGGATCGAATACGGCGTCGTTGCGTTGCCGAATCGACACGTCGTCTCGTTCCAGTTTCGCTTCCTGTCGGGAACCGGTTCGGAACCGGTGGAACGCCTCGGTCTGGCCCACGTCGTCGAGGACACGCTCGACAAGGGAACGGCCAAGCGGTCCGCACAGGAGTTGTCGGACGCGTTCGACGCCATCGGCGCGGGGCGCAACGGCGGGACCGGACGCGAGACGACAACCTTCACCTGCACCGTACTTCCGGAGAACTTCGAGCAAGCGGTCGCGCTGCACGCGGAGTTTCTTCGCACGCCGACTTTCCCCGCCGACGCCGTCGACGTCTGTCTGGACTTGGCCAATCAGGAAATCGAAGCGCTGGACGACGACCCCGCCGGCCTCGTCGACAAATACATCAGCCGCAAGGTGTACGGCCCGCTGCTCGGTCGACACACGCTCGGCGAACCGGAAACGCTCGAACGAATCGAACGCGCCGATGTCGAACGATTCTGGCGCGAGCACTTCCGCGCCGGGCGAATGATGGCGACCGTCGCCGGTCCGCTACCGCCGAAACAGGTGGCCGACGTGCTCGAAAAATACTTCGACGGATTCGGTTCCGCGAAGCGCGATGGCCGAAATGAATTCCCCATCGAGTTCAGTCCGACGACAACGCATTACGAAAAAGACTTGCAGCAGGAGCAAATCGGGATCTGCTGGCCGGGCTTGCCCGCGACGCACGCGGAGTTCCCGACGCAGCAGGCGGTCCTGGGGATTCTCTCCGGCGGGATGAGCGGCCGTTTGTTCACGGAGGTTCGAGAGAAACGCGGACTCGTCTATTGGGTTGGCGCCTGGCAGGAAACGCCGCGCGGCGCGGGGATGATCTTCCTCGGCGCATCGACCACGCCGGAGCGATGCGATCAGACGTATTCCACGCTTCTCCGCGAGGTCGATCGACTGGCCGAGGACATCGAACAGGCGGAACTCGACCGTGCGATCACGGGCATTCTTGCGCAGCAGGACACGCGCGGCGACACCACGCGCTCGCGCTGCAGCGAACTCGCCAGCGACCTTTTTTTCTACGGTCGCCCGGTGTCGTTCGAGGAGAAGACCGCGAAGCTACGCGCGGTCACGGTCGACAAGATCCGAGCGTATTTACGCGACGTTCCGCGGGACCGCCGCTGCGTCGTGACGCTCGGTCCCCGGGCACTTTCCGAATCACGAGGAACCACGGGACATGAGCAACCGCTACACACAACACACGCTTAGCAACGGCCTGCGCATCGTGATCGAGACCATGCCCGACGTGCGCAGCGCCGCCGCCGGGTTCATGGTGAACACGGGGGCGCGCGATGAGGTCCGCGACGCCGCCGGCGTATCGCACTTCCTCGAACACATGATGTTCAAGGGGACGGGCAAACGCACCTGGCGAGACATCACCGTCGACTTCGATCGCATGGGCAGCTCCTACAACGCCTTCACCAGCGAAGACCGCACCGTGTACTACGGCTGGGTTCCCACGGCTGACATCGAAAAGCAGATGGAACTTCTCGCCGACATGATGCGTTCGACGCTGCCCACGGAAGAATTCGAGATGGAGCGGAAGGTGATCTTGGAAGAGATCGCCATGTCCAAGGACAATCTGGATCATGTCGCCTTCGACTTCCTCCAGGAACGCCTTTTCGAGGGACATCCGCTGGCGTGGCCCGTGCTCGGATACGACGAAACGGTCGCATCGATGAAACGCGACGTGATGTGGGAATACTTTCAAGCGCGGTACGCCCCGGACAATCTGATCCTGGTCGTCGCGGGGAACGTCGACGCGGCGCGGGTCATCGCGACCGCCGAATCGCTCTGTGGAAGTTGGAAGGCGTCGGGCACCAAGGATCGGCGCATGCCGCCGAAGCTGCGGACCGGCGCCGTTTCCTTACAGGTTGAACAGTTCAAGCAGCAGGTCGTCGCCCTGACGTTCCCTTCGGTGAGCGCTCGCGATCCCGTGGTGGAAACGGTTTCAGCCATGAGCACGATCCTAGGGGGCGATAACTCCCGGTTCTTCTGGAACATCGTGCAGAAGGGTCTGGCCACGCGGGCGGGAACGTATCACATGGACTACGACGACTTCGGCGTGATGATCCTCTACGCGACGTGTCAGCCGGAAAACTGCGAGGTCGTCCTGGACGGGATGCGTACCGAAGCGAAACGGATGGGCAAAGACGGGGTACAAGAGCACGAGGTGCAAAGGGTCAAGAACAAGCGGCGGACGGGATTGGCCGTCGAGTCGGAAGCTCCCTATCATCGCCTCACGCAGTTGATGGACGACATGCAGACGCACGGCGCTCCGCGAACGGTCGAGCAGATGTTGGCCGAGGTCGACGCGGTGTCGATCCGCAGCGTAGGTGAATACCTGGAGAAATATCCGCTGACCGGGGAGGGGTTCCTGACCAGCGTCGGCCCTCGCCGCTGGCCGAGTTGAGGCTGACTGAGTTACGGCTGGCCGAGTTGACGTTGGCTAGGGTGAGTCGCCCTCTGCCTCCCTCTCCCTCCTAG
>ORJL011031870.1_pt1 | contig 37307 bp, 33 predicted proteins | sample 1779941 | NCBI WGS metagenome assembly ORJL01 (sample SAMEA104232317, study PRJEB22302) | groundwater metagenome | biome: forest; feature: aquifer; material: groundwater | place: USA | collected 2011-08-07 | depth 5.8 m | reverse complement strand
TATATTTCAAAGATATGCAGTCGCCCGATTCAAAATATATACCCATCAATGAATCATTTGATGCACAATTTAATCCTGTTGATAACCTCGGCGATAAACTTCTCATCCTCACGGAACGGAATGCACCCAATGGCAAACTTACCGTCATAGATACGAAAAACCCCGAAGAAAAGAACTGGAAAGAATTTCTTCCCGAAAAACCGGAAGTGTTAAGCAATGTATCGACTGCCGGCGGAAAGATTTTTGTTACCTATACAAAGGATGTAACGCCCCATGTATATGTCTATACCTTTGACGGCGCAATGGAAAATGAAATTGCATTGCCATTTCTCGGCACCGCAGGCGGATTCGGCGGAAAGAACGATGATAAAGAAATCTTTTTTACAATGACTTCCTTCACCTCCCCCTCCACCATTTACAGATACAACATAGCAAGTGCAACTGTAACGCTTTTCAGAAAACCGGAAATTGATTTTGATGTCGATAAGTACGAAACTGAACAAGTGTTTTACACGAGCAAAGACGGTACACGGATTCCCATGTTCTTAATCCATAAAAAAGGAATGCAACTTGACGGCAACAATCCCACATGGTTATATGGATATGGCGGATTTAATTTCAGATTAAGTCCATCATTTAATGCGGCTCGCTTGGTATGGTTAGAACAGGGTGGTTTATTAGCAATGGCAAATCTTCGCGGCGGAAGTGAGTACGGCGAGCAATGGCACGAAGCGGGAACGAAGTTGAAAAAGCAAAATGTGTTCGATGATTTTATTGCCGCGGCGGAGTATCTCATTGCACAGAAATATACATCCCCGGCAAAACTTGCAATCGAAGGAAGATCAAACGGCGGATTATTGGTTGGTGCGGTTTGCAATCAACGACCGGATTTATTTAAGGTCGGTCTCCCCGGCGTTGGCGTTATGGATATGCTCCGCTTCCAGAAATTTACTATCGGCTGGGCGTGGATTGATGATTACGGTTCGAGCGATGATTCAATACAGTTCCAAAATCTGTACAAGTTTTCACCGCTTCATAATATTCGCGAAGATATAAAATACCCGGCAGTGTTTGCTACCACCGCAGATCATGATGATCGTGTAGTTCCCGCACATACATTCAAATATATGGCAACGTTGCAAGAAAAATATAAAGGCGAAAATCCTGTTTTAGTCCGCATCGAAACAAAAGCGGGACACGGCGGCGGAAAACCGACAGCAAAAATTATTGAAGAATGGGCAGATATGTATTCGTTTACATTTTATAATATGGGGATTACACCGAAATACTAATGAGATTGTAAGTATAAAATAGCCCACAGAGATTGAATCTGTGGGCTATTTTTTTATGATTAATATTTTAGTCAAGTATGCTTGACTTTTTGTAAAACATACTGTATATTACCTGTGGCAATTAGATTAATCAATAACATGGAGTTTTTATGCAGAAAAAAGCAACAAATCCCGGTAAGATGTTCTTTATGGCGTCAGCACTTTTTCTTACACTGTTTCTTGTGGCAAGATTGATTCTCAAAGAGGTAGAGCTTCCCATGTATATCAAAATTGGAACATCGGTACTTGCCATCCTTTCGTTTATATTTTTCTTAATCCAATACATTAAGCATGTGCGGGGACTTGATGAATTAGAACGACGGATTCAACTTGAGGCTCTTGCCATCGCCTTCCCTCTTACCATGGTGTTATTGATGACGCTTGGTATCCTTGAACTGTTCATCGCTCTTCCGGCAAATGATCTCAGTTACCGTCATGTATGGGCATTTCTCCCCATCTTTTACTTTTTTGGTCTCACGATAGCGAGAAGGAAATACAATTGAAAAACCGCCTTCATGTATTGCGAGCGGAGCAACGCTGGACTCAAGCTGATCTTGCCGAGCAACTTGGCGTGTCGCGCCAAACCATTAATTCAATTGAAACGGAAAAGTATGAACCGAGTTTAAGTCTTGCATTAAAAATTGCAAGACTATTCGGTAAACCGGTTGAAGAAATTTTTCACGGTGAGGAATAGATAAGCATTTACATACAGAAAGGTTGTTAGCATATAAAAGTGAAATTGTTCCGGGCTGTTGAACTCATCCCCCCTATACCGGGATTGTTTTAAAAGGAAAAATCTCGTCACACTGAGCGTAGACGAAGTGCGAAATCGACTTGTATTCCGCCTTCGTCTCCGCTCAGGCTGACGGATTGGCGACTTTTGAGACAACCCCGGAGCAAGAGCAATCCTACTTATTTCGATGGTGCAACGCCCATCTCATTCAATAAAAATCCTGCATCGGCAACCATTTCAGTTACCCATAGAACGTAACGGATATCAACAGCAATGGAGCGACTGTAATCCTGATTCCATGCGTAATCATTAATAGTAGCTTCATAGGTTCTATCAAAATTCACACCAATGATATTGCCGTTTGCATCAAGTACAGGGCTCCCTGAATTTCCGCCCGTTGTATCTAAATTATAAAGCATGGCAACCGGAACATCATTAAGTTTCTTGTTCTTAAAACGACCGTAATGTTTAGCTTTATATTGTTCAATAAGTTTCAGCGGAGTATTGTACGGTTCTATTCCTGTTGTTTTATCCATCACTCCGCGCACTGTTGTAAAGGGAGAAGCAGTCAATGCATCTGCCGGAGAATATCCTGCAATTCTTCCAAACGTTAAGCGTACTGTGCTGTTTGCATCGGGGATAAAATCTGTTTTCAAAAATGATTGCTTCACATCAACAAGCATACCGTATAACTTTGAAAGTTCACCGTCTCTATTCCGGCGAATTTGTTTTAATTCGGTATAGAGTGGGGCTAACGTTTTTGCAAATGCTACAAAAGGATCATTGAGTTGATCAAGTTCATCGGGTGTTTTGGAGAACAATTTCATCAGTTCGCCATCCTTTGTCAATGATGTAGAAGCATACATTTGATCGATAAATTTTGTAATGGCTTGCTCCGAATAGTCATTTGAAAGCATTTTATCTAATGGCTCAATCCTACTATTTTGAGGCAATTTCCCGGCTTTTGTTAGCATTTCTTTGAGGAATATTTTATCGGCAGGTTCATAAAAATTCTTTAACCCCTGCACAAGGCCGTCTTTCGTTCTGGTAAGATTTCGTTCCATATACGCACCCTCCCGTTCCAGATCGGCTTTTTGTAATTCGCGTACTGCCTCGTATAGGCTAAACCCAAGCGAAACAAGTTGCGGTGTACCGCGAAGATAATCGAGTGCAAGTTCATACTGTGCTCGTGCTCTCATAGTAGAATACACGTTTCCAAGATCTTGAAGTATTGTACCGTATGTTGCTTTACGTTCCGGTGATGCATCGATGAATGCCTGAAGCTTCTTCTCTTCTTCCTGTTTAGAGGAAACAAGATCGATGCGTTTCATTCCCTTTAACTTGCCGCGATAGTTCTTCATGGTATTGGCAAGACTTTTAATTTTTCCAGTGAGTTTAATTTCAACACCTAAATCTGTTTTGCTTAATGCTTCCATTGTTTTAATCTCCCACTCGAACAAATCAGCAATAAACGGCATACGAATATCTTGCTCGTATGCAAGATAATGCGATGTACGGTGGCGGAAGGTTCGTCCCGGATATCCGAGAATAAATACAGGGTCTTTATCTTCAACACCGGCAGGATTTACTTTTAAAAACTTTTTGGGTTTGTAGGGAACATTCTCTGTCGAATACTCCGCAGGGGAGCCATCCTTACCGACGTATGCGCGAACAAATGAAAAATCACCTGTGTGGCGGGGCCACATCCAATTATCATCTTCACCACCAAATTCACCTACACCTCTTGGCGGTATATACACTAAACGGATATCTTTCAAAAATGTGTACACAAAAAGCGTATACGATTTTCCGATAAACATCTCGGCAACCTCTGCACGTTTGCCGGGATTATTTTTTTCCGTTTCAGCAACAATTTCTTTCATTCTCTTATCAATCGCTTTGGAGCGGGTGGCAAAGCCCATAGTATCGGTGACTGCACTCAGCACATCGGAAGAAACATCATTATAAGATTCGGTTATACGAACAGTAACACCTTTAAAGGATGTTTCCTCTGCGCGTGTGCGGGCAAGAAAACCATCGGTGATGTAATCATGCTCTTTTGTGCTGATAGCCTGCACACCGCCAAATGCACAGTGATGATTGGTGATGATAAGTCCCTCAGAAGAAACGAATGAGCCTGTGCATCCGCCAATTTGAACAATAGCATCCAGTAAGGCAACCTTACCCGGATTGAAAATATCTTTACTTGAAACCTTTAATCCCTTTGATTTGAGGTTCAATTTTTGAATTTGACTGAGAGGGTACATTCCCTCATCAGCTTGTAACAAATTGAAAACGAGAAACGTAGCAATACAACATCGGATGATATATTTCAACATAGGAAAAACCATATATTTTTAAGAAATTATTTAATACTCTAAAATAATAACTTGAAGAAGGATAACCAAAGAACTATACTATGTTTATCGGACATTTTGCCGTTGCGTTTGCAGCGAAGAAGTTAGCCCCCAAACCGAGTCTGGGAACTCATTTTATTGCCGTTCAGTTTGCCGACCTGTTATGGCCTCCCCTCCTCCTCCTTGGGATGGAAAAGGTAGCTATTGAACCCGGAAACACCGCTTTTACACCATTGAATTTTATTTCATACCCAATTTCGCATAGCTTAATGATGAGCATTGTTTGGTCATTGCTATTTGCAGGGGTGTATTATCTCATAAAAAAGGACATGAAAGGTGCGGCAGTACTTGGCTTGGCAGTGTTAAGTCATTGGATTTTGGATGTCTTTACACATCGCCCCGATATGCCATTAACACCTGGAGAGACAAGCTATCTTGGATTGGGATTGTGGAATTCGATTGCCGCAACAATCATAGTTGAAGGATTATTATTTTTCGGAAGTGTCACTCTCTATTCCCGGATTACAAAAGCAATGAACAAAAAAGGCACACTCGTGCTATGGAGCCTTGTGGCATTTCTTGCTTTAATTTATGTGATGAATATTGTAGGTCCCCCGCCGCCTGACTCAACATCAATCGCCTATGCAGGGTTAAGCATGTGGCTACTTGTTGCGTGGGGGTATTGGGTGGAGAGAAATAGAAAGATAATTTGAAATTTTAGAATTTAGATTTTGGATAGGTAGGAAACGACTGAAGATTAATTAATATCTATACACATCTTTTCTATGTTTTATACGGTAGATTGATACGATTCTTATAACATCTTCTATTTCGAATAAAACTCGATAATTTCCGACTCTAATTCTATACCCTTCTTCATTATTTAATTTTTGGATACCTATAGGTCGCGGATTTATAGCAAGACCTCTCAACCGTTTTGCAATTCTCTCTACTTCTAACGTAGGAAGTTTGTCAAGCTCTCGTTGAGCGGATGGCTTTATTATTATTTTGTATTCCACGTTTCACCAAATAATCATCTAATGAAATATCTTTTCCTTTTACTTTTTTTGCTTCTTCTAAATCTCTTCTATCTTCAAGTAATTCAATAAGATCTCCAAAAAGTGGGTTTTCACGAAGCGTTTCCCATTCTTTTCTTGGAATCCGTATTGAGGTCTTTGTTTTTGTAAGCATTTGTAAGTTCCTTCTGACTGATTTATTATTTATACAAGATACGGATAATTGGAAAATATCAAAATTTAGACAAAATAATTGGTTCCAAAGGATTAAGTATGTGGCTTCTTGTTGCCTGGGGACAATGGGTGGGGAGATATAGGAAGAAAATTTAAAATTATAAAATTTAGATTTTAGATTTGAAGCGAATAAGGACTATTCATTTTAAAAATGATTAAGCGATGGGTTTCATACCCATCGCTTAATACAATCCTAGCGGAAACTTCATTCCAAAATCAAAATTCTAAAATCTAAAATGCTATCTACTTCCACGCTCCGCCAAACGCATCTCTCTTTACAAACTTTCCGCGGCCTGCTCTGCCGAGCCAATTGCCTTTATCAACAACAACTTCTCCGCGTGAAAAAACAATTTCTGCGTTGCCTTTTACCTTAAAGCCTTCAAACATCGAGTAATCTACTCGCATGTGGTGTGTGTGTGCTGAGATGGTGTGCTCCTTGTTCGGATCCCAGATTACGATATCGGCATCACTACCCACCGAGATTGAGCCTTTGCGAGGATACAATCCGAACATCTTCGCCGGTGTTGTTGAAGTTATTTCCACCCAACGATTGACGGAAATCCTTCCCTGATTGACACCATGATGGAAGAGTAATTGCATACGGTTTTCAACGCCGGGACCGCCGTTTGGTATTTTAGCAAAACTCTCGCGTCCCATTTCCTTTTGTTCCTTAAAACAGAACGGACAATGATCGGTCGATACAACCTGCAGCGTATTTTTCTTCAAACCTGCCCATAATTTATCCTGATGCCATTTTTCACGTAGCGGCGGAGTGAACACATATTTCGCTCCTTCAAAATCCGGGCGATCCATATCTTCAATGGAGAGAAGTAAATACTGCGGACAGGTTTCTGCAAAAACGGGAATGCCTTTGTCCCTTGCCTCGGATACTTTTTCCAACGCATCGGCAGAGGAAAGGTGAACGATATACACCGGTGCGCCTGCCATTTGCGCTAACGCAATTGAACGATTAACAGCTTCGGCCTCCGCCGTAGTCGGGCGGGTAAGTGCGTGATAAATGGGAGCCGCTTTTCCTTCTGCTATTGCTTTCTGAACAATCAAATCGATGACACCGCCATTTTCGGCATGCATACAAACAAGAGCACCGTTTTCACCCGTCTTCTTCATAGCACGGTAGATTGTTGCATCATCAACCAAAAGCACGCCAGGGTATGCCATAAATAATTTAAAACTTGTCAATCCTTCGCGAACCATCTCATTCATATCTTCAAGATGCGCTTCGGGTAAATCGGTGACAATCATGTGCAAACTGTAATCAATGGTAGCTTTTTCACCCTTCTTCCACCAGATATCGAGTGCCTCACGAACTTTACCCCCTTTGGTCTGTATTGCAAAATCAATTATGGAAGTTGTTCCCCCAAATGCCGCGGCACGGGTACCTGTTTCAAAATCATCGCTGGAAGTTGTCCCACCGAACGGCATATCCATGTGAGTATGGGCATCAATACCGCCGGGAATAACATATTTTCCTGAAGCGTCAATTAGTGTATCGGCTTGCATCTGAAGGTTGGAACCGATAACGGAGATTTTTTCATTTTCAATAAGAACATCTGCCGTATAATCTTGTTCGGCTGTAATGATACGTCCATTTTTTATTAAGGTTGACATGTTACTTCCTTTTGAATTGCGTGTATTGTTGTTTTAATATTCTTTAATAAGGCGATAGATATCAAACCCATCGCTGACGAGTTTTTTTTTGAATATGACTCAATTGTTATTATTTATTTCACCCAGATAATTGTAATACCTTTATTGGGTTCACCCAGATCTCTTGATGCTGTAAGATGACATTCTGAGCAGAGGCGTTGTACTTGTGCATCAAACGGATTCAAGTTTGTTCCGTCAATCGTAAGTTTAATTCTTGCACGGTTACTATGCGCCCAATTAAGAACTACTGTTTTCAATGTTCCACCTCTTCCCCCACTTCCGTATCCATGAATTATTTTCAGGATACGGAGATGAGGTGAAGATTGAACTTTTCTCAACGATATGCTAAGAACATGTTCCGCCTCCTCCCCTGAACAAGGAGGATGAGCGATATCTACTTGATAAATCGGATTCATGCCGGATTGTGTTTAACATCAGAAGAGTGTCTCTTTTACTCGGAATGATTGTCCTTCCTGCGAAGGCAGGAATTCAATCAACTTCATTAGCAATGTATTCAACACTGTATGATAAGTGCCTAATTTGTTTTATTGCCTTTTAAGACACCACCTCTCCTGACTACATCCAGGGTTCGTCGGCAGTGGGTCCGTAAATTGACGGGACTTTTGCGCCAACTAAACGAAGGTAAACCGACATCTGACCACGATGATGAACATGATCCATTATCATCATCCATAATAAATCTGCTTTTCGTATCTTTTCCATTTTTCCCGGGGCTACAGGAAAATCCATCATTGAATTATAATCTTCATCAGTCATATTTTTGACTCGTTCATTACTCGCCGCTGAGTATTTCTCGAGACCGGCAATCATTTCTGCTACTGTTGATGGCGGTGGCGGAGGAGGTGTCCCTCCGAATTCAATTTTTCCATTGATAATCATTCCCAAGAAACTTTCTTCACCGGCAAAAACCCAGGTTAATTCACCCAACGAGCGCGATTTTTCGTGCGGTCTGTAAGCAAGCCGACTTTCAGGAACTGCTTTTAATACTTTTATTGTTGTTTGAAGCTCCATCTCTCTTGTATGAAGCCACATTTCTTTTTCTGTCATATAAATCTCCATAATTTAATATGTGTAAGAACGGTTGTTAATTAATGATTGTATTGCTATTGTGTTCCGTCGTAATAATAATAACGAATTAAGTAATCTCGCTTTAAGGGAGAATGTAAATTTCTCAGTTTAATTCTAAAGCTTCAGTCTGTTAATGAATATCAATACCATGTTTATGCTGGAACTGACGCAATGCTTCCCATGTAACAGGTTGTGGCAACGTCTTCATAAGCTGGTTCCAGGTCATTGCCTCTTTGCCGTCATCCAAACGTACCATCGAGATACATTGTTCAACCGGGCAGACAATAAAGCAAAGCGCACAACCCACACAATCATCCTGACGAACGCGGGGCTGACTGTTTCCTGTTGTCGGAATCATATCAATACATTGATGTGCCGATTCATCGCAAGCAATGTAGCATAAATTACAATGAATACATTTCTCTTCATTGATTTGTGCAACTGTTTTTGCAAGAAGATTCAGATTCCCGAAATCGGAAATACAGGCAAGAGATTTCCCTCGGAAATCTTCAATAGTTTTAAATCCTTTTTCATCCATCCAATTGGAAAGACCTTCGGTTAAATCGTTGATGATACGGAAACCATAGTGCATAACGGCAGTACACACCTGAACACTTGTCGCGCCGAGAAGGATAAACTCTGCGGCATCTCTCCATGTTGAAACTCCGCCGATACCGGATATGGGAAGATTGACCTCGGGATCCATCGCAACTTGCGAGAGCATATTAAGTGCAATTGGTTTTACGGCCGGACCGGCTAAACCGCCATGTCCCCCCTTACCATCAATGGAAGGACGAAGTTCAAACGTATCAAGATTGACAGCCATAAGACTGTTAATAGTATTGATTAAAGAAACACCGTGTGCTTTTCCTTTCTTCGCAGCACGAGCAGGAAAACGTATATCGGATATATTTGGCGTGAGCTTCACTAAAACAGGAATGGTTGAAACTTCTGTCACCCACTCAGTAATCATTGCGCAATATTCGGGAACTTGACCCACTGCGGCGCCCATACCTCGTTCACTCATACCGTGAGGACAACCGTAATTTAATTCGATACCGTCTGCACCGGTATCAATAGCACGTTTTACAATATCATGCCACGTCTCTCGTTTTGATTCCACCATCAAAGAAACAATCACTGCACGATCCGGCCATAATTTTTTAGTCTCGGCAATTTCTTTCAGATTGACTTCAATAGGTCTATCACTGATAAGTTCAATATTATTTAAGGCGGCAATTTTCTGCCCATTATAATCAACTGCTCCGTAGCGATTGTAGACATTCATCACCGGCTCGCCGATGGTTTTCCAAACCGCTCCACCCCAGCCTTGTTCAAATGCTTTACATACTTGATACCCTGAATTTGATGGTGGCGCTGATGCAAGCCAGAACGGATTAGGAGATTTAATTCCTGCACAATTTATTGATAGATCTGCCATTATATTGCCTTTTGTTTAGTTATTTCTAATACTTTTTTTAGTGTCATCCGATAACAAGAACTCGGAGCTCTTACGATACCCTCAACATCTTATCTATCCCCTTTGCAGCTTTTTTACCATCAGCGGCAGCGTTCACAACCTCTTTCCCGCCATTGATACAATCACCACCTGCAAAATATTTAGCATTGGAAGTCTGCATTGTTTCCGGGTCAACAACAACATTACCATTCTCGACTTTAAGATTCTTTATTTGATTTAATAAACTTGTATTCGTCTTCTGCCCGACTGCTTTGATAACCATATCCACATTGAGTTTGAATTCGGAGCCTGGGATGTGTTCCAATTTTGCTTTGCGTCCGGTACCGGAAACAGTTTTGGTTCTTACACATTCTAACGCTTCAACACTGCCATTATTTCCGATGATACGAACTGGAGCCGAATTAAAATAAAATTTTGCAGAATCTTTTTTCGCAAGTTCGTATTCAAAATCGTATGCAGACATGTCATTCGGTCCTCGGCGGTACACAACGCTCACTTCTTCTGCCCCTAATCTCCGCGCTTCCGTAACTGCATCAATAGCTGTGTTGCCTGCGCCGATAACGACAACACGTTTTCCGACATCTACTGCACTCCATTCACGGCGGGTTACTCTTTCTACAAACTCTAATGCATCAACAACACCTTGTAAGTCTTCTCCGGGAATTTTCAGATCGGTTGCATTACCAAGTCCCACACTGACAAAAAGAGCATCGTGTGTTGCTTCTAACTCTTCAATGGTAATATCTTTTCCAATCAGGGTATTTGTCTTGATTGTGACGCCAAAACTTTCAATAAGTTTTACTTCGTTCAGAGCATCTTCAAATCTCATCTTGTATGGTGCAATACCCCAATTACTTAATCCCCCTGCGTGAGATTTCGCTTCATACACAATAACCGAATATCCCATCAAAGAAAGTTCAGCTGCGCACGCAAGCCCTGACGGACCGCCACCAATAACTCCAACGGATTTCCCATTTTTAGGTGCAGGAGTAAATAATTTGGGCATCCCTTTTTGGAAATACCAATCCATAGCATAGCGTTGTAATCTGCCAATTTCAATAGGCTTCTCACCGCGATCATTATAGACACACGCCCCCTCGCATAACTCGGTTACCGGGCAAGCCTTTGCACACGTTAAAGCAATCCAATTCGATTCAAGAATCGTTTTTGTTGAGCCTTTCACATTGCCCGTAGCAATTTTTTTAATAAACGTAGATATATCGATATGGGTGGGACATGCTTTCATGCATGGAGAGTCATAACAGAATAAGCATCTGTTCGCTTCAGCTACTGCCTGATTTTCACTGAAGGCAGGATGAATCTCGGAAAAATTTGCTTCGTATTGTTCGGGTGAAAGTTTCGATGCGATCGTTGTTGGTTTCATAAAGAACTCTTTATAGTTAAGTGATACGAAAGACAAAACGGGGGAGATACGAACTCAATACGCTGTTCATTCTCCCCCATTTCAAATCAATAGATATTTGTTTCTCGTTTTTTTCCTGTAAAATCGATGTACACGCTTTTAATTTCTGTATAGAACTCGAACACTTCGGTGCCCTGTTCACGCGGTCCGATTCCTGTTGCTTTACTTCCACCGAATGGAGCCTGCGCTTCACCTCCAATTGTTGGGGAATTGATATGTACTTTTCCTACTTCAGACATTTCAGCAAAACGCATGATCTTTGCAATATCCTGAGAATATAACGACGCAGAAAGCCCAAACTTCACTCCATTAGCAATCTCCACTGCATCATCAAAATTCTTCGCACGAATTAATGCGATGACAGGACCAAAAATTTCTTCTTGAGCGATTCTCATATTCGGGGTAACTTCACCGAAGATTGTAGGCTCCACAAAAAATCCCTTTGCGAACGCACCTTCGGTTAATCGTTTCCCACCCTTTAAGAGTTTAGCTCCGTCTTTCTTCCCAATTTCAATGTATTCAAGAACGGTGTTCATCTGACTTTCATCTACCGAAGGACCCATATCAACTGTTGAATCCATGCCGTCTCCAACCTTGTAATTTTCAAGGCGTTTCAGTAACAGTTCTGTAAATTTGTCGTACACTGAATCTTCAATAATCACTCTGCTTGCGGCTGTACAACGTTGCCCTGTTGAACCTAAACCACCGCCTATTGCGCCTTCAACTGCAAGAGGAAGATCTGCATCAGCAAGGATTACTAACGGATTTTTTCCGCCCATCTCACACTGAACACGAATCCCGCGTTTTGATGCTTGCGTGTACAAGGCACAACCAACATCATTCGATCCTGTAAATGAAATTCCGTGAATATCAGGATGATTCACAATCTCATCACCAACAACACTACCGCTACCGAACACAAGATTTAATACACCGACAGGGAAACCTGCTTGTTCAAAAAGTTCTACAATTTTAACTGCCGTTAATGGTGTCAACGATGCGGCTTTAAATACTACTGTATTTCCCGCTACAAGGGCAGGAGCAATTTTCCAGATGGGAATGGCAACAGGGAAGTTCCAGGGAGTTATCAAACCCATAGGCCCTAAAGGTTGACGAATGGTATAGATAAATGTATTGGGTAATTCTGAAGGTATCGTTGAGCCGCGCATTCTACGCCCTTCACCTGCGGTGAATTCCATGATATTGATTGCTCTCATGATTTCACCCTTTGCCTCTCGAAGAATTTTCCCTTCTTCTTTTGTAAGGATAACTGCTAACTCATCGATATGCTCTTGTACCAACGTCATTGCCTTAAACATCAATTTACCGCGAACAGGAGCGGGAGTATTTTTCCACTTCGGAAATGCTTCTTTTGCGGCGGCAATAGCCGCCTTAACCTCATCTCTGGTGGAAAGAGGTGCATAACAGAGAATTTCATCGGTATTAGCCGGGTTTGTATTCGCAATGGTTTTACCGCTTGCCGATTCAACCCATTTGCCGTTTATATAATTTTTTACAGTTGGTATAGTGCTCATAGTCTTTTCCGGTTGTGACGCGTGTTAGAATGTACATAAAACAGTTAGGTCTCAGAATCCAAAAAACACATGAACGCTGAGACCTAATATAAAATAAATTACTTTGTTAAAATCATTTTCTTCATGCCTGAAAATGTTCCTGCATTGAGATGACAGAAATAAATTCCGCTGGGTAATGCCGTGGCATCAATCGTTGCACGATACTTACCCGGTGCTTGCTCTTGGTTGATTAGTGACATTACTTCTTCGCCAAGTACATTATACACTGCTAATGAAACATAGCTTGATGAAGGCAGATCGTAATCAATCGTTGTTGTAGGATTGAATGGATTGGGATAATTTTGATGTAATGAGAAATCTGCCGGAATTCCCGTTTCGCGTTCTCTAACATCCGTAACAGTGATATTGATAACAATACCCGTATCCCCAGGATGTGCCGTTACACCGGACACATAATAGTTATTTGGTAAATTATTCACCCACATATTGTAACTGAATAATTTATTTGATACTGGAAGTTCAAAACTGCCGGTCATTGAATCCGTACGAACTGCCGTATAGGCTGTATCGAAAACCATTCCTGCTACAGTCATTGTAAATGCCGGGATGTTACCGTTAACCTTTACATATCCTTGAATTGTCGAGTTTACACTGTATGCTACGAGATTATAAAAAAGGCTATCGGTATTGTGAATGCCGTGTATTACTTGAACGGCGGCAAGGAATGTGGGATTACTAATATCTTCATTAAATGAAGATTGTAAATTAAAATCATCATTTGATAATTCGCTTGCCGATAGACCAATACTGAAATATCCGGAACCATCGGTTGTCACTTCCCGGTTAAAGTTTGAACTATTCATGCCATGAAGATTGACATTATACCCTGCAAGCACGTTACCATTATCATCTTTCAGAATACCCGTTACTACGGCGGCTGAAGAAACAAATGAAAAATCAAACCCGGAATGATTTCCGGTAATAGTTACTTCGTATTCTGATGGAGAGACAACATGAGGTGGAAATGGATTGTATTGATCTGCCAATCGTATTCTCCAGGGATTTCCAGCTGTGTCTGCATCCATTTTAATTGAATAAAATCCGTCCGCATCTGTAATCGCTTCCCAAAAGTTAGGTTGATGCTCTTCATTGCGATTTAATTGAACAAAAACATTTTGGGGACTCATGGCTGAAGGCGCCGTAACATATCCCGATATTGTATGAGCAGGGGATACAAGTGGCGTGATTGTACCATGTCTGGTTAACGTCGTCCCTCCTTGGCTAAATTGCATTACCCAATCCCCCGGAGCAAATCCAAGAAGAAACATAAACGTAACTTGACCATTAACTGTTTCATCCATATCGCCGGGACCATCATTGCCACCTTGACCATCTGTTTGCTCAAAGGCAACACGCTGTTTATCCACGCTTGTATCAATAGCGCCATTGCCATTCACATCAAGCCATATTTCAATACCGGTCGTTGCACCGTTCGGAACATTATATGACCAGGAAATCTGTGCACCGGATACCATGGTAAACGTCGTATCTGAAGAATTAATGATGAGATTGGAAATTTGGGCATTCGCCGATCCGATCAAACCAAAGCATAACACAAGAAGAAAAAAACGTAAATATATTTTCATAACTTCACCTTTATACTATTTGACATTATTATTTATTTAACACAATCCATTAAGGGTGGTTCTAAAAACTACCCCCGCTCCACTCTGCGTCCTCGCAGAGTGCTCATTCCTATTTGATTTCGTGGTTCTGCGAGGACGCAGAACCGAGTGTAAAGGGTTTTTAGAACCACCCTTAATCATATATCGCAACTCATCGATCCCAATATTTCTCTTGATATTCTCTCTTTGATATTGTTACTAACACGCATCGTCAGCAATTTTTAATGCTTCATCCAATGCTTTCACACCAATATCAATTTCCGATTTTTCTACAATAAGCGGTGGAGCAACTATGAAATGGCTAACCCATGCTTGAATGAAAATTCCGTTTTTCATCATTTCTCCAGCTACTTTATCAACAAGTAGCGGCGTACCGCTCACTTTATCTTTGTACGTATTAAATGGTTCTTTTGTTTGTTGATTCTTCACAAGATCGACACACCAGAATAACCCTAACCCGCGAACATCACCAATACATTTATGCTTGGCTTTCAGTTCATTTAGCTTACCGCCTAAATATTCACCCATTTCATTTGCGCGGTTAATCAGGTCTAATCGTTTGTACTCATTAATAGCGGCGATGGCGGGGGCTAATGTTAATGGGTGAGCTTCATATGTATGACCATGTGAAAAATAATGGTCATCGAAATAATCGGCTATTTTCTTTGTGGTGGCACACAGTCCGAGCGGGACATACGCCGCAGTAATACCTTTCGCCGTCGTAAGAATATCGGGCGTAACACCCCAATGATCGAGTGCAAACCATTTCCCTGTTCTCCCCCAGCCCGTCATTACTTCATCGGCGATAAGTAATACGCCATGCTTGTCGCAAATTTGTCTGAGACGCGGCATATATTCCTTGGGTGGAATAAGAATACCGTTTGTGCCTACAATCGGCTCAACCAATACAGCCGCTACATCGCTTTCATTTTCTATCATGTGTTCTATGTACTCAACGCAGGCAATGTTACATTCCGGATAATGATGCATCATGGGACACTTATAACAATTCACTTCAGGTGCAAAAATCACCCCCTGAATTTTCCCTGCCGGTTCCATCGCCCAACGGCGAGGATCACTCGTAGCGGCAATTGAACCCATCGTAGAACCATGATACGATCTGTAACGGGCAATAATCTTGGTTTTTCCTGTGTACATACGCGCTATTTTAAACGCCGCCTCGTTTGCTTCCGTTCCTGATGTAGCAAAGAAGAACTTTTCTAATCCTTCCGGTAGCACTTCTAACAGAAGTTTTGTCAATTCTGCACGGGCATCGGTAGCAAAACCCGGTCCGATGAACGATAATTTTCTCGCCTGTTCTTCAATCGAACTAATCACCGCCTGATTTTTATAGCCAAGATGCATACACATTAATTGACCCGAAAAATCGAGATACCGTTTCCCGCTTGCATCAACAAAGTAGCAACCATCGCCATCAACTACATGAAGCGGCTTCCAGTTTTTTTGAAATGCCCATGTACGATACGTGTACTTGGCTGTGATTTCACTTGTGGATAATTTTGACAAATCTTCTGTGTTCATACGAAATCTAACTTATAATTGAATGGTTATCCACTATAAAAACTTAATGGATATTGTTATATATATTTTACATCTACAAAATATTCCATGGCTTGACTGACATAGTTTCTATACTCATTGAGCCATGAATAATTGTTAAGATTAATATTACATTTTCCTTATGTTGGTACATAATTCGATAGTTTTGGAAAATAATTTCCCGTATTGTCGACTCTTCGGCCTCGGGCACTTTCCTTCCCATTAAAGGGAATTCAGAAAGATTTCCAACGGAACTTAAAATTTTTTCAACAAAACGGGTAGCGTAATATTCTGAATCTTTTCCAATATACTCTCGAATTGACTGGAGATCCCTTATTGCAGGTTCTGTCCAGACTATCTTCATTGTTCTAAAAATCTTTTTTTAACTTCTTCGTGAGTTACGATTTGCCCTCGCTCAACTGCTTCTAAAGCAATTGAAATTTTCTTTTTTACATACATTTCATACATAATGTCATCCCATGTAGCATGCTCGGGAAGGCTTTCTATAAGTCTTTTCGCTTCTTCTTTTATTAAATTCATTTATTTTCCAACTGGCAATGAAGAAAATATTTAGGCTTAAATCAAAATTAACTCAATTCTCAAATCACGATTTTTCCACTGCACTAATTGCGCCGTACTCTTCCGGTCTTCTGTCACGGTAGAACTGCCATGTATCGCGCACTTCTAAAATCTCATCGAGATTCAAATCCGACACAACGATAAAATCTTTATCGCGTGGCGCTTCTGCGATGATCTTCCCGCGTGGAGTGCAGAAATAACTCTGCCCGTAAAACTCGCCAATGTTCCATGGGGCTTCAAACCCAACACGATTAATTGCACCGACAAAATAACCGTTTGCAACGGCATGTGCGGGTTGTTCAAGTTTCCATAAATATTCCGATAGTCCTGCAACAGTGGCGGAAGGATTGAAAACAATCTCCGCTCCGTTCAATCCGAGGATACGCGCCCCTTCCGGGAAGTGGCGGTCATAACAAATATACACACCGATATCGGCATACGCGGTTTTAAATACGGGGAAACCAAGATTGCCCGGTTTGAAATAAAATTTCTCCCAGAATCCCGGCTCTACCTGTGGGATGTGGTGTTTGCGGTACTTGCCTAAATATTTTCCGTCAGCATCTATGACTGCGGCTGTATTATAGTAGATACCCTGTATCTCTTCCTCGTACATCGGAACAATGATGACCATGGAATATTTCTTTGCAACTTCTTGCATCAATTTCACTGTCGGGCCATCGGGGACGCGTTCTACAAGCGAGTACCATTTTTTCTTTTGCTCTGCGCAAAAGTACGGACCGTAAAACAATTCCTGCATACAAAGTATTTGAACGCCTTGTTTCGCCGCATCATCAATCAATGCAAGGTGTTTATCAATCATAGCTTTTTTAACGACTTCAATCGGCTGTTCGGAAGAAATCGCAAGTGTGGTTTGAATAAGTCCGCCGCGGACAATTCGTGACATAAATAATCCTTTAAATTCTTGTAATGAAAACGAGATAATACTTAGTGTAGTAAACTTACATCATTTCCAGACAAGAATCAAATTTTAGAACTATTTTCAGTAACATTTTAGAGAGAACGAGGGTAGTTATTGTCAGGTTAAGATCTGCTCTCTTAAAGCAAAAATATCCAAAATCTCCTCTTGAGAGTCGAAGACCACGACATGGCGTGGTGGGGAGGGGTGTGTTATCATTATTTTAGGTAAAAAATACACTATTAACTTGACACATTGCATTAATAAATCACCGATGCTCTTTCTCATTTCATTAACCTTACATCATCGTCGGCAGTAATCTGTCTTCTACAATCGACAAGTATTTTTCAATTATTGGTTTTTGATGTACATTCAAATAGAAATGAGCATAAAACTATTAATACAACAGATATTAGAAGCTATTCCCAATCTGCTTCGATTACCTTTTGAGAGAATGTCATTTGATTATGATAAAGAAGCTGACGTTTATATATCAGTTTTAAACGCCCACAAAAAACTACAACCTCAGAGATGCTCAAAGAAGGCATTTTAGTCCGCTATCGTGGGAAAGAAATTGTTGGGTTGAGTGTTTTAAATGCTTCGAATAGGTAAATACTAAAACATTTTATCAAGTAATTAAAAAATTATTATGCCTACCCATGAAGAAATTCAAGAGATTACTTCAATTATAAGAAAATCATTTCAAAAACTTATTCGTTGCGATAATTTATTGTTTGAAATAACTGCAGAAAATTCCATACCAATTCCAGGAAATCACCCTATACTGGATAGAACGCTGCACGAAACTACAATTAATCACCGCTTCGCTCTCTACTTAGAAAATTTCATTCAAAGAACACTACTCAATAGATACTATGTCGACCTTGAATACAACAGATATTATTTGAACCCTAAAGCACTTCAAACGTCTAATGGTGAAGTGATTGCCCGCCCTGATATTGTTATTCATTCGAGAACTAACCGAAATATACACCCACAACACTACTTAGCTATTGAAGCCAAAAAGGAGAACATTTTGCCTCATGATATCGAAAAAGTTAAGGGGTTCCTTTCAGACAATAACTATAATTACTTATTTGGGTTTACAATCTCATACTCTAATCACATAGGTAAATTATACTACAGAATCGGGGAAGAAATTCGCGAAGAGGTCATAATACAAGGACTTATCTAGTTCTTATGTTATGGAATCTTTATGGCCAATACCAGTCCGAAACAAATTGCAAATTTAAAAACAAAACGATCGATGGATATCAACCAGAAGAAAAAAATATACCAGATAGCAAAAGAACTTAACCACTCAAATGAAAGTATTATCGAATACTTATCAGAGCAAGGATACACGGGGCTTACGCTAATGTCGTTTGTTCCAAATGAGATGATAAATTCAATTCGTTTTCATTTTTTGATGAATAGAAATACTAAAATTGAAATGAAAAAAAACGATACTTTTTTCGGAATTGTAAAATGGTTTGGAAACAAACAAACTAACAGAAGCGAAGGCTTTATTGTATCCTTCTACTTAGGAAGAGAAATATTTGTCAAACTAGAAGACCTAAGCTGTCAAACTATTGTCAAAGACGATTTCGTAGTTTTTAAATTAATTAATTCAAAAAAATCGTTTCATGCAATTAACGTTCAAAGAATTGCCGATATAAAAGAAATCAGAATATTACTAAAATATTTTCTACATTCTCTTTTTCAGGAAACACAATCAACCCCCTCCCACCATACAATTTCAGACAATATTAAAAACAGTTTGATTTCGAAAGACAGAAACGAAATTAGCCGGATTATCTTTGACAATTTCGAAATCCTTTTAAGTGAGTACAACAATTATCCCTATGACAACCTTGTGGACTACTTTACAAAAGTATTTGTTGCAATTAAAGAGATTAATAGGGTTGAAGATAACATACTTAAGGTAATAATAAAGAAATTATTTATTGCATTAGATCCTTATCTGCGTATTAAGTTATGGCTAAAAAATATCGGGGAAGCAATTACTATCGATATAATTATCGACCAAATAAATAATTTAACTATTAAAGATTTACAAGAAATTAAACTGAAAATGGATAAAGAATGGAATACATGGCAAAACAATGCTACAACCGACTTCACCTTAATGTTCGAGAAATGTTTATTAGAGCATCAAATAATAGAAGAAAGCAATGCCTTTGAAAGGGTATTATTATTATTCCACATTTGTTATAACGATAAAAAAAATATTCCCGATAATTTAAAAGATTGTTTTTATAATCGTTGTGGACAAGAATTTAAATTCAAACTATGGGAGGAAGAATGGGTTAGACTTGATCTTATTTCCTTGTATACATATATCATCCAAGCATTTTGGAATTGTAGTCTAACCGTACAGTTTAGAATAATTAATGAATGCAGCATACCCGATAAAGAATCACTCATAAATAGCATATTCAAGCCATCGATTTTGCAAGGAAAGGTAATTCCGCTGTCTATTATTCAGGAATATTTAACAAATCCCGCTTTACAAGGCGTTTGTACGCAGACCATTTTTACACATATATTAGAACATCGTACTATCGAAGACATATTCCAACTCTGGATCGAAGACCACTTAAAAGGGAATCCTGATAGAGTAATAGATTATATCAGTGAATTTATTATCTCTTTTGATTTTTTAATTATTGATAGAATAATGCAAAAGTTCCAAAACAAAGAACGCTATCTAATTCTTGCCAATTCCCTAAAAAAAATTGGAACTATAGATAATGATGCCAATTTTCAAAAATCCTCTAAATTACTAGACATATCAAAAACTTATCTAACATTATTCCTTCCTAATATAATATTACAACTAAGGGAACAAGCAGTTTTAAGGTATCGTTATCAATTCTGGATGGATTACAATATCGATGAATTTGAAATGGAGTATCTATCTAAAATACTACCTACACTTCAAATCCAAGAGCAGAGAAAGTTCATTAAAAGGCTATTCAACTTAATTCATTCAGGAGCCTCAAACATTACATTTGAGATAATAAAAAATAATGTTCAAATTACCGATCCAAGAATAGATATATCTACCAGAATCGTTATTAAAACAATAAATGAGTTCGCTGCTAAATCCGTAAAGACAAAATACAAAGATTTACTATATGAAATTCTAAGTTTAGTTCAAGATCCGCAAAATCTACAATCTATGACCGGTTATTTTGAAATGTGTCTTGGCAGAGGAAAATCACCCCAAACTGTAAAAGGAATACAAGGCAAAAATATTGTTGTCAATGTTGTGCGAATCGATATTCCTTTACACGTTGATTACTGTGAAGGTCAGCTAGCAAATAAGTTAGATACACAACATCAATGTGAATTTTATTGGTGCCGGAATGAACCATGTTATCTATCAGTTCAGGTTTCTCATATAGGTCAAGATTGGAAAGAGTATACGTTAAGAGATTTTTTTGAAATATTACACATAGAATACCAAATTGATCAATATTATCAATTTCTAGGACTTTTAAACAAAATCAATAGATTTATTGAGCATTTAAGTTGTTTTGAATGTAAAAAAATACTTCATCCAGTTGGGTCTAGTCGTTTTGGTTTTTGGCGTGTAAATACTTTTCATTGTACAAATCGGAATTGTGTTATAAGCCAAAAAAACGAAATTATTTATCTTACTCATTGCCTAAATCCCAAGTGCGACAATATTATTGACAATAGAAATAACAATGCAAAATGCCTAACAACAAACAAAGTAAGTGGGGGATGGTATGTTTGCGATTATTGTTTTGCTTGTTGTAAACAAGACAAAATACAAGCTCGCTCAGCAAGATTGGGAGTACACACTGAAGAAGAAACAGGTCACCATGACATTGGAGTTATTAGTTGTTATAAATGCGGCAACAAAATGGTAGTTTCAATTCGAGATAATTTTCGATACAATGAAATGCTAAACAAATTCAAAAAAAACAATCTTAATAATGCAACTATATCAAAGACAGGATCAAATGGAACAAATAACTGGTATATAATAACAAGAAAGCAAAATATCAGTTTAGCTGATTTTGAGAGCAAACTTAAAGAACTGAAAAAAATTGGTTTCGAGGTATTACCTAAAGATCCTCAATACGATGAAAACTCAAGACTTGTTATCGAAAATGGTCAGTATCTATTTTGTTCAAATTCTGATTGCGATATCGAAATTGACTTAAAACATCTTGACCCAACCAAGAAAAAAGCGTTAAAATATCATACTTTAATCGAGGATATTCTACAGCAAATGCAGTAGTGCAACTATCTGCATATAACACCTTGATATAAATGCATTCATTTTACTAAAATTATCCCCCCCCATGCCATTCGTAACCATCACCCTCCCCGAAGGGAAAGACCAACAGTACATTCAATCCCTTTCATCTATTGTTCACTCGGCAATGGTAGATACTATTAATTGCCCGCCGATAACCATCTATCACAATATCCATGAAGTAAAACCCGGGCACATGATTTACCTTCCTGAATACAAAAAGATGAAACGCTCGGAGAATGTCGTTTTCCTTCAAATAACCATGAAAGAAGGACGCACCCCCGAAATGAAACAGCAAATGTACGAGACTATTTCATCAAGACTCAACGAATCCCTCGGCATCCGTTTTGAGGATATCATTATTATAGTAACAGAAAGCAAAGCCGAAGATTGGTATTTCGGCAGAAAAGAGAACTCTGTTTCATAACTTCTCACGTAATACATGGATAAGCCACCTTGAAACAGGAACATAGATTAAATATCCATTGTCGTCTACTTCTGCAGACGGAGAAATATAAATTTTCATCCAAAATAATATTTGTAGCAAATCCCGCTCAAAACAGGCACTTTGAAAAGTTTGAAAACATTGAAATGTTTGAAAAGATTGAAAGATTTTTGAGGCGTTTCAAACTTTTCAAAGTTCAAAGTAGATAACTTTCTATTGCCGTCAGCTTTAGCTGACGGTATAATTAAAACGGTAATTAATTCTCCTAACACCCTCCCATTCATTGCAAAAACTTCACCTTTCCCGTATATTGGTATCAAAATTACGAAAGACTATGGACAAATTTATTATCAACGGTGGAACACCACTGAAAGGGACTGTTGCAATCAGCGGCTCAAAAAATGCCGCTCTTGCCCTCATTCCTGCCACATTACTTGCAAGCGGAAAATATACCTTTTCCAATGTACCGGAACTGCGCGACATCTCTACCATGTCCAAGCTCCTTCAAATGATGGGTGTGGAAATCAAAAAGAAAGATACAACCCTCACCATCAACACGTTCCGCGTCAATAAGTTTGAAGCGCCCTATGAACAAGTCAAAAAAATGCGCGCCTCTATCTATGTACTCGGTCCGCTTATTGCACGGTACGGGTATGCAAAAGTTTCCCTCCCCGGCGGTTGCGCATGGGGACCCCGCCCGGTAAATTTACACATCGAAGGTATCCGTAAACTTGGCGCATCCGTTGAACTCGATCAAGGATACATCATCGCAAAAGCAAAGCGATTAAAAGCCGCAAAAATCATGTTCGATGTTTCAAGCGTTGGCGCAACAGGAAACGTCATGATGGCGGCTACGCTTGCCAAAGGAACAACGATTATTGAAAACGCCGCGATGGAACCTGAAATCATCGCCCTTGCAGATTTCTTAGTCAAAACCGGTGCTAAGATTCACGGAATCGGCACAACACGGCTTGAGATTGAAGGCGTTGATGAATTGAAACCCGTTGATGAAACAATGATTCCGGATCGCATCGAAGCGGGAACATTTCTTGTCGGCGCGGCGCTAACAGGCGGAACAATGACAATTCAAAACTGCAACCCCGCTCACATAGAATCAATCCTCTTAAAATTGGAAGAAGCAGGCTCGCACATTAAAGTTGATGGCAGTTCAGTCACCATCAAATCACCAAAAACTATTAAACCTGTTGATGTTACTACGGCAGTCTATCCCGGTTTCCCAACCGATATGCAAGCCCAATGGATATCACTCATGGCGCTTGCCCGTGGTTCTTCAATCATGACAGATACAGTATATTTTGATCGTTTTAAGCACGTTCCAGAATTAATCCGCCTTGGCGCAAACATCGAAATCAATAAAAATACGGCAATTATTAAGGGTGTGAAGTCGCTTCAAGGGGCAAAAGTCATGTCCACCGATCTACGCGCTTCCGCAAGTTTAGTCTTAGCAGGATTGGCGGCGCAGGGCACAACAGAAGTCTTACGTGTCTATCATCTCGACCGCGGCTACGAAGCATTGGAAAAGAAACTGCAGTCGTTGGGCGCAGATATTAAACGTTCAAGCGGACCGGAATTTTAATCGCTTCGTTGACTCATAAATAAGGTAACCGAAATTACATCCGTGAATCATGACCCGGCTATACGTCAATCCATGAAGACAACTGAAACCTCCCCAAACCGATTAAAAGATTTTTTCGTGCGGTGGAAGTTTCCGGTTATTATTATTGCATGTATCATTGCCGTCTATGGTCAATCCCTTACGTTTGATTTTGTCAACTACGATGACCCCGATTTAATCGTTCAAAATCAGGATTTCCTTTCCAAACCCGGAAACATCTTTACTTCATTTACAAGCCATGTTTTTGTAGGGAAACGCGCGGAGAGCAGTTACTACCGCCCTTTACTTCAGGTAAGTTATATTCTGGATTATCAGATATGGCAACTAAATCCATTCGGGTATCATCTGACAAATCTTCTGATTCATATCATCACCTCAATTCTGATTTTTTATCTTCTGCGAAAGCTCCTTGTTGAACAATGGATTTCATTGTTCGCGAGTCTGCTCTTCGCCCTTCATCCCGTTCAAACAGAATCAGTCGCATGGATAGCAGGCAGGAACGATCTCCTTCTCGGCTTATGGATCGTAATAATGTTGCTATCGTATATGCAATACCGGGAACAAACCGAAAAACGGGTTCCCTATTATATCCTTTCCATCGTATCGTTTGCGTTAGCAATATTCACAAAAGAACCTGCCGCATTTTATTTGTTGGTAATACCGATATACGACAGATGCTTTACCCTCAAAAAAAATAAAGAACTCTTTACCCCGGCGTATCTGTTACGATTTGCTCCTTTTGTTGCCATCTTTGCCGGATACATGCTAATAAGAATCCTGATCTTCGGTGAAATGATAGGCACAGAAAGACTATACAGTTCTACACCGCTCGGTGAAAGTATTTTGCATACGCCTGCCCTAATGCTTGAACATATTTCATTGTTGGTCATTCCCGTTAAATTATCGGTTGTGCATCCGTTAAATTCCCTTTTTTGGTTGAGCGCATTTTGGTCTATAATTGCCACAATATTACTGTATTGCTGTAAAATCGTCGTTTTTGTCTCATGGCGCATTGATCGTGTTCTCTCATTTGGATTACTGTTGCTTGCTACCGGCTTACTCCCTGTCTCCAACATGATTCCTTTATCAGTACCGATACTTGAACACAGATTATATATTCCGGTTGCAGGAGCAGTCTTAATCTTGGCGCGATTGATTATACTATTGAGAGCATCAAAAGCATCTTCACTTACACTTCCTGTTACCGTAGGGCTTCTCCTTCTTGCCGCAGGTATCTCTTTCTTCCGGCTCCCCGTATGGAAGAATAGCGAATCATTATGGAGAGATGCAATTGAAAAAGCTCCGACTGCGTCACGATCATATTTCAATCTCAGCGGCTACTATTTTGATCTGCACCAATATGATAACGTCATACCCTTGTTAGAAAATTACGTGCGTCTGGAACCCTTCGATAACTTGGCATACTCTAAGTTACGGCAAACATATTTTTTTGCCGGCAGATATGATGACGCCGCTCGCGTTTGCAAAACAATGATTGCATTTAATCCAACCAACGCGCAACGCTATATCGAAACAGGTATTTTATACGAACGGTTGAATCAACTTGATAGCGCGTACGCAATATATAAACAAGGACTTGTAGCCGATCTAAATTCTTTCCAACTTCATTATCAACTTGGCATTGTTAGTGAACACATGGGTATCACTGCCGAAGCTGAAACCCATTACAACAACGCGATTGCTTTAAACAGTAAATATGCCCCCGCATTGTATGCTCTTGGGAATCTCTATGCAAATTCGGGTAACATTGAAAAAGCAATCAGTACCTTAGAGACATCATTAACCTTTGCTAAACCTCCACAGGAAGTATTGACCCTTCTTCATAACCTGTATGGTAAAACAAAGCAAGAAGAAAAATATTTCAACTTGCTTCGTCAACTTGGCATAAGCCCTTAAGGCAGAACCCTCAATGCGTTTCCTTAAACAATACCCGCTGTTTGTACCGGCAATTTTCATGCTGGTTATCTCGCTTGCCCTTATCCAACTGCCATTGTTTAACTATCTCGGCTACGAGTTTTCTGCCTCCATTGCACTAATTTTGCCGTTTATTGTTGGTCCCGCCACAATTTCAGCCTTTAAGAAATTTTCAAGCGATACGTCCCTTACACCCTTCTCTCTCTTCAAAAACACACTCACTCAAGTATTAATATTGAGTTTCATATTACTTGGAATACCATTCGTTGTAGCAACAGTAAATATTTTCTTGATTAAAAACTGTTCGTATGGTGAGGGACTCCTTTTCTTTCTACTTATCCCAAGCATCACCGTTCTCTGGTCAATCTCACTTGCCTTAGCTTGTTCAGTAACTACGAGAAGGTCATACTTTTTTTACTTTTTATTTTTAACTTTTGACTTGATCTATCCTCTTTACCTTGGATATTATACTCCTGCCATTTACTCTTACAATTTTCTGTACGGATATTTCCCCGGTTTTTCGTACGATGAAATATTAACAATTACACCTACTCTTGTCCTCTTTCGTGCTGTCACAGTACTTTGCGCTTTATTTTTTATGCTAAGTGCATGGCTAATTATTTCTACAGGGCAGGTCAATTCAAGACTCAAAGAAAAAACACTTCGTATTCTCTCCTTCTTTCCGTCTAACGCTGAAATAAATATGACTTTATTAATATTTATTTCACTGGGCTTAGTTTGGTTCTTCCGATTTGATCTGGGATTTGAAACAAGCAATGCCTCCATCCAAAAAAAATTAAGTTTAAAATACCAAACAAAGCATTTTGATATTTACTATGCACCGGGTTCATTCACCAACGAAGAAATAGAATTCGTCGGGAAAGAACATGAATTCCGCTTAGAACAAAACGAACAGGCAATGGATGTTCATCTAAGCGATAGAATATCATCCTACATCTACCCCGATACGGAAACGAAACAAAAATTCATCGGAGCAGGAACAACAAATATTGCCAAACCCTGGCGCAAAGAAATACATCTTAATAATAACTCGTGGCAGGATGTTTTAAGGCATGAACTTGTGCATGTGCTTGCGGGCGAGTTTGGTATGCCAATCATTCACGGGCATTACAACATTGGTTTAAACGAAGGAATTGCCACTGCTATTGATGGCGATTGGGGAAACAGAACACTCCACGAATACGCCGCCGGTATTAAAAAATTTGGTATTGCCACTCACCCCGAAAGACTTGTTTCTGCCGATGGATTTGCAACATCAGCATCAAGTGTTAGCTACGTCCTTATGGGCTCTTTTTGCCAATTTTTGATTGAAAAACACGGCATTGGGCAATTTAAGAAACTCTACGGAGGTGAATCGGTGCAAAATGTGTATGGTAAACCATACCCCGATTTAGTGAACGAATGGCAGGCATCTATCGATACCATCACCGTTCCCGATTCATGGAAAAAACATATTGAGTATTATTTCAAACGTCCCTCCATTTTTGCAAAAGAGTGTGCTCGCACTGTTGCGCGAATCAATCAAGCAGGATACGTTGCACTTGCAAACAATGATATAGCAACGGCAGTGCAACAGTTTAACGCCTCGCTTCACGGAAGTTGGAACACCGAAGCTTTCGTCGGACTTACCCGCGCAACATACCTTGACGGAAAATATGAGAACGTTATAACAATGGTAAGCACACAATTGCGCGACTCCATACGACAGGCAAGCACAGCGAACATATTATTGTTATACGGCAACTCCCTCTGGATAACCGGAGATACCGCCAATGCACGTAAAGCATTCAATCAAATCATAGATATGGATTTATCGGAACGATATAACGAAGCCGCAACCCTCCGACTTCTTTTCCTTAATGATGAAGCGTTAAGTAAACCAATGGCAACATACTTCACAAAAACATTATCCGATACTTCTGCACTTTTATTTCTAGATTCATTACTATCTATCTCTGATACTCCTCAGCACCCCCGCACCTCTGCAACAACCATTCTTAATTATTTAAAATCGCGAATTTACCTTAGACTCAAAGATTACAACCGAGCAATCATTTGCATCATATCGTTCGATAAGGAGTTACCCCCCTCAATTCAAACCGGAGTTTACGAAACCATCGCCCAATCCTACTTTTGGATGAATGATTTCGAAAAAGCAAAACACTTCTTTACAAAACAATTACAATTTGTAGGAAGTAAAACAGTAAAGATGAGAATTATGGATGAGATAAAGAGGTGTGGGTATTTTGTGATGGTAAAAAACTAACCAGTAAAATATGGGGCAGGAGTGAATGTTTTAGGTTATCTGTTGGAATTGTCCGCTCTCGTATAGTCTGAAGCTACTTGAATCAATATTACTTATCATTCTATACGAATTGAATGAGTGACCGTAGTTTGTTTAGTTGGGGAGTTTATCTATATAAAGACGAATTACCAAAAATGCGACAATCAAAATAACAATTCCAATAAAAATCATTTCAATTCCAGGACTTGTTTTATTGGTCAACTCTTTACCTTTAGTAGAAAATTTATTATTATTATTCTGTCCGCCTACATCTCTGGATTCATATTTTCTTAGTTCTTCTTCTTTCTTTTTTAGAACTTCTTCTTTTTTGCGTAAGATTTCCTGTTGTTGAAGAATCCAAACAAATTGATCCTCTCCCGACTTTTCACACTCGGCATCATATTGCCGTTTCTTCGTTGGATCTGATAAGACCTCATATGCTTCTTGAACTTCTTTGAACAAATTTTCAAAGAATTTATCACTATTATTATTATCAGGATGAAATTTTTTTGCCAATTTTCGATAAGCATCTTTAACGGCTTGAGCGGTAGCATCTTTCTCTAGACCAAGTATGTAATAATAATGTTTATCTGCCAAAGCCATATGAATTCATAATACTTTTCAAAGTGATTTACCTAGTTGTTTGTTCTTTCTAAATTAATGCATTTTAAAAATTCTATCCAATTAATCAGAAAAGCTTTGAAGTTTTCCACGGTAACAAATAAAAAATGAAAATTTTCTCCACTTTTGTCTATGCTGTTTAGGAATATTAGTTCTATAATATGGTTCTTATTTTCTGCTTTCGTATAAATATTTCCATGAGCAATAGAATTTCTAATATGCACTAATAAATCTCGCACCTTACAGTTTGGAGATAATATTCTACAATTCGAAACCCAAGCTTCAACTTCACCACTTACTTGATTCTGATTTACAACCCCTTTTTTCCATGCATCATCTACCTCAGGCCATAAACGAGAACCAATAAAACTTTTACCACACAAATTAGCAAATGTACTATTAGCTTTCGGATAAATACTCCGATCATTCGAGGGATGTTTAACTCCATCTGTTGGCTTCCTCAGTCTTTCAAAAGGTATAGTTATCGCAACCGAAGCTAAAGAAAGCAATTGAGTTACTTCTAAGCCATCTGCTTTCATTTGCTCACTATGTGATTTTAGTATCTCACCACATCTACCTGGAAAATCTTGAATAAAATTTTTATAATTTGACATATACTACCTTTAGACCAGTTAACAGATTAAATATTAAAAGTAATTTACGTTTACCTCACCACACCCTTTTCACACCATACAATTCAAATAACTCATCCTTACCGACAATAGTCATTTGTTCTTCCAGTGCTTGAGCGATAATCATTCTGTCAAAAGGGTCACGATGGTGAAATGGTAATTTACTAATGAGAAGGGTATGTTCCGGTGTAACTGCTAAGATATGAATGCCTTGGTCTTTTGTTTGTTGAATTGTTTTGGCAAGAGGCTGTTTAGTTTTTAGCTTTCCTAAACTCATTTTTATAGCTATCTCCCATAGCGATGCAATGCTTAAATGCAAGGTATGTGAACTATCCTCCATCATTTTGCGCGTTTTTGTAGGGAGGTGTTTACTATTTTCCCCGAACCAAAGGAAGGTATGGGTATCCAACAAAAGTTTCATTGCATGTATTCTTTAAAATCTTCCAACGGTTCATCAAAATCTTTACTCATTTTAAATACTCCTTTGAGAAAGCCTGCCTTGGGATGCGCTCGCTTTTTAGCTGATTTCTTTTCCACAAGGAACTCAAGAAAATCAAATGCTTCTCGTTGCGCCTCTTCTGGTAACTTGCTAAATTGTTTTAGCAACGTATCTTCTGTAATTGTTTTAGTTGTATGATCCATACGAAAATGTAACTATTTGCAGGCACTAAATCAAATGAAGCAACACTAGAAATTGTGGGGACACCGTCTCCACAATTACCTTACCCCTTCAACACCATCCCTATAAACATTCACTAATTTATGAGTTTCGATAAGTGTCTCAACTTCATTCCAGACACGACTAAACTGCAAAACGCAAGCACGCCCGAATATCATCATACTCCAACGTAGGGTATTGTTTGAGAATTTCTTCAGTCGAGTCACCCGCGCTCAAGAATTCTAAAATAGTTTGTACAGTAATGCGTTTTCCCCGTATTATCGGTTTACCATTACAGATGCTTTCATCAATTGTAATTCTATCAATCAGGTTGTTCATTGTTTACCTTTTTTTAAATAATACAGATTTTTTTTGAAATTCACCACAGTATCGTTTTTGTTCCTCAATTTAACCCTAAACAACCAATAACAATTAACAAAAACTTGCCCCTTCCCTATAAAACCCCGATATTATAACCCGTATGCAGTCAATACAACGTATCCTACTCTCCCGAATGAAATTCATCGGAGATATTGTTCTCACAACGCCTGTTATTAAGGCAGTGCGCGAACAGTATCCTGATGCATATATTGCATATCTGGGTGATAAACAGGCAGTTTCGTTACTTGAAAACAATCCGCATTTGAACGAGATCATACCCTACGATTTTTCAAAGCCCTCCATCCTTGAATCTCTTCATGTTATCCGCCATTTACGTAAACGAAAATTCGATGTCGTGGTTGATTTATTTTGCAACCCGCGAACCGCGTTGGTAATGTACGGAAGCGGAGCGCGAATACGCATCGGCAAAAAAGTTGAAGGGCGCGGTAAACTCTACACCCATCAAATCGAAGATTCGCTAACACCAAAGACAGCAATTCAATTTCATTACCAATATGTTGAACCGCTCGGCGTAAAACCCACTCAATTCAAAACAGAAATTTTCTTAACCGATTTGGAACAGCGCGAAGCAAAACGATTCCTCACATGGCAATTCGAAACCGACGAATCGTACAACGCACAAACACCGCGCCCTATTATCGGCATCAACCCAGGCGCAACATGGCCCGCAAAAAAATGGATGAAAGATCGCTTCGCCGGACTCGCCTACCTCCTTGTCAATAATCTCAATGCCGATGTCGTACTCATGCAAGGACCAAAAGATGGAAACCTCGCCGAGGAAGTTGCCAAGCAATCGCTTGCTCATGTTTCCGTGCTTCCTCAAATGGGATTACGGCAACTTGCCGCCGTGCTCTCTCAAATCTCCTTATTCATCACAAACGATAACGGAACCATGCACATGGCAACGGCAGTCGGTACCAGAACAATAGGAATTTTCGGTCCGGGTGAAGATAATATTTGGTTCCCGTATAGTGCATCGGATGGAAATATAGCGTTAAGAAAAGATGTCCCCTGCCACCCCTGCCACCTCGATTTCTGCAATCGCGAGGGTGAAGGCTTTATGGAGTGTATGAAATTACTTTCAGTTGACGAAGTGTTTCAGCAGGCAAAGGAAATATTGAACTCAAAACAATGATTGTAACTTACACCTGATATGAAATTAACAATATAAGGTACTTGGTTCTTAGTACTCTGTACTTGGTATTGATCTTAGCCTTCCTATAATTTTGATTTTGTTACTTAATTACATTGATATTCAAGACAGGCTAAAATATCTTCACGCTTTAAACTTGGATACTCCTTTAACAAATCTTCAATACTATCATCATTTGCAAGCATTTGAACAATTTGATGCACCGGAATACGCGTCCCCTTGATACAAGCTTGCCCATGACAAATATTGGGATTTATTGAAATTCTATCATTTAACATATATTAACCCTTATTGTTGAATACAAAAGAAATATACAAAATTCTTTATCTTAGATACAATTTGATCAATAAATATGAGCCTACAAAGTACCGAGAACCAAGTACTAAGTACATCCTTCTTGACGATCCAAACCACCTAACAACTTACTCCAACCTACCATTCTCACTTTTGATTTTTGCTCCAAATTTGACGATATTTATTATTACCTTAATAACCGACTATATTTTCCACAGGAGAAACAATGACTACCATTATTGATGTTTACGGTCGCGAGATTTTAGATTCACGCGGCAATCCCACAATTGAAGTTGAAGTGCTGTTAGAATCAGGCGTTACCGGACGAGCGGCAGTACCCAGCGGCGCATCAACAGGCGAACACGAAGCAATTGAACTTCGCGACGGCGACAAAAAACGATAAAACGGCAAAGGCGTAAAGAAAGCAGTTGCCAACGTAAATAACATTATTGCCGAAAAAATTATCGGCTTCGATGCCACTGATCAAATCGGCGTTGATATGATGATGTGCGCACTCGATGGCACAGATAATAAAGCAAAGCTCGGTGCTAATGCAATCCTTGGCGTATCGCTTGCAACAGCGAAAGCGGCGGCAGAAGCATTAGAAATTCCTTTATACCGTTACCTCGGCGGAGTGAACGCAAAAGTTCTTCCCGTCCCCATGATGAACATCCTCAACGGCGGAAGACATGCAGATAACAACGTTGACTTTCAAGAATTTATGATCGTCCCAACCGGCGCATACACGTTTGCAGAGGCGCTTCAAATGGGCACAGAAGTATTTCACTCATTGAAAGATGTCTTAAAGAAAAAAGGATATAATACTGCAGTCGGCGATGAAGGCGGATTCGCACCAAGCTTAAAATCAAATGAAGAAGCGCTTGAAGTTATTATTGATGCTATCCAAAAAGCCGGATATAAACCGGGTAAAGATATTTATTTAGCCCTTGATGTTGCCGCAAGTGAAATGTGGCAAAAAGGAAAATATCTCTTCTATAAATCCGATAAGAAGACGAAGACACCCGAACAGCTTGTGAAATTCTATGAAGATTGGGTAACCAAATATCCGATCATCTCCATTGAAGACGGTATGGCAGAAAACGATTGGAACGGCTGGTCAATGTTAACAGAAGCAATCGGTGATAGAACTCAGCTTGTTGGCGATGATGTATTTGTAACCAACACCGAAATCTTTGAAAAAGGAATCGAAAAAGGAATTGCAAACGCCATCCTTATTAAGGTCAATCAAATCGGTACATTAACAGAAACATTGGATTGTATCGAACTTGCAAAACGTAACGGTTATGCAACAATTATCAGCCACCGCTCGGGCGAAACTGAAGATACAACCATTGCCGATATCGCAGTGGCAACCAATGCAGGACAAATCAAGACCGGTTCTGCAAGCCGTACAGACCGTGTTGCAAAGTACAATCAACTTCTTCGCATCGAAGAGGAACTTGATACTACCGGAATTTATACCGGTGTAGACGAGTTCTAAGATAAGTCGGGAGACTGAGAATGATGAAACAATTTTTTACTTGCTTTTTCCTGTGTGTATTATGCTTTGGTATAGCGTATGCACAAGATGATGATTCATCCTCAGTCTCCCAATCATTAAAATCTTTTCTTGGGATTGGAGCACCCAAACTTGGTATGCTGGTACAATGGTATGGTGAAGTGAGGAATACATCTGATGTATTCAGAGAAGGTGGAGATTTCCGTGCAGTTCAACTTCTCTTGCAATCGTCGTTTGCCAAACGATTCTCTTTCCTTTTTCAAGCAAACATGAAAGAGCGCTATCAACTTTTAGACCTCAGACTTTCCTACAATTACAATAGTAGCCTCAATATCGATTTAGGGCAATTCAAAACTTACTTTGGTAGAGAATTTTTAAAAAACGAGAGCGAACTCCTTTTTAGTAAGCGAGCATGGGTATCTGATTTGTTAGGACCTCAACGACAAACCGGAATCCAGATTAGAGGGTCATTCATCGATAGTGCTCTCGTTTATGGTTTTGGTGTATTTAATGGACAGGGTATTAATTCGTACACAAGTTCTGATCCGTCACTTTTTAACGGCAGGGTGATGATAACTCCTTTTTGCCTAACAAATTCTACAACACACTCTAAAATTGAGATAGGGCTTAGTGGTGCGCTTTCAACTGAAAACAGAGATAATTTAGTAACGTACACGTTCGCTCGATATACTCGATTTTATGGTATAGATACTCGGATGGAGTGGAACGATTACTGGTTTGAAGGTGAGTATATTTTATACAATCCCTCCGATAATCCCATGTTCGATGGATTCAACCTTGATATCGCGAGAAAAATCACTCCAAACACTGAACTTGCATTAAGATATCAAAAGTTTACATATCAGTATATTTTTGACCCTCAACAACGTGAAGATGGAGCTTCCATTGGATGTAATTGGTACCCTGAAAATGAGTTAAAAGTCCAATTAAATTTATCAAGAAATTTCTATCAAAATGTCAATACTTTTATCGCACAAGTTCAGTATGCATTCAATGCTAAGTATTAAGTAATGTCCTTTTATATTATTTGATTCCCATCTACAAAATCCCTATCATAGACTTTTCAAGACTACACCAATTCATCAATACTAAATCAATCTTAATATTTACTCAGAGCTCTAAGCATTCATTTTAGATCATGGAACATCTCAATCGACAAATACCCCCAAAAGCCCACTCTGCCATGTACAATTGGCATAAATTTTGGGGAAGAAAAACATGGAATGTAGTCTCGGAATTTATTAAAACATATTCTTCCGAAAATGGCATTGTTATGGATCCGTTTTCCGGTAGCGGAGTTACCGCCCTTGAGGCATTAAAACTTGGACGAAGAGTTATTGCCGTTGATATTAATCCTGTTGCTACCGAAATTCTCAGACTTACTATTCAACACGTCGATCTTGTAAAACTTACCAAAGCTTTTGAACGCGTTCAAAAAGACGTTAAAAATGAAATTAATAAATTGTATCTCATTGAGTGTCGAAAATGTAATGAGCAAATATCTATCGAGTGTGCTGTTTGGAAGCGGGATGAAAAGAAAAACCTCACTCTAAAAGAAAATCGATATAAATGCCCGAACTGTGGCGAGGTTGTTGAATCAGGTGGAAAACCTACAAAGAATGATTTGAGCCATATCAAAGAAATCTTTGAGAAATTCAAGAAGACTAAGTTATGGTACCCAAAAAATCGGATGTATTATTCCGATGGGCTGCCTTTTGTAAAAAAGGAACATTACGAGTCGTTGGATGAATTGTTTACTCCTCGAAATCTCCTTGCTCTTGCTATACTAATGAACAGTATTGAAAAAGAAGAAGATAAAAAGTTAAAAGATTTTCTTAAGATTGCATTCAGTTCTATGGTGCATCTATGCACTACCATGGTTCCTGCATTAAACCCTGCAGAAACAAATCACCAAACTGCATTTAGTTCTGTCTGGACACAACACAGCTACTGGTACGCGCGCGAATTCATGGAACAAAACGTATGGAATAAATTCGAAAGTTCCATAGTAGGACATCAAGGACTAATCAAAGCAAAAATTGAGTCCAATAAATTTTTTGAAGGCGTTAAAATAACACACAACTTAAACACGTTCCTAAATGATTCATCTGATATTTGCATCATTACGGGTTCCTGTATCGATGTTCTTGAAAAAATACCGTCGCGAACGGTAGATTATATTTTTACCGATCCTCCGTATGATTCTTCTATTCAGTATGGAGAGTTATCTCTCTTATGGGCGGCTTGGTTAAAAAAAGATAATAATTATATCGAAACAATTTCCTCAGAAGAAATTATCCGAAATGAACGACAACATAAAGATTTCGATGTATATCATACACTCTTAAGAAGAAGTTTCGAAGGAATGTATAATGTTATGAAATTAAACCGTTATTTAACATTAACGTTTCATAACCCAACATTCAAAGTACGTAACGCAACAATTCGAGCCGGAACGTACGCCGGATTCGATTTCGAAAAAATTCATCATCAACCGACAGCTCAAAAATCAGGAAAGTCATTATTACAACCCTTCGGTTCAGCAATGGGTGATTTTTATTTGAGGTTTCATAAACCCACCTCTACAACAGCTAAAGCCGAAGCTCCAGAAGAAATTGATGAAAGGCGTTTTGAAAAAATTGTCATCAACACAACAATTGAATTACTGGCTGAGCGTGCAGAACCTACACCTTACACCATTATTATTAATTATATAGACCCTGTGCTTGCAAAAAACGGGTACTTTTCAAGTCTTCACACCGGGCTTGATGTTAAAACTGTTTTAAAAAATCATGTCAATATTGAATTTGTATTAAATGAAGAAAAAATTGGCGGAGTTAAAGGCCAATTGTGGTGGTTCAAAGACCCCAAACTTGTGTATCGATTAAAAGAGATACCTCTTTCAGAACGTGTAGAGCAAACTGTTCTTCGCTTGATGCAAAAAAAGGGGAAGGTTTCATTTACCGATGCGTGGGAAGCTATTAGTATGGAATTCCCCAACTCTCTCACATCCGATAGTACAAGCATCAAGGAAGCGCTTGAACAATATTCCCGGCAAATTGCAGGGGGATTTTGGATGTTCAAGCCGCAAATCAATCAGCGTATTAACCAGCATAACGAAATTATAGCTATCCTTGCAGAAATTGGTATGGCTCAAGGCTATGCAATATGGATCGGGAAGAAAGAACAACCCGAATCTGCTCATGGTGTTCACGGAACCACGAAAGCATTACGCGAATATGTGAATACTGATTTATCACTTATACGTGGTTTGCAAGACCTTCCCACTGTCGAAATGATTGATCTTCTTTGGATAAAAGGCGATTCAATAATAACCGCTTTTGAAATTGAATCTACAACAACAATGACAAGTGGTTTGGTGAGAGGTTCTAATCTTCCCACTTCCATACCCAAATATCTTGTTATCCCTGAGGAACGGGAAGAACAACTCAATCGTAAAATGAGATCACCAATGTTTGCTGAACATTTCACTTCAGATAATTGGAAGATACTCTATTTCGATTCTTTACGTACGAATTTCAAACGATTGAAAAATACTGTCATCACTATCGAAGATTTAATCAATCAAAAAATCCAATCGGGAGTTATAAAAGAACAGGAAGCTGTTTATACGCTATTTTCAGAACATGAATAATTTGATTCCCATCAACAAAATTCCTATCATAGACTTTTCCAATTACCAAAACAACTTAGAAACCCCATGAACCCACAAATCAAATTCGGAACAGATGGCTGGCGCGGCGT
>ORJL010739545.1_pt1 | contig 37319 bp, 34 predicted proteins | sample 1779941 | NCBI WGS metagenome assembly ORJL01 (sample SAMEA104232317, study PRJEB22302) | groundwater metagenome | biome: forest; feature: aquifer; material: groundwater | place: USA | collected 2011-08-07 | depth 5.8 m | reverse complement strand
CCGTCGGTTGCCGCGGAGGCCGCGTTTGGCAACCCACTGAATCAAGATGGAAAGCCCCACACTAATAGTCGCGGAGTTCCCCTTGGCCGACGCCGCTCCCGCCGACGGTGCAGCGCCGAACGACGGCTCTGCTCACGGTGCGGCCCGCGACGCCGCCGGATCCGCGGACGCCGCCCCGGAGGATCGTGCCGCGCCCGCCGAGGTCGAAGACCGCTCTTCGTTGCAGTCGCTGGGCGGGGCGCTGGCGATCTTCCTGATGCTGGGCCTCGACCGGGTCTCGGTCTGGAGCTTCTCGGACGCGGAGTCCGCCGCGCTCGACCTCGCCCCGCGGCCGCTCGGCGAGATCTATGCCTCGACCGATCCCGACCGGTCGCCGGCGTTCCTGCTGCTCCTTCGGCTGCTCTGCGGATGGCTCAAGCCCGCGGAGTTGCCGCTGCGCGCTGCGTTCGTGCTGATCGCGCTGGGCGCGGCGGCGTGGATCTGGGAGATCGCCCGCAAGACGCTGCCGCGCGACTGGGCCCTCGCGGTCGCCTTCCTGGTGGCGCTCTCCCCGGCGCTGCTCGCCGCCGGCCGGACCCTCGGGCCGTGGGGACCTGGGCTCTTCTGCGCGGCCGCGGCGATCGCGTGCCTGGTGCATGCGCTGCGCGGCGGCCGCACGCTGGCCGCTCCGGGCGAGGGCGCGGACCCGATCCGCCGCCGCCGGCTCGCCCGCCGCGCGGCGCTGTGGTGGGCGGGGGGCGCCGCGGCGAGCGCGGCCGCCGCCGTGCTGCATCCGGCCGCGGGCGTGCTCGTGGCGGTCGGATTCGTCGCTGCCGCCCCCTACCTGCGCGACCGCCGCGCCTGGCTCGGCCTCGCCGGCTCGCTCGCCCTCGCCGCCGCCGCCCTCGTCCACTTCGGGACCTGGGCCGGACCGGCCTACGCCGCCCTCTTCTCCGGCCCGCCCGCGCACGGCGGGCGGCTGGGCCTTTTCTGCGGCGACTTCGTCGCGCCGCTCCGGTGGTGGCTGCTCGTCCCCGCCGCACTCGCCTATGCGGCCGCCGTCCCCTGGGGCCTCTGGCAACTCCTCGCGGCCGGGTCCCGCGGCGAGCGGGTGGCCCTCGGATTCGCCCTCGCCGCGCTGCTCGCGCTCGCCGCCTCGCCCCTCCTCGGCGGCCCGGCCAACGCCCTCCTGCTCCCCGCCTGGGCGCTCGCCGCCGGCACCGGGCTCATGTTCCTCCCCGGCGGCGTGCGCGCCGCGCTCCTGGCGCTCCTCCTCGCCTCCCACCTCGCGAGCGCAACCTGCGGCGCCGGCGGCCGCGACCTCGCCGACATGTCCGTGCGCGAGCCGCACCGGGAGATCGCAGCGCGCGTCGCCGCCAGCCTCCAGCCCTCCGACGCCCTCCTGGTCGCGGGCGACCTCGGCCCCTTCTGGCGCTACTTCAAGGAGAAGCCGGTGCTCTACCGGCTCGAGCTCGGGCCCGCGGGCGCGACGGTTCCCGGCCGCAAGGACCCGTCGACCGACGCGTTCGTCGCGGCGATGCGCTGGGAGCGCCGGCGGATCTGGTTGCTCTTCCGCTATCCCATCGACCTCCCGGCGCGCGGCGACTTCCACCGGCGCATCCGCGTGTTCGGCGACTGGCTGGCGCAGAACGCGAGCGTCGTCGATCGCTGGACCTTCTCCTGCCCGATCCCCGACCCGGAAATCCCCGCCGCGACCGTGGAACGCATCCATGTCTGGCTCGTCGACCCCGGGCCGCGGTAGTCTTCCGCCGCACGGGACACAGGGGCCGTCATCAAAGCCGTCATCGAGGCCGGTTGACGCTCCGCGCGCGCCCCTGATAGAATCCGCGCACGATCCGCAACCCGAGAGGAGAATCCATGCGCAATCCCCGTTCCGTCCTGGCCGTCGCCGCGGTCCTCTGCCTGCTCGCGGCGCCCGCGCGCGCCCAGGAGAAAAAGAAGTACGAGTTCGTCAAGCCCTCGCCGGTCGCCGGGCTGCGCGAGATCGGGCCCTATCAGTGGAAGGACAAGAAGGTCGTCTTCCCGATCAACGTGTGGGGCGGTTGGGCGCCGATCGTCGCCGCGAACGGGGGGTTCAAGGCGAACCCCGACAGCGTCTTCGCCAAGGAGTTCGGCTTCCAGGTCGAGCTGCGGGTGATCGACAATCCCGCCGACGCGATGACCGTCTACGCGTCGGGCGAGGCCCAGATCCTGTGGGGCACGGTCGACATGTTCGCCCTCTACGCTCCAATCCTCGCCAAGGATCCGCGCACTGCGCCGAAGATCTATCAACAGATCGACTTCTCCAACGGCGGCGACGGCATCGTGGTCCGGCCCGGGATCAAGAACGCGGCCGACCTCAAGGGCAAGGAGATCGTCCTCACCCAGAACTCCCCCTCGCACTTCTACCTGCTCACCGTCCTGAAAGACGCCGGCCTCAGTCCCGCCGACGTTACCTTGACCTTCACGAGTGACGCGTTCGGGGCGGCCGACGCCTTCGTCGCGGAGTCGCGATTCGCCGCCTGCATCTCCTGGTCGCCGCGCATCTACGAAGTGGTCGACCCCAAGATGGGCGGTAAGCCCGACGGCGTGAAGGGCGCCAGGCTGCTCACCACCACGCGCGACGCGAGCAACCTGATCGCCGACGTCTGGGCCGCGCGCGCCGACTTCGCGCGCGAGCATCCCGAGGTGATACGCGGACTCGTCCTGGGGATCTTCAAGGGGATGGACCTGGTCAAGAAAGACCCCACGGTGGTCGCCAAGCTGCTCGCCGACGGCTTCGGCATCCCCGCCGAGGACTGCCGCAACATGATGCTCGACGCGCACATGACCAACTTCGCGGAGAACAAGCGGTTCTTCCTCGACACCAGCAACCCGGCGAATTTCGACCGCCTGTGGCGCTCGGCCTCGGAAGCCTACCAGTCGGTCCGGCTGGTCTCGACCCCGGTCTTGCCCGACCAGGTCCGGGTTTGGGACGTCCTGAGCGACGCGAACGCGGCCAAGATGTTCGCCCATCATCGGGACGACTATGCCCCGAAGTTCGGCGACCCGACCAAGGGGGGCATCCTCGCCGAGCGCGAGCCGATCGTGATCAAGAAGATCATCCTTCAGTTCCGCTCGGGCGGCAACAAGCTGGACGACGCTTACGACCCCAACATCCCCAAGGCGCTCGAGGAGATCGCCGAAATGGCCGCCCGGTTCGGCGCCGCCCGCGTCCTGGTCGAAGGCAACGCCGACACGTCGATGAGGGCGCAGTTCAAGGACGACCCGGACATCCTCAAGCAGATCGGCATCGGCGTGAAGCAACTCTCCGAGGAGCGCGCGGCAGCGGTCAAGCAGGCGCTGATCGAGAAGTTCGGCTTCGATCCGAACAAGTTCATCAGCCGCGGCAACGGCTGGGACAATCCGCTGGTCAAGGATCCGAAGGCCGAGGAAGATCACGCCAAGAACCGGCGCGTCGAGGTGAAGGTCCTGCCGCTGGAGGGGGGGTAGCGGAGAGAGGTGAGCGACGGGCTTTGTGGTACTACCTCGACCGGGTGAATGGCCGCCCGCCGGGCAACCACCCCCGCGGCGCGTACGCCATGTTGCACCGTAACGAGTGCAGATACGCCAAGCCCAAGCGGGCGGAGAACCTGGCACAGAACGAGTGGCGCGGCCCGTTCGACTCGCCGAAAGACGCCCGCGAGGATTTCGACTCGAACGGGCCCCTCGACCGCGGCTTACTCGTGGCGTCGATCACCGATCCTCCCCATCCTCCTCCTGGTCCATCCACTCCACATCCCCGGTCTTGGGAGCGGGAATACCCGGGGACCGCTTCCGCCGAGTCGCCCTCTCGACCTCAGAGTCGTCCGCCGCAGCCGGGGGCTCGATCCCCAGGGCGCGTTCGGCGCAATCCTTCAGGCGAGCGTAGAACTCGAGATCCTCGGCATCGCCCTTGCGCGCGAACTCATCGAACAGCGGGAGGTCCTGGAGAGTCGGCTTCATGCCCAGGGTATGCGCGAGCGCGAGGGAAGAGCCCTCGTCTGCGTCGCGCCAGCGTTGAATCGCGCGATCGGTGAGCGCCCGGTCTTCCGGCCACCACGGTCCCTCGGGAAGGACGCGGAGCGCGGTGTGCCAGGCGGACCAGTCGACGAAGGCGTCCCGCTCGCGCGCGGCACGGTACGCGCGCCACTCTTCCGGCGTGGGCGGTCCCTGGATCTCGGCCGGGCCCAGGGCGTCAGGGAGCTTGGAGCGGGCCTCGGCCTGCTTCGTGGCTCGGTTTTCCGGAGAGGCCTCGTTTTGGAAACTCGCGATCAACCCTCCCCAGAGTCGATCGATCGACTCCATGATCTCGCCCGCGTGCTTCAGGTCCAGCCGCCCGGCGCGCAACTCTTCGCGGAACGCGGGCAGGAACCAGTCGCGCAGGCCGTAGGATTCCAGCGCCGCATCTCGGCACTTCGGGATCTGGTGCAGCCGCCGAACGAATTCGCCACGCGGCGGATCGCGTTCCGGGTCATAGGCACATTGCAGCAGCGTCGCCATGCCCCAAACGAGCAGGACGCGGTCTTCGCCGGCCGTCGCCTGCTCGGCGGCCGCGCGCAGCGGGCCGATCGGCGCCCGGTCGAGCGCCGGGTCGACGTGGTGCCCGAGCCCGTTCCACGGGCCGGGGTACCCTTCGAGCCGGGCTTGAAAAAGCCGTGGCCATACATGGGTGAAATCAAGATCGGCGCGTTTGAAGAATCCCGCCAACGTCCAACGCACCCAGTCGATCGCGGGACCTTCGACTGTCGGCAAGGAGAGGGCGGCATCCAGGATCGGCGACGGATCCTCCTCGCACGGCCACGCGGCGACCAGCGCTTCGGCGAATCCGACCGGCGCCGACCTATGCTGCCGGCGTTCCGAGTCGGGCGCCCGCACGGCGACGGCGAGCATCTCCAGGCAGACGGTGCCCCGGCGGTCGGATGGCACCGCTTGCAGGATCTCCTTCACGGGAACGTCGAAGTGGTCGTGGTGGTCGGCGGCGGGAGCGGCCTGACACACGCGGCGAAGCGCATCTACCCCACCGGGACGCTGCAGCAGCAGGGCGCCGACCTGCTTCGGGAGCGATTGATAGAAGTGTCCCGCCCCGAGCGTCCGTTCCGCGGCTTCGACGGCGAGGCGGTCCGGCAACTCCCCGAGCAGGCGGAGGATTTCGTCCGCGTGCTCGTCCCGGTGAAAGTAGCGGCTGTCGAGCAGTTCCGAGAGCCGCTGGAGCGCCGGTTCGAGTCGCGCGCGATCCGCCTCGGGGAGCGTCGCGAGCGGATCCGCGCTGAACTTCCCCTGCCACCAATACGTGGGTTGGATGCGGCCGAGGTTTTCCTTGGCGGCCGTGCGCACCTCGGCGACGGGGTCGCAGACCAGGGCCTCGAGGATGCGGCGGGCATCTTCCCCTGCCGGGGGGAGGCCGGCGGCCACCGCGGTCCGCAGCGCCGCGTCGGCGTGACGGGCGAGCTCCCACACATGCTTCGTGACCGCTGCGCCGGCCGCGAGCGTAGCCCGGATCGCCGCCGCCGCGGCACGACGATTCCCCTCCGCCTGATCGGTGTCGAAGTCGGAGACGTGGCAGGCGCGATGGAGGTCCACGAGGATCGGGAGCAGGGAGGGATCGGCGAGGCGCTGCGCGGCGTGGGCGATGAATCGGAGGGACGCGGCCTCGGCTTCCGGCAGGAAGTCCGGGAAGAATCGCTCCACTGGATCGCGGCGTCGCTCCTTGGAGCCGCGATCGAACAGGCCGAGCGCGGCGAACGTGCGCTGGGCGATGGCCTTCAGCTCGGCGGAGGTGGCAAGGATCGGCGACTCGGATTCGTCATCGGACTCGGACATCGGCGGGGCCTCCGGAGCGGTTGGTCAGATCGCGGTCTTGCACGCGCACGCTGTCATGGCGCTGAACTGGGCATGGGGCGACAGGGCTCGCTCGGAGGGCGGTACTGTCGACGGCTGCACCCCGAATCTTCGTTCCACCCGTTCTCAACGGGTCCCGTTGCGTCCGAGCGTGGGGGATTCGCCGCTTGCATCGGTGACGGCCCGGATTCGCCCGTGGAAATGCCGACTCACCTACCTCCAAGTCGCTCGATCTGCACGAGAACCGCAGTTTCCGCGCCAGTCTTCCCACTTCGCCCGGGGGAAACACCCGCTGACACCTGTGCAGGTCCGTCTTGGGGCATCGGGAATCGTCGCTCCCACGTGCGGAATCCGCCCTTGCCTACCGAAATTCGGCGTCATCCCGCGCGGAATCGCCGTTTCCCCATGGAGGCACCTCGAAAGTCCCCCCGCGGCGCCCGAACTGCCTACCTCGGGCCGCGCGAGGAATGACAGATGAGCCGGCTCCAACGCGATGGCATTGTTCAGATGACTGAGTGCGACCGCCAACTTACGCCGCCCTTCGGCTACGCGGAATGCCATGAAGTGGCTGGTGGCCGAACCTGGATACCGTTGCAACCATCGCTCTACCGTCGCGGGGGTAAGTTTCGAGAGATCAGGCTTCCCCTTCAGTTCCTCCCGCATCGCCTTCGTCTCGTCACCGAACGCCTTCTGCGCCTCGCGTACGCCATCAAGAACGTCCAACCACTCGCTGCGCAGCGCTTCTCTTTCGTGTGCAGGAAGAGCGGGCAGGAGCGCCCAGCGCGCCTCCGTTTCCTTGACGGCTTGGCCGGCATTCGGGATGTCGCCGGCATCTACGAGCGCGACAATCCGGTTCATGTGCTGACGGACCGCTTCGCCCGGCGCGGTCTGGACCAGCGAATCCGCCGCACGTTGCCAGAGATTGGCGGCTTCCAAGAACCCGCGAGCGGCTGGCAGGTCCTGACCGAGGGTCTTGTGCTTTCGGGCTGAGAGCCAAATCGCGCTCGCGTGGCCAGCGAGATCGAATCGTGACAGGTCCGACTTCATTCGATGCACTCCGGTCTGACTACAGAACTCGTTCCTTGCAAGCCTCGTCGAGATCTAATCCCCAAACGCTGATGAAGCCCTCCTTCAAGCTCATGCGACTCCGTACGCGTCGCCGCTTATCCCGGACCGCGTCTTGGAATTTCGGGCGTCCGCAATCCCGCCCTGCGACTTCGATGCCGCTGCCCTCTTCGAGCGCGAACCACAGGTCTGGGGTACGCCGCGCGTTGAAGTGCGTGACCACTCGACCCGGCATGAACTTCTTGATCGCGCAGGGGAAGCCACGCCTCAGAGGGCATGCAGGCTGACGTTGCTCATTCGCTGCTCTCCGGGAGATCGACGACGGCAAACTCTTTAGGCGTGTCGAGTACCCAGGCGCCGGTCTTCCGGCCGAGATCCCCGACCGCCTGCACGATCTTCATCGCCCGGTGTGCATCCACTGCCTGCGCATACTCTTTCGACCCCAGGGTGAGCTTGATGTATCGTAGCCGGCCTTCCACCTCGGCCTGAATGACTACCTCGCCACCCTGTGGGACGTCTGAGCTGACCAGCTTCACCACGGGTCCTTTCACCTCCGTCCCGTACCAAATGGCTTCGGCCCGCATCTCCCTCGCAGCCTCTTGCAGGACCCGGACCAAGTCGGGTGTGACGAGCGAGAACCGGGGCAGCTCCGGGTTCGCCGGGCGATGCGTCGCGAAGGCCACGCTGGTCTTCAGAATCTCCGCGTTCGCGGATTCGACGAGGTCGCCAAGGGCTTCGCAGAGGTTCGCGGAGACCCCTTCTCCGGCTCGGCGGCGAAACGCCTCGAGTCCGGCACCGGCTTCAGCCTCGCGAGCGGCCGTCACTGCGCCTGCCACGCCGCGGGCAGCAAGCTCAACCACCCTGCGTGCGAACGGAGGATCTGGATCGTGCGGAAAGAGGACACCCTGGAGCTGCCGGGGCACCGGCACCTCGACGGTGAGGATGAAGCTTCCGGGCTCCGCGCGCGCGATCCGAGCTAGGCCGAGGAATCCCATGGCCGCGTCGGGCTTGCGTTTGGCGAACACGGTGCGAGGTTCAACGGCCGAGCAGGCTGCGGCGAGCAGCAGGTCGCGAGCGGCCTGGAAGGTCGCCGGGCCGCTCTCGACTGGCAGTCCGCCGTCGCGTGTCGTGGCGCCTTCGAGGGCAAGGCGCACGACGTCCACCCCCGTTGCGTGCATCTCCTCGACGATTGCCTCGAGCGACCGTGACTCGATGCGCGCCAGGTCTTCGAGCAGCATTCCGATGACCCGGACGTAGTCCCGAGCGCCCGTGAGTTGCGGGACCTCCAGGCTGAGCTTGTCCCCATCGAGCTCGCGCGAAAACGTCGCCCACCGATCACTGGCCCCGCCCCCGGTCCACCCGGCAGCAAGCAGGTAGCTGCTCACGTCGCCGGGCAGGGGAGGCGGCACAGGCTGGGCCAGCCGGATCGACCTCATCGGGCCTCTCCCAGGGCGACGGATCCCATCAGAGCCTGAAGCTGCGCGACATCGAACACCTGCGCTCTCGGGATGTGCACTCGAATCTTCTTCGCATTCGAGGTCGGGGGCTGGCCGGTTAGAGAGAGCCAGTACCCGCAACGGCGCATGACCAGCTCAGCCTCGGAATGGGCGAGCCAATCTGCGGGGTCGTCGGGAACGATCACTGCTACCAAGACGCGCGGGACCTGCAAGGTTTCGTCACGGAGTTCCTCGTAGTTCTTCACCGGGAGGTCGATGGGGAAGGGATCCGCGACCAAGGCCCCTGCGGTGGTCTTCACCTGGACGTTCATTTGCGGATTTCGTCGGATCCCGCGCACCCCACGGGCGACGACGAGCAGGTCCACGCCATCGGCGTCCTGAACCGCGCCCGCCTTGTCCACACCGTAGCCGGCTGCCGCGGCGACCGCCTGCACGTAGGCCAAGCCGAACTCACCTTGGAGAATGGCCCGCATGCCCGGGAGATCGAATCCGTTCATGCGTCCGTCTCCAGGGCGCCCTTGACAGTCATGGACACGCGGCCTGGTTGGGAGGCTGTTCATGCAGCCGCTCTCGCGGCTGCATGAACAGTCGGGGCCAACTGGCTACTTCTTCGGCTCCTCCTTGGGCTTTGCCTCCGCCCGAGGCCGATCCGGAATGACGGTGTGGATCTGCACCTCGGTGAAGCCTTCGGCGGCGTACCGCTTCTTGAGCCGCGACAGGGTCATCTGGCCGATGCGCGCCAGGGCGGTGAGAACCTTCTCGAGCAGATCGACCTTCACCAGCGGCTTGCGCCCGGCTTCGATCACGGCACGGTACTTTTCCGCATCCGCTCGGACCTTGGTCGCCTCCGCCTTGGCGATGGCGGCGTCGAGGCGCGGGTGGATGCCCGCCTCGAGGAGCTCGGCGAGCAGGTCCATGCGGTCCGGCTGCTCCGAGTCCGGCCCGTCGGTGTAGGGGCCCGTGCCGCCGGGAAACAGGATCGCGAGGGCGGGGTCGTTGCCGGGGCGACCCGTGGCATTGTAGATGTTGTCGAACACGGCCAGCAGCAGCTTGTCGGAACCCTCGTCCTTCGTGCCGATCGCCGATCGCAACGGGTTGGCCGCCTTGCGCGCCTCGCCCAGCTTCGCGATCACGACCAGGATGAACATGACCAAGCCCGCCAACATCTCTTCAGCGAGCGATTTCAGCTTGCCGTCTTTGGTTCCGGCATTGGTGAGCGTGCTCTCGACGTCCGCGATGATGTCGAGGACCGCCGCGTTCTTGTGGATGACCTCGCCCATGGGATCCCTCCTCACAGAAAATCGGGCCGCAGGGAATTATGACTGCGAAATTGTAGGCCGCGCCCATGCCCGCGCCAAGCGAAAACTTCGGGGCGGCGTCAGGCGGCTGCGCCGCTGCGCGTTGACGTTACCGGGTCACCGTGTCATTCTCCAGGCTCGGCCGAAGCCAGAAGCGCGCCGCGCGCAGGGAGTAGGTAGCGAAAAGCATGAACGGGAGAGGCTTCCGGTACTACCTCGACAGGTTGAACGGGCGCCGACCGGACAAGAGCCGCGGCCCCTACGCCATGCTGCACCGCGATGGATGTGGCTACGCGCGCGCCCGACGGGCGGCGAACGTGGCGCAGAATGTTTGGCGCGGTGTCTTCACGACGCCGGCGGCGGCGCTTCAGGACTTCCAGGCCCTCGCGCCCGTCGGCGTGCCCCGGTTCACGTGCCGATGCTGCAAGCCCGCGCCCCCGTGGTAGGACACCGCCGGATTGGCGGCAGACCTACGCCTCCTCCTCCTCGTCCATCCACTCGCGCTCGGCGAGACTCTCCCCGGCGTCCGCGGGGGATCCCTCCCGCGGCTCCGCCAATCCGAGCGCGCGCCGGGCACGCAGCCGACACTCCCGGAAATGCCCGTGGTCGTCCTTGCCGGCGATGCCCTGGAGCGCGTCGAGGGTGGCGAGGTCGGCCGGCGTCGGTTTGTGCGAGAGCGCGAGCGCGACCGCGAAGGCGGCATCCTCGTCGCCGGCCCGCCACTTCGCGATCGCCTGTTCGAGGAAGGCGCGGTCGTCGGGCTCCCACGGGCCTTCGGGGAGGACCCCCAGCGCGTCGAACCACTCCAGCCGACCGCTGGGCTGGGCGGTCGCGCGCGTGCGTCGATACATCGCCCACTCCGCTTCGGTCGGCGGTCCGTGGAGGTCCTTCGCGCCCAGCGGTCGTCCATGCTTGGCGCGATTCTCGCGCCAGCTCTTCTCACGTTCCTGCCGAGAGTCGTCGGCGTGGACCAGTCCCGGGATCAGCCCGCCGTAGAAGCGGTCGATCGTCTTCATCGTCGCGCAGGCGACCTGGAAGTCAAACCGCCCGGCGCGCAGGTCCATGCGCAGGAACACCAGGAACCACCCCCGCAGCGACCAGGACTCGATGATCGCGACGCGGAACCGCGGCGCTTCATATAGCTTGCGCAGGTATTCTTTGCGCGGGGGATCGCGCCGCGGATCGTAAGCCCGCGCGGCAAGCAGCTCCAGTCCCCACTGAATCGTGCCTTCGTCCTCGCTCGCGACCGCCCGTTCGGCCGCGGGCCGCATCACCTCCACCGACGCGCGATCAAGCACGTCGGCCACATGGTGGCTGATCGCCTTCCAAGCCCCGGGCCATCCCGCGATCCGCGCCTCGATCACGCGGTTCAGCACCGCGGGACAGTCGAGATCGGCGCGATCGAAGGCCTTGTCCAAGTGGCACCGGACCCAGTCCAGGTCGTGCTTCTTTTCCGACGGCGGCGCCAGGATGGCCTCGAGGATCGGAGTCGGATCGGTCCCCTTGGGCCAACCGACCCCCACCGCCTCCGCGACGATCGCGGCGCTCCCCGTCTGCTCGTGCCGGTTCGCGTCCGTCACTTTTTCGAGCCACAGAAGCCACGCGTCGCACACCTGTCGAACGCGCTCGCTCGGGAGCGCCTGGAGCATCTCGGTCACCGCGTGAGCGGCGCGAAACGAGTACTCCGTCTCCGACCAACGCTCGCACAAGCGAAGGAGCGCGTCCACGCCGCCGGACGTCTCCAGCAGGACGACGCCGAGCGGGGTCATCAGGGGGCCGTACATCGCCTCTCCCGAGAGGGCGCATTCGGCGGCCTCCGCGGCCAGGGCGGTGGGAAGCTCGCGAACCGCGGCTTCGATGTCCTTCGCCGGGCGATTATACGCCGGTCGGTCCAGCAGCTGAGAGAGGCGCTCGATCGCCGGCTTGACGCGGTCGATCTCGTCGGGGGTGAGGCGCGGCACCGGATCGGAACGGAATTTGCCCCGCCACCACGACACTTCGCGAACCGCGGCCAGGGTCTTGCGGGCGGAAGTCCGGACTTCCGGGTGCGCGTCGCCGGAGAGCGACTCGAGGATCTCCAGGGCCTCCGGCCCGATCGGGCGCAGTCCAGCGGCGACCGCTTCGCGTGCGCAGGCGTCCGAATGGCGGGCAAACGCGCGGATCTCCGCGGTCACCGGGGCTCCCGCGCGCAACAATTCGGCCACGGCGGAAGCCGCGACGGACGCGTGTTCCGGCGCGTCGCGGTCGAACTCGTTCAGCGCTTCGTACGCCTCCACGATCAAGGGAACGAGCGCCGGGTCGCCCAGGAGGCCGGCGGCGACCGCGCAGAAACGCAGGGCTTCCTTGGCGCCGTCGATGCGGAGGTTGCCGCGCCGGATCGTCTCGGTCTCCGCGAGATCGAAGTCTTCGTCGAAGGGTTCGCCGAGCACTTCGAGGGCCTGCCGGGCGATGCGACGGATGGTCTCGACGTCGGTCAGGGCAAGGATCGGTTCGGGCATGGAATACCTCCTGAGCACTCGACCCCGGCGAAACGCGCGGCGCGCCCCGCCTCGGTCACGGGGAATCGCGCGCGCGGCGGGAGCGTGGGCGCGCGCACCCTCGGCTACGAGGGTTCGCGCGCGCGGCCGGACCGGCCCGCGCGAGCGTCGGGGCCGCGGGGGCCGGACGGGGGATCCAGAAAGACGACGGCTACCGCCTCCGCGAGAGTCTCTACGGGGGTCACCTGCACCCGCACGTCGGCGGGGACGTCGGCGACGTTGCCCTTGGGGAGAACGACGATGCGTACGCCGGCGCGTTCGGCGGCCAGGAGCTTGGCGCGCACGCCGCCGACCGGGAGCACGCCGGCGCTGAGGTTGATTTCGCCGGTCATCGCGACGTCCGGGCGAAGGGGACGGCCGGTGGCGGCGGAGAGAAAGGCGCAGAAGATCGCCACGCCCGCGGACGGGCCTTCCTTGGCGGTCGCGGCGTCGGGCACGTGCAGGTGGAAGTCGCCCTCCAGATTCTCGGCGCGCGCGCCGTACGCCGCGGGGTCCATGCGCAGGCGCGTCCAGGCGGTCTGGGCCGCCTCGCGCATCACTTCCCCGAGGCGGCCGGTAAGGCGCAGCTCGCCCTTCCCGGGAATGCGCGCGGCCTCGAGGAACAGGATCGCGCCCCCCTCGGGTCCCACCGAGAGGCCGGTCGCGACGCCGGGCGGCAGCTTCTCGGGAAGGACGGCCCTGGTGTAGCGCGGGGGGCCCAGGGCGGAGTGAACCTCCTCCGCGGTGATGCGATCCGCATTCGGCGTTACCGCTCCCGACGCGCTCGGCAAGACCCGCGCGAGCGCCCGCGCGCGATGCAGCGAGGCCAGCGCCCGGTCGATCTGCCTCAGGCCCGGCTCGCGCGTATGCCCCTCCTGCACCAGCAGCAGGGCGTCGTCGTCGATGGCCAGCGCGGCGGGCAGGCCGTGCTCTTCGGCGAGGCGCGCGAGCAGGCGCGTGCGGACGATCGCCGTCTTCTCGCGCCCCGTGTAGCCCTCCAGCTCGATCACTTCCATCCGGTCGCGCAGCGTATCGTGCACCTGGCCGATGTCGTTCGCGGTGGCGATGAACATGACCGGGGACACATCGAAGGGAACGGCGAGGTAGTTGTCCTGGAACTGGTGATTCTGCTCCGGATCCAACAGCTCGAGGAGGGCGCCGATCGGGCTGCGCGAGCGGTCCTGGCCGATCTTGTCGATCTCGTCGAGGAGCATGACGACCGAGGCCGACTCGGCGGTCGCGAGTCCGGACAGGATGCGGCCCGGCATGGAGCCGATGTAGGTCATGCGGTGGCCGCGGATCTCGCATTCGTCGTGCACGCCGCCGAGCGGCACGCGCACGAACTTGCGCTTGAGCGCCGCGGCGATCGCCTCCGCGACGGAAGTCTTGCCCCCCCCCGGCGGCCCCGCGAGGCAGAGCACCGTCGAACGCGCGCGGCCGCCGAGCGCGCGCACGGCGAGGTATTCGAGGATGCGGCGCTTGGGCTTGTCCAAGCCGACGTGGCGGCGGTCCAGTTCCGCGGAAACCGCGGCGAAGTCGATAGGCTGCTCGGGCTCCGGGTGCCAGGGCAGGCGCGCGATCAGGTCGAGGTGCGCGAGGTACGTGCTGTAGTCGTGGTGATTGGTCGGCATCCCGCGCAGCAGGCGCAGCTCGCGCTTCGCGACCTCGCGGGCCGCCTTGGGCAGGCCCGACTGCATCAGTCGCTTCTGCAGCGAGGCCACGCCGTCCGCGTCCGGGGGGGTGGTCGAGTCGTAGACGTCCAGGCGCTTTTGGATCTCCACGATCTGGGCCCAGAGCCGGCGCCGGAGCGGATCCGGCAGCGCCGGTTTGGCGGCGATCTCCCGCATGACGGCTTCCAGCGCGCAGGACGCCTCCTGCCCCTGTCCGCGCGCTGCCAGCGAGCGGGCCATCGCGTCCAGGGCCTCGGGCAACGGGAGTTGCAGGGCCTCGCGCAACGCGTTCGGTCCGACGAGGGCGCGGAGGAGTCCGATCGCGGACTCGTGCAGGCGGACCGGCCAGTCCGGAGGATCCGGCACGGCGCCCGCCTCCAGCGCGGCGATGAGCGCGTGCAGCCCGTGCAGGATCGCGGCCGGCGCGGCTTCGTCGGCGGTCGCCCCGGCGTCTTCCCGTTCGACTTCGGCGAGGTACGGGACCTCGCGACCGCGGGCGGAGAGCAGCCGCACGCGCCGTTCGCCGCGCAGGACGGCGGAGCCGGCATCGGCGCGCACCAGGATCGCCTCCGTTCCCCAACGCCCCGACACCAGGGAGGGAAGCTCGAGCCGCGAAGCCACCGAGAGGGCGCAGAATCGGGACAAGCCGCCTTTGGCGAGCGCGTCGAGGCTCGGCGCGTCCAGCGCGGGCGCTGCGAAACTGCGCTCCTCGCCGGGGAGGAGGGTTTCCTCGAGCAGGGCGATGACGGGGAGTTCGTCGCGCATGGGGCTCCGCCGGGAGATCGGCCGGCGACGCGAAGCCGGTGTTCCGGTACCGAGAACTTCGCGTCACGCGGCAGGACGCCAGGATGCACCATGAGCGACGCCGGGTCAAGGTGTTGCGAGGTGCTGGGTCGAGCGGGCTGGACCGCCATCGACGAAAGGATGGCGCAGGCTGATCGTGAGGTGCGCCAGGCCTACGAGTCGTTCAAGAAGGCATGCCGAGCGTCCAAGAAGTGACGGTCTTCAGCAGCATTCATGCAGCTTGCCGCTGACGGGCGGCGATGGAGCCGGGCGCCCGCCGCGGGACGCGCGATCCCCACCCGGCGTAGCGCGGACGAGCGCACTTCCGAAAAGCACCGAAGCCCGCCGCCGGCTGCCGGCCGCGGGCTTCGTTCGTGGATGAAATCGCGCAGGCTCTCGCGCGCCCGTGCCGCATCAGCCCCGCCGCGTCGGGTGCCGGCGGCCGCTCACTTCTTCTTGGTCATGCGGCCCGAGATCTTGATCTTCTTGAACTTCTCCAGGCACTTCTCGGCTTCCGCCTGGGAAACGTCCTTGAGCACGGGGATGACCATCCGCGAGGCGAGCTCCTTCGCCTCCGCCACCGACACGCCGCGGATCTCGGAGATCAGCTTCGCCGCCTGTGACTGCTTGTCGGGCGTGGGAATGCGCGAGAGGAACACGCTGAACTGGACGTCGTCGCTGCCCTCGTCGTCCCCGCCGCCGCTCTCCTTTTCTTCTTCTTCCTCTTCCTCCGCGGCCTTGGCGGCGGCGGGCTTCGGATAAGTAAGCCTGGCCGGGGAGCGGGCCGGCGCCTTCTCGACCGAGGACTTCTCCTTCTCCTTGCTGGCCGCCACCCCGCGACCGCCGCGGGCCGGGGCGCGCGGAGCCTCTTCGACCTCCTCGATGTCCTCGAGCTCTTCGGCTTCTTCGGCCTCCTCTTCCTCCGCCTCCTCGAGTTCCTCGACTTCCTCGCCGGAGTCGGTGGCGAGCTCCTCGACCTCCATCGCCTCCTCGTCCTCGCCGCCCAGATCGATGTCTTCGCTCAGCTTGTCCGCGGGGAGTTCGACGGCGGGCTCGAGTTCCTCGGCCTCTTCGACTTCGACGAGTTCCTCGGCCTCCTCGACCTTCGGCGGGGGCGGTGCCTTCCCTCGGGCCGGGGCTGGGGCCGGTTTGCCCCCCTTCCTGGCCGGCGGGGGCGGGGTAAGGGCCTCTTCGCCACCCTCCTCGACCGACCCCTTCTCGAGCATTTCGATCGATTCGAGCGGCACGACGGCTTCGAGCGGTTCGTCGACCGGAGCCGACCTGCCCTGCCGGGAGGAAGCCGCGGCCGGTGCGGCCTTCGCGGGCGCGGCCGGCGCCGAGGGTTTCGCGGCGGTCGCTGCGGGCTGAGCCGCGGTCGCGGCGGTGAGCCGCTTCGCGAGCGGCCCGATCCGGCGCAGGAGAAAGGCTTCGCCGCAGCCCGGGCACACGAACGCGTTCTTCCCGAAGTCCCAGCGGAGCTCGTGGACCAGGTCGCCCGACGCCGCCTCGCCGAACTTCGGCCGCTGCGCCCAGATCACCCGCGGCAACTCCGCGGCCGCCTGGGTGGTGATGGTGAACTCCGCTCCGCTCTTGGAGATCTCCAGCAGGTGCTTCTTGACCGTGCGCACGTCGGGCTTCGCCACGCCCTGAAGGAACACGATCGGGGCGCTCCGGAGGATCGTCGCCGCCGACTCCGGGTCGAGCGAGAACGCCTTGGCCAATTGGGGCGCCAGCGCTTCCGTCTGCGCCTCGTCCACGCTGGAGAGGATGATGTCGAAGGTCTTTTCGTACTTCTTGGTCCCTTCGGCCATGGGGCCTCTCCTGCAGACGCACGGGGGCGGATGAAAAGTTTCGTAAGAGTAATGCGGGGCTCCGGAAGGGTCAAGACAAAAAGACCCCGCCAGAGCGCCGCGATGCCCTGGAGAGGAGTATCGAACCGCTTGTCCGGTCGGTCTTTGCGTTCAGATCGACATCGATTCGCGGGCCGCTATTCGGTGACGACCCCGCGCGCGGCGGTCGGTGATCGCTACTTCCACCCAGCGCCCGCGTCGTGGTTTACGGCGCAGCGCAGGCAGGAATTCCACCCGGTACAGCGGGGGACGGCCTCACTCGCCCAAGTACGCGTCCTTCACCCGCGGATCGCCGAGCAGCACCTCGGCGCGATCGGTCATCAGGATGCTGCCGGTCTCCATCACGTAACCGCGGTGCGCGAGCTTGAGCGCCATGCGCGCGTTCTGTTCCACCAGCAGCACCGTGACGCCTTCTTGGTTGAGCTCGCGGATCACATCGAAGATCCTCAGGCAGATCATCGGCGCCAGCCCGAGCGAAGGCTCGTCGAGCAGCAACAGCTTCGGCCGCGACATCAGCGCGCGCGCGACCGCGAGCATCTGCTGCTCGCCGCCGGAGAGGGTGCCGCCGGCCTGCGCGCGGCGCTCCTGGAGGATCGGGAAAAGCCGGAACGCGCGCTCCAGGTCCTGCTTCACTCCGGCGGGGTCGGTGCGGGTGAAGGCGCCCATCTCGAGGTTTTCGAGCACCGTGAGCCGCGGGAAGATCTTCCGTCCCTCGGGGGACTGGCTGAGCCCCAACCGCACCACTTCGTGCGCGGGCTTGTTCTCGATCGGGAGCCCGTCGAACAGGATGCGGCCCTGGCGCACGCGGTTGATCCCGGAGATGCAGTGCAGGGTCGTGGTCTTGCCGGCGCCGTTCGCGCCGATGATCGTGACGATCTCCCCGGGATCGACGTGGAGCGAGATGCCTTTGAGCACCTCGATCGGGCCGTAGCCCGCGCGTAGCCCTTCGAGCTGGAGGAGAGGGGGCACTAGTGGGTCTTCCATCTTGATTCGGTGGGTTGCCCAGCGCGGCATCGGCCGCAACCGACGGAACTACGGATTATACGGACTGTCCGGATTGCGCGGATTGTCCAACGGCAGAAGGTGTGATTCCTCGCAAGATCGTCGAAGGCCACTACGTCACCTCCTCCTTGCCCAGATACGCCTCGATCACCTTGGGATCCCTCCGGACCTGCTCGGGCGTGCCCTCGGCGATCTTGACGCCATAGTCGAGCACGACGATCCGGTCGCTGATCCCCATGACCACCTTCATGTGGTGCTCGATCAGGACCACGGTGACCCCGGTGTCGCGGATCTTGCGGATCAATTGCATCAAGTCGACGGTCTCGGTCGGATTCATGCCGGCGGCGGGCTCGTCGAGCAGCACCAGGCTGGGGGAGGTGGCCAGGGCGCGGGCGATCTCGAGTCTGCGCTGGTCGCCGTAGGGCAGGTTGCGCGCGAGCGCCCCGGCCTGGTCGCGCAGCCCGACGAAGTCGAGCAATTCGAGCGCGCGGAGATTGGCCTCGTGCTCGGACTGGGCGAAGCGCCGGGTGTGGAGCGCCATCCACCAGAGCGGCATCCTGCGCTTCCCGTCCATCCCCATGAGCACGTTCTCGACCACGAGCATGTCGGGGAAAAGCCGGATGTTCTGGAACGTCCGCGCCAGCCCGACGCGGGCGATGTGGTCGGTGGTCCGGCGCGCGCGGTTCCATACCACGAAGGTGCCGCCCGCCCCCATCGCGATCCCGCCGAGGAGGCTGGCGAGGAGGAGCAGCCGCGCCTGCCTCTGGGCGGCCCCGACCCTTGCCAATTCGGCGAGCCGCGCGGCGGCCTGGTCGGGAGTGTCGAAGGTCGCCAGGACCCGCGCGCGGTCGGCGGCGAGCACGACGGTCTTGCCTGCGCGCGACTCCGTCGGCGCCGCCGGGCCGAGCGCGATCAGCTCTTCGAGGCGGGTGATCTCCGCGCGCGCCTGGTCCGCGCCCGGCGCAAACCCGAGCACGGGGCTCCACGCGCGCGTGAATAGCCGCCACTTCAGCTTGCCCGATTTCACCGCGACCTCGAGCAGGCGCGCTTGCGCCTCCTCCGGCGAGGACGCGACGTCGAGCAACGTGCGCTGGTCGCGGTCGAACACCAGCGACTTGCCCGCGGCGTCATCGACCCCGGCCTGTTTCGCGAAGGCCATCGCCGTGCGCCACTCCTCCGCTTCGTGGCGGTGAGGGAACGTCGCGAGCACTTCGCCGTCTGCGTGGAAAGCCCACTTGGTACCGGCTTCGACCAACTCCGCGCCGGGCAGCGCGCGCAACTGCTGCGCTCGCCGGTTCGCGGCCGCCTCGTCCCCGTGCGCATCGAGCCACTGTCCCGGCCCCACGGCGACCAGCCACCAGCCGTCCCCGGAGACGATGCTGCGGCCGTCCCCGGCCAGGTTGACCAGCGCGGAGAGCGTCTCCAGCCGGCGCCGCGCCGACTCTTCGTCATCGTGAGACTCGAGGATCGTCTTGTTCCCCCGGCTGCGGACGTGGAACCTGCCGTCCTTCGCCTTCACCTCGAGCTCGGTGAGCCGGTTATGCTCCATCTCGGTCATGAGGTCGGCGGCGAGGAAGTCGAACCCATCGCCGATCGCTTCGCCCAGCGGGAAGGGCCGGCCGCCGGCATGCACCACCACCGTCGCGCGCCAGAGCAGGTCGATGTTGGCGGAGAGCACCGCGAAGGCGATGCCGGTGAGCAGCCCGACCGCGGCCATGACCCAGAGGACGCGGCGCTGGAAGGGCTTCTTCAGGTCCCGGCCTGCGAAGAGCACGCGACCCTCGGTCGGCTCGTACACGCCGGTGACGGCGTTGAAGACGGTCGTCTTGCCGGCGCCGTTGGGGCCGATGACCGAGAAGATCTGGCCCTTTTCGACCGCGAAGTCGACCTGGTTGACGGCGGTCAGCCCGCCGAAGCGCATCGTGAGCCCCTGGACCTCGAGCACGGCCATCAGGAGCGCTCCTCGTGCATCTCGAGGGCGATGCGTTCGGAGGGCAGGATGCCTTCGGGGCGGAACCGCATCATGAGGATCAAGGCGAGGCCGAAGACGATGAGCTTGACGTCGGTGAACTTGACCGGGCTGCCGGAGGCTTGGATCCAGGAGTCGAGGAGCGGGGTGAGGATGTTGTCGTAGCCCATGAGGACGGCGGTGCCGAGCAGGGCGCCCTTGATGTTGCCCATGCCGCCGATGATCAGGAAGCAGAGCACCGTGATCGAGCGGTTGAAGGTGTAGGAGTCGGGCGCGCCGGTCTGGTCGAGGGAGACGGCGTAGAGGGCGCCGGCGAGTCCGGCGAGCGCGGCGCCCAGGGCGAACGCCGAGAGCTTCACGAGCGCGGCGTTGGTCCCCATGCAGGTGGCGGCGAGTTCGTCCTCGCGGATCGCCATCCAGGCGCGTCCGACCGGCGAATTCTCCAGGTTGCGCAGGAGGAGGACGACCGCGCCGAGGAAGACCAGCGCGAGGAAGTAGTAGAAGCGGTAGTCCTGGTCCCACGCTTCGGCCGCGATTCCGGGCAGCCACGGCGAGGGGAGGGGATTGAGGGCGCGCGACCCGTTGGTGATGTTCTCCAGGTTCTTGATCGAGAACTTGATCACCTCGCCGAAGCCGAGGGTGACGATCGCGAGGTAGTCGCCGCGCAGGCGCAGGGTGGGGGCGGCGACGATCACGCCGGCGATTCCGGCTCCGACGACCGCGGCGGCCATGGCGGGCCAGAAGCCGACCTGGAAGGGGAACTGGGAGACGGTGAGGATGCCGGTGATGTAGGCGCCGATGCCGAAGAAGGCGGCGATGCCGAGGTTGAGCATGCCCGCGTAGCCGACGACGACGTTGAGGCCGAGGGCGAGGATGGAGAAGATGTAGATGTTGCGCAGCTGGTCGCCCATGGTCGAGCCGACGCCGAGGAAGGGAGCGGCGACCGCGGCCGCGAAGGCGACGGAGAGCCAGGGGATGCGGCCGGCGGCCGACGGCGACGGGGCCGCGCGTGTGGGGGAGGGGCCGGCGGGGGTTGCGCTGGCCATCACACCTTCTCCCGCATGCGCGCGCCGAGCAGGCCCGAGGGGCGGAAGACGAGGAGGAGGATGAGAATGGCGAACACCAGCGCGCTGGTCCATTGTTCGCCCACGTATTGGCTGCCGAGGGAGCGGATCAGGCCGATGATCACCCCGCCGAGCACGGCGCCGGCGAGGTTGCCGATGCCGCCCAGGACCGCCGCGGTGAAGGCGTAGAGCCCGTTCTGATAGCCCATCTGGAAGGAGACGGTGTTGATCGACAGGCCGTAGATCACGCTCGCGGCGCCCGCGAGCACGCCGCCGATCACGAAGGCGGCGCCGATCACCCGGTCCACGTCGATTCCCATCAGGCGGGCCGCGATCGGGTTCTGGGCGGTGGCGCGCATGGCCTTTCCGAGGCGGGTGAACTTGACGAAAAGCGTGAGCCCGATCATCAACGGCAGGGTGACCAGCATGACCGCGAGGTCTTTGACCGTGAACCGCAGCGCCTCGGTGGGGAGGAGGTTGCGATTGGGCAGGAGGTCGGGGAAGTCGATGTCCGCGACCCCCTTCCAGAGCTGCCCGAGCCCCATGAAGATGAAGGAAACGCCGATCGCGCTCACCAGCGGGGTGAGCTTGGGCGCGTTGCGCAGGGGCTTGTAGACGACGCGGTCGACCGCGACGTTGAGCGCGCCGCAGAAGGCCATGCTGATCAGGAAGACCAGGAGCAGGCCGAAGACCAGGCCGGCGGGTCCCGCGCCCGCGAGCCCGAGCCAGCCGATCATGGTGAGGGCGAGGAACGACCCGAGCATGAACAGGTCGCCGTGGGCGAAATTGATCAGCTCGATGATCCCGTAGACCATCGTGTAGCCGATCGCGACGAGGGCGAAGAGCGTCCCGGTGGTCAGGCCGTTGATGACCTGCTGGAGGAAGATTTCCATGGCGCTCCGTGGCGGCCGGGGCAGCAGCTGCCGCGACCGGGCGTAGTACGGATTACCCGGCGACGGGGACGCCGGCTTCAGAGGGAATCAGACGTTGGATCCGAGCGAATGGATTCGCGTTGAGGCGATACGAGAAGGATCTATTAGGCGTTTCGATAGTCCACCAGCGGGACCATGACGGCGCCGTTCGCCTAGGCCCCTTGCAACGCGATTTCCTCGAGTCGTCGCAGGATCCGGGCGTGGAAATAGGTTTCCCCGCACGTGCGGCAGACCCCTGCCGGTACGCGGTCGAAAACGGCGCTCACCTTTCCTTGCCACCGGAATTCGTGCATCACCTGCGTCCCGCGTACCGTCCCACCGCATCGATGACACTTCGGGTACTTGGGGGTCATGGGACGATCTCCCGCCGAGGCGAAATTCACTTCAGGTCAAAAGTGGTGACGAGGACAACCCCGTTCTTGACGACGCATACGATCGCGATCCTACGGCCGTCGGTCGTGTCGCCGTCGACCCGGTACTTGGGGTCACCCGCGCCGTCCAGCCCCTGGAAGTCGGCGTCCGCAGCGCCCTCGATGGCCGATACGACGTCTCCCCAGAAGAGAACGTCGTCGCGCATGGCCGCGGCGAAATGACGTGTGACGACGACAAGATCTTAGGCGAAGGCCCGGCGTATTCTCCGAAGTGCTTCGCGGGCGTCGTCTCTCGGCATCCTGCGCATCCCACCGTCAACGGTCGCGAGCCGATCTTATCCCCGCTCACGGGCTGATGGCAAGGCGAAGTTGCGTGACCCAGCGGTTCCGCAACCCCGGGTGCGGCCCTCGCGAAGTGGGTCGCGACCTCGAAGAGGAGCACGGCGCGGAGCGGTTGCGGGCGGTGGTGCGCGACCTGATCGCGGGCACGCGGGACTGGCAGGACGCGGTGCGGACGCACACCGGCGAGGACGCGGAGAGCTTCGTGGGCAAGGCTCGCAGCCACGCGCGCGGGACGGTGCGGGCGATCGAGGGGGGCGTGCGCGAGGAGCTGTTGCCGTGGATTTCCCGCGCCCGAAACGCCGCCGGGGACCCAGCGCGGCTGCCGCCGCAACCGACGGAACTACGGATTATACGGATTGTCCGGATTGCACGGATTGTGCAACGGCAGAAGGTGTGATTTCTCGCAAGCACGACGCTCGCAGAATCTTGCTGCATCGCGGAGAATCTCACGGATAGTAGAACAGGGGCGACGGCGGCCGGCCTGCGCGAATTCCTGCGGCGGCGGTCGGACTCGTACTGCGCGCCGCGGGCGCGACTCGCGCTCGCCGAGGCGGAACTCGCACGCGGAGAGATCGCCGCGGCGCGTGCGGGGTTTCTCGAATTGCTGTCGCGGTTCCCGGCGGAGGTTGCGGATCCGGACGAGGCGAAGTTCGGCTTGGTGCGCTGCGCCGAGGCCGAGGGGGACGCGGCGGGGGCGGCGCGGGAGCGGGACGAGTTGGAGCGCGACTATCCGCTGTCGCGGCATCGCCGGGATGCGGGGGCGGCGGGGCCGGCGGCGGGACGGGGAGGGGGCGAGGAGCAGGAGTGAGCCGGGACCTCCCGGTCGCCCGAGTTGCTCCGCCCGGAAGCGGGTTGGCTCGAGGTCGGCGAACTCGCGCGGCGGTTCGCGCAGGCCCCCAGGCCTCCAGGCCCGGCGTTTCATGGACCGCGGGGTTCGAAAGGGTATCATGGCCCTGCGAGTCTGCGCGGACGCCTGTGCCCTTCCAGCCGGCGCTTTCCGAAGCCGGGGCAGGTGTGGATCGCGCGGACGCGCCTTGAGCGAGGGGCCGGCCGGATTTTCGAAGGGGGACCCGCGATGCGCCTGTTGGCTCGGATGGTCGGTCTCGTGATGGTCCTGCTCTTGCTGCCGCCGGTTCGCGCCGCGCAGGCCGACGACCCGCCCGGGGCCGAGGCGCCCACGGAGGCGGCGCCGCTCGAGGATGAGCCGGAAGCTGAACTGCCGCCGGAGTACCGTCCGCCGGACGCGCGGCACTACCAGCGCTACATCCAGGACCTTGGCGACGCCGAGGCGAAGATCCGCGGGCGCGCGGTGCGCGGACTGCGCGCGCTCAAGAGCTCCTCGGCGGTTTCACCTCTGCTGAAAGCCCTGCGTGCGGACCCCCATGCCGGCGTGCGCGCCCGCATCGCGGCGGCCCTGGCCGAGGACCATCGCAGGGCGGCGCTCAAGGACGTCTTGCGCCTGGTTCAGCCCGACCTGCCGGGCGGAGAGGCGCTCGCCCTTCTGGAGTTCCTGAACCGCTGCAGCGAAACCGAGGCGATGCGCTGCGCGGCGGTGCTGTTCCTCCACCAGGCGAAGGCGGTGTCGTCCGGAGCGAAGCGCATCCTGGTCGCCCATCGCAAGTCGTCCGTGCCCGTGCTCACCGAAGTGGGGGCGAAACTGCGCGGGGCTTCGCGGATTTCCGTCGTCGATCTGCTCGGGGAGATCGGAGACAAGCGCGCGACGACGTGGCTGGCGACGCTGATGCTCTCCGAGGAGGAGGTGGATCCGGCGCGCGACGCAGCGCGGAATGCCTTGCGCAAGGTCGGCCTGATCGGCGCTCCTGCCATGATCGACGTGCTCTTGCGAACGAACAGCCGCAACCTCTGCAAGGTGCTCAACGAGATCACGGACACCTGGTGGGGGGTGGACAGCGTCAAGTTGTGGAAGCGCTGGCTGCTCGCGAACCGCGACCGGATCGACCAGGAAGAGCAGCGCCGGTTCCCGCAGGACTTCGAGCCGGAAAAGCCTCCGGAGGAACCGGCGGAGAAGGAAGTCCGGTAACGCGTCGGGCGGGCGTGAATGAGCGGGGGGTCATCCGCTGGACGACCATTGCCCTGGACGCTGCGACTCCGCCAGGGAGGGAGCAAGGAGTTCCCTCGCCCACGCCTCCGAGCCGTGTGGGGGAAATCCTCGGATTGCGCGAGCGCGGCGAAAGCGGCCGCCGGGATCAGGACCGCGAGAATCGCCACTCGTCGGTCGCCAAGCAGTCCCTTGAATTGCTGTCGCGCTGCCGCGCGGAGCTCGGGGACGTGAACGAGGCGAAACACCGTGAACGAAGCGAAACACGGGCGGGTGCGTTGCGCCGAGGCGGAGGGACGCGGCGGGGGCGGCGCGGGAGCCGGCCGAGCTGGAGCGGGACTATCCGCTGTCGCGGCATCGTGCCGTCTCCCTTTGCCTCGGAGGATCGTCATGGTACACTGGTGTCGGCCTTCGGCATCGGACGCGCTTCCAGCGGGTCTAGTAGTCTCGACGGACAGGATCGACAACCCATGACCCAAGACGAACTGTGGCAACGAATCACGGTGGATCCGCTGATTTTCGGCGGCAAGCCGATCGTTCGCGGCATGCGAATCGCGGTAGAGCACCTGCTGGGCATGCTTGCCGCCGGAGAGACGAGCGAAAACCTGCTCCGGGAGTATCCGTTCCTGGAGCCGGCCGACATCCAGGCGTGTCTTGCCTACGCGCACCGATCGCTGGCGGGTGAACAAGTGCACGAACGCATCCCGAGGAACAAGGTGTCGTGAGGTTCTTGCTCGATGTTTGCGTTTCCTCGCGAACACTGGAAGCCGTCCTCGTCGGGCGTGGGCACGACGTCCTGTCAGCCGTGGCGATCGATCCCAGGGCCAGCGACGAGCGGTTGCTGAGGCATGCCTTCGACGACGATCGCGTGCTGCTTACCGAGGACAAGGATTTCGGCGAACTCGTCTTCGTGCGTGGATTGCCGCACGGTCCGATCGTCCGCCTCGTGGAATTGACGGTTGACGAACAGGCGCAGGGCGTGTGTGAGCTCCTGGATCGACACTCAGGCGACCTTACCGGGCGAGCGATCGTCACGATCACCCGAGGCCGCATCCGGATTCGACGCTGAGACGACGCTGAGACGCACTTCCCGGCGGCCCGCTGGCGCCGCGCTTGGCGCGCCTTGGCGCGGCCGAGCGCGCGGCTCGCGCTCACCCAGGTGGAACTTCGCGCGCGGGAAGACCGCGGCGGCGCGTGCGGGGTTCCTGGAATTGCGGTCGCGATACCCGGCGGGGTTTGCGGACGCGGACGATGCCAAGTGCGGGCTGGTGCGTTACGCGGAGGCCGTTCGGGACGCGGCGGGGGCGGCGCGGCATCGTCGGGATGCGCGGGCGGCGGAGCCAGCGCTGGGACAGGGAGTTGGCGAGGAGGAGGACTGAGCACGGCCTCCGGGTCGCGCGAATTGCTCCGCTCGGAGGCGAGTTGGCTCGAGGCAGGCGAACTCACGAATCGCTACTTGAGTGCGAGTTGGAGCGCTTCCTCGACAAGCTCGGACTGGGATTTCCGGCTCTTCACCGCCTTCTGGCGCAACCGCTGCACGGTGCGCTCATGCAGGTAGAACTTGGCCTGCACGGTACGGGGGGTATTCACCCGCCGATCCCCAAGCAGTTCCTGGAAGACCTGGTTGACCCTTGGCATGTCCTGAGGCCGGAATGCCAGCGCCAAATCGAACCAATAGTCGCCATCCGGAGCCTGCCGCAAACCGGACACCTTGTATCCAGGATTGATCGCGCGCAAGCGACGATTGACCGTGCCTTCCAGCCCTTTGAAACTCATGGTCTCAGCACCCCTCGAATGGTCTCGATTCATGACGGCCTTGGCACGCGCCCCGTAGGCGCGGCGACGAGTTGCATCTCGCCGTCGATCAGGACAGCGACCACGACCTGGTCACCGCGATGGCACACCCACTCGGCAAGCGCGATGAGGTGGGATCTGTGCTTCCTGAATTCAGCGTGGCTGCACTGCGCCCACACCTCCTTGACGGCCTCCACGATCACGCGCCCTTCTTTCACCTGGAATCGCCCGATCATGCGGTCGCGTCGTCCGATGCGTTCTTCGGTGCTCCCACCGATCGCGCGTGCGAACCACGCAGACACACCTCGGTCGATTTCCTGTTGAACCGTGCCGGACAGGGGCCTCGCTCGCCGATCCCGCGAGGGAAGGATGATCCCCAATCGATGCGGCAATCGCTTGACGATCGGCACCCAGCATTCCTCCAGCGGCCTGAACGGTACTATAGTACTCAAGCGGGAGAAGGAGGTCAAGACGCGGCACCGAGCGGACCGAGCGGCGGGGCGGACGCGAGGGTGGGAGTGGGGCCGCGACATGCTGTGCTGCGGACGATCGAGGAACGGGTCACGGCGCGCGCGAACAACGTCGAGAGCGTCGTGTATCCCATCGAGATCGAGATCCGTGTGACGATCACGGACGACGACGGACGGGGGCACCTTCCCGAAGCTTCTTGACCAGGGACTCCATGGCATCGACGGCATCGACTACCGTCTTCTGTCCGAGGCGCCGCTCAATCGCCTTGCGAATGCCATGAACGAGCTCGGGTTCCAAGTCCACTTCGTCGCGCGGCACGTCGAGCTCGGGAGCAAGCTCATGATGAAGCTCGAGAACATGCACTGCGGCGCCAATGCGCGTGAAGAAGGCGAGGCAGATCCGTTGATTGTTCTTGGGCCATATCGGTGTGTAAATCTGAGAGAATCCGCGGTCGAGCCACGCGAGCCATTTCAACCAGCGTGAGCTTTTGGAGTCATCCCATTCGGCCATAGTTAGAAACGGCCGAGTCGACCGGCACTCACCCAGTGCGGAACAGACGACCAGGCCTGCATGACCGCTAACGTCTCTTCCGACAACCCCGCGTCTGTTTCGATGAAAGACCACGCGACCTCCAGAGTCCATTGTCGTGATTTGCGCATCCCAATTGAGTGCTGGGTGCCGGCGGCGCTTCAGCCTCGTCGTTCCTTTCCCACGACCTCCGAACTCTAGCCTCGCCTGCGGCGAGCAAAGAAAGTCCTCGAACGCTGACAGGGCGTACGCCAGTGCGATGGGGGGAAAGACCAGACGCTCAAGAGCGCGGTCCATTTCAATCCGTGGCGAGCCGCTCGCGGCCTGTGCAGCCGCGGTGCCCGCGGCCTGAGGCTGAAGAAGTTCATCGACCGACACATTGAGAGCCCTGGACAAGGCAACGGGGATTGCCCAGTCGCAATTAGCCTTTCCGCCGAGCAGACTCTCAATCGTTCTCTTCGAAACCGCTCGAATCTGCCTATCGGGCAGCGTGGCAATGCGCTCCGCCAACTCTCTGGGGCTAAGGCCAGCTCTAGACATGAGGAGCCTGAGGTTCTGAGCGACGTGGGGGCCTAGTTCGATTCCTCTCATTGCGGTATCATACGAATCACTGCCTCGTCTTCCGCCCCCCGGTGTCTCTACCGCGATCGAGGCTACGTCGTGACCCGCCTCGCGCAGAACGCGGACGCCCGGATAATCGCAACCCTCGTCGACCAGGAATCGCACGCGCTACCCCCTCGGCTGCGGTTCTTCTGGATGATCGACCAGCAGGATCTCCTCGTGCGCCAGGGTATCCGCTGCGTACGCCATGGCCGCCTGGAGGTCCTCGCGCTTCAGCGTCGGATCGGCGTCCAGCAGGTCCTTCTCCTTCGCGCCCTCGCTCATCTTCCGCAGGATCATCTCCACCGTGATCCGCGTTCCGCGAATGACCGGCTTTCCCGGCATGATCTTGGAGTTGATCTCGAGCCGGTTGGTCACGCCGATCGCTACCCCCTTTTGGCCGCACAATCCGTCCCCGGGCACGGTAGTCCTGGAGCAGATGGCCCAGGAGAATCTCCGCTTTGCGACAACCTCACGCATCACGCCTGCAACGGGTAGACGTCACGAGGGATCAGGGATCGACAACTGCCTGCAGATCTTCCGCGCCAAGAAGTCCCCGATCTCGTTGTGCCGAGGAACCGTCGCGGTCCGACGCGAATCCGCCAGGTTGACGTAGACGCTGTTTCGCATCCTCGCGGGCGAGCGCGCATCCATGACGCTGAAGGTGCCGGATCAGATCCAGCCGCTTCAAACTTCGATTTCCTTCACCACCACCCTGTGCTTGGGGAGCTTCGTCAGGTCAATGGGCTTCCGGATCTCGTGGATGGCGTCGATGAGATTGTCCTTCGCCCCTTTGAGAGTCCGACCCTGGGTAAGGGCGCCTGGCACGTCATCGGACCAGGCGACCCACCACTTGCCGTCTTTGGTAAAGGTCGCTTTCACTTTCATGGGTCCGTCCTTCCATGGCTTCGCTGACAGAATTCGCCTTCCAGTACCGCGGGTCAGGGTCCCTTCCGCCCGCCTTGCTCGCGGTGCCGCTCGTGCTGAACCCGCAGCAGGGATTCGCGTCCACAAAACGCTCCGTCTGGTCAATGCAGGGTCCGAACCCGAACCCTCGCGTCGTCCACGACGGAGAAGTTCCCGATCCAGTCGCTCCTGCCCTCGACGACTCCGACGATTCGCTGCACCGCGACCGCCGGGTTCGGGATCGCAAGGCGGAATAGCACGATCCCGCAGGATGCCGGCAACCCGCGCCGGAATGCGAGTTCTCCGAAGTCCTTGTCGAATGTCAGCAGGACTCGGCCTTCGGCCTCTGCTCTCGCAAGCACCACTTCGTCCGAGACTCCGGGAGAATCCGTCCGCACCCATCCCACATCGTGTCCCCGGGCACGGCGTTCATCGACGACCTGGCCCGGGAAGTTCTCGTTCGCCAGAAACCTCATGCATCACGCGGGCAGCGGGTAGACCTGCTCGGCCTTGAGAACTGAACTTGCGTAGGCCAGGCACGCCTGAATGTCCGCGTGTTCGAGCCCGGGGAAGTTCTCGAGCAAGTCGGCCTCGGTCCAGCCCTGCGCCAGCAGATCGATGATGAATTCGACCGCCAGCCGCGTCCCCTTCACCACCGGCTTTCCTGCCAGGATCGCCGGGTCGAGGACGATTCGATCCTTCCAGTCCATTCGTTCGCCTCGCTCACGCGCTTCGACTACGTCTGCCCGATGATCGTGCCGCTGGTCGGTCGTCCGCCACACACCCATCAGCATAGCCCTGGTGATCCAGGGAATCAAGGCGAGCGGACCGCGCGCCGCGCGACCGCGCACCCGCGTCGATGAGGGCCGCGAGCATACCCCGGAGCGGAACACCGGGTAGAACGGTCCCTCCGCCGTCGGCAGCGGTTCGCCGCCTCCGACGAGCGCGTCGAATACCGCGGGAGCGTCCTTCGCGGCCGGCACGCGGGCGAGGGTCTGGCGGGCCTGCGCGGGCAGCTTCGCGGCGAGTTCCTCTTCGCGCGCGTTCCCGGGCTTCCGCGCGTGCTCCTCATTGAGCTTGCGGACCGCCTCGGCGAACGCCTTGGCGTCCGACCCCGGCGGCGACGGCTTCGGCAACGAGCACCAGCAGGGACCCCGCCGTCACGGCGACGCCCAGGAGCCCGCGAGCCACTCCACCCGTCGCGGGCGGGCAAGGCCCTCCAATGAGACCGACTCCTTCGCGAAAATTCGACCGTCCCCATGGCCACGGCCCGGCCGGTCGGAAGCTCCAAACGGCGGCGCAAGCGAATTTAGGCTGGACGAAACACCCGGAGGCGCTGCTATAATCCCGCCCCGCTTGGGACCCCTACATCAATCGGAAGCGCAACATGGCGAAAAAGCCCGTCGTCGTCGGGTCGCCCGCGAAGGCAAAGACGACCGAGAAGACCCCCGGGAAGGCCGGCAAGGCGAAGAAAGAACCCGTCGCCGTCGAGTCGCCCACCGAGACGGAGACGATCGAGGCAAGCCCCGGCAAGCCCAGCTCGGCGAAGAAGCTCGTCGCCGTCGAGGCGCCCGCGAAGGCGAAGACGGTTGCGAAGAGCCCCCGGAAGGCCGGTAAGGCGAAGCCAGCACCCGTCGCCGTCGAGTCGCCCACCGAGACGGAGACGATCGAGGAAAGCTCCGGGAAGCCCGGCACGGGAAAAAACCTCGTCATCGTCGAGTCGCCCGCGAAGGCGAAGACGATCGAGAAGATTCTCGGCAAGGACTTCTCGGTCAAGGCCTGCATGGGCCACGTCCGCGACCTCCCCAAGGGGAAGTTCGGCATCGACATCGAGAACGGCTTCGAGCCCTCGTACCAGATCCTGGAGACCCGGGCGAAGACGATCACCGAGCTCAAGGCCGCGGCCAGGAAGGCCAAGGCCGTCTACCTCGCACCCGACCCGGACCGCGAGGGCGAAGCGATCGCCTGGCACCTCGCGGCCGCGCTCAAGCTCGACGAGAAGAAAATCTTCCGGGTGACTTTCAACGAGATCACCAAGAAGGCGGTGGCCGAGGCCTTCGAGCATCCCGGCAAGATCATCATGGACCGGGTCTACGCCCAGCAGGCGCGCCGCTTCCTCGATCGCATCGTCGGCTACAAGCTCAGCCCCCTCCTCTGGAAGAAGGTCGCCCGCGGCCTCAGCGCCGGGCGCGTGCAGTCGGTCGCGACCAAGCTGATCGTCGACCGCGAAGACGAGATCAAGGCGTTCAAGTCCGAGGAATACTGGCGCCTGGCCGCGCACCTGTTTCCCCGGCCCGAGGACGCTACCGCCCCCGCCGCCGCGGCGCCCGGAGAAGAAGCCCAGCCCCCGAAGCCGATCGTCGCCGAGCTGAAGAGGGTCGCCGACAAGGAGGCCGATCTGCGCACCGAGGCGCAGACCCAGGCGCTGGTCGAGGAGATCCGGGGCGAGCCGTTCCGCATCGTGAAGGTCGAGAAGAAGGAGCGGTCGGAAGAGCCGCCGCCCCCGTTCACCACCAGCACGCTGCAGCAGCAGGCCTCGATCCGGCTCCGCTACACCACCAAGCGGGCGATGGCGATCGCCCAGCAACTCTATGAAGGCGTGGAGCTGGGCGACGAAGGGAGCGTCGGGTTGATCACCTACATGCGCACCGACTCCGTGCGCATGTCGGACGACGCGATCGCCGAGGCGCGAACGTACATCACGAAGACGTTCGGCCCGCAGAACCTCGAGCCGGAGATCCGGCGCTTCAAGGCGCGGGCCCGGGCCCAGGAGGCGCACGAGGCGATCCGCCCGTCGAGCATGGGACGCGAGCCGGAAGCGATCGCGGCGTACCTGAGCCACGACCAGTACAAGCTCTACCGGATGATCTGGCGGCGCGCGATGGCGACGCAGATGGCCCCGGCACTGTACCTCAACACCGACGCGGAGATCTCGGCCGGCCGGGCGACCTTCTCGGCGCGCGGGCGCGAGCTGAGGGCGCCGGGATTCACGCTTCTCGCCGGGCTTCGGCTGAAGCCGGACGAGCAGATCCTGCCGCCGCTGCGCCAGGGTCAGGTGCTCGTGCTCGACGCGGCCATGAAGCCGGAGGAGCCCTCCCCGGGCAGCACGACGAAGCGCATCCACACAAGCGGCATGGTGGCGTCTCAGCACTTCACCCAGCCGCCGCCCCGATTCACGGAAGCGACGCTGGTCAAGGGGCTGGAGAAGAACGGCATCGGCCGGCCGAGCACGTACGCGCCGATCATCAGCACGATCCAGGAGCGCGGTTACGTACGCTCGGAAGAGCGCAAGCTCTACGCGACCGACCTCGGATCGCTGGTGACCAAGAAGCTCGAGCGCTTCTTCAACGACATCATGGACTACACCTTCACCTCCCAGATGGAGGAGAAGCTCGACCTGATCGAGGAGTCGAAGGTCGAGTGGCGGGCGGTGCTCAAGCAGTTCTACGACCTGTTCGCGGTCGACCTGCAGCGGGCCACCGAGCAGATGGAGTCGGAACGCGGCATCACCCCGGAGGGGACTGCGCCGTGCGAGAAGTGCGCCAAACCGATGGTCGTCCGCTGGAACAAGATGGGCAACTTCCTCGGCTGCGGCGACTATCCGAACTGCAAGAGCACGCGCCCGATCAATCCGCCCGAGATGACCGAAGAGGCATGCGAAAAGTGCGGCAAGAGGATGGTGGTGCGGACCGGGCGCTTGGGACGCTTCCTCGCCTGCTCCGGCTATCCCGAGTGCAAGACCACCAAATCGATCCACATGGACAAGGGCACGCTGCTGGTGATCAACGAGGACTGCGAGAAGTGCGGGTCCAAGCTGGTGATGCGCCGCGGCCGGCGCGGGCGCTTCCTCGCCTGCCCGAAGTATCCCGAATGCAAGTTCACCAAGCCGCTGCCCAAGGCCTCGGACATGAAGGCGGTGATCGCCGCCGGCCTGCCGGGCGCTCCCGGCGCCCCGCCCGAGGAGGAAGAGGGCAAGCCGGCCGAGGGCGAAGAGCTCGAGTAGTACCATGACGCCGAAACCAGCCAGAGAGCACACAGAGGACGGGGAGGCGAAGGGGACGGAACTCCCGGAGCTGTTCGATGTCGTCTTCCGCCGAGCAGCCTGCCGCCTCCGATCGCAGTGCGAAGCGCTGCATCCCTGAATGAGGCGCGTGACTCGTCATCACTCCCGTGCCTCGGTGATCTCTGTGGCTGTCCGGTGGCGTTGTCGTAGTAGGACACCGCGCGGATGCCGCAGGACTCGATCCTCTTCGGCAGCATCGCCGTGGCCACGGGCAAGGTCACGCCCGACCAGCTCAAGGAGTGCCTCGACCTGCAGGAGCGTTGGGCCACGATCGGCGTGCGCAAACTGCTCGGCCAGGTGCTGCGCGAGAAGGGCTACCTCTCCGACCGCGACCTGCGCGGAATCCTGCGGGCGCAGGGCTACAAGGAACAGCGGCTCGAGAGCAAGGACTTCGCCCGGATCGCGGTGGACTGCGGCTTCGCCAACATGGAGCAGGTGCGGGACGGCCTCGCCCGGCAGAAAGAGGCGTACAAGCGGGGGGAAGGCATGCGTTCGCTGGGCCGGCTGCTGATGGACCAGGGGGTCCTGGACCGGCGCGCCCACGAGACCGTGATGCGCACGGTCAACCGCATCCACGGCCGCACCGCGACGCAGTTCCGCTCGACCTCCGTGCTCTATGGCGTGAAGGAGTGCGGGGTGTGCTTCGAGATGATCGACTTCCAGGCCGACCACTGCGATCGCTGCGGGTCGTTCCTCGGCGCGGTCGACATCAAGCCCGCGTGCCCCGGCTGCCGCGCCACGCAGGAGCCCGGCGGCGAGTATTGCTCGAAGTGCGGCGCGAACATGCTCACCGGCCTCCAGGACTCGCACCCGGCGCAGGCCCGATGCCACGGGTGCGGCGGCTTCCTCGCCGCAGGCCAGGAACATTGCTACCGCTGCGGCCGGGAGCGCCCGCTGCCCTTCGCCCGGCGCCTGGCGGCGTGGGCCTTGCGCCGCGGCGTGCCCCTGGCGGGGAACGTCGCCGGGCAGCTCCTCCTGGTCGCCGCGCTGGTCGCGCTCGTCCTGGGCGTGGTGTGGCTGCCGGCGATCGCCCGCGAGGCGCGCGCCCTGGTCCGCGGCGAGGACGTGGTACAACTCGAGTCGGCGTTCGAGGAGCTGCGTTCGGCCCTGATCTACGGCGACGAGGCCGGCGCCCGGGCGAAGCTCGCGCCGGGACCTGTCGCCGCGGCCGGGCGCGACGCCCTCTTCCGCGCGATCCTCGGCGCCTCCGCGACCATGACCGAAGTGGAGATCCTCTCGGTCGGGCTCGACCAGGCACGGATCGAAGGAGACTCCGGCGTGACCTACGCGCAGGTCGAGGCGCGCTGTGCCGTCCTCCAGGGCTCGGCCGAGGAGGCGTTCCAGGACCTCTGGTCCGTGGTCCAGGGCGGGATCGCGCCCTCCGGCAAGAAAATCGTCAAGCGGCGGCTCACCTGGCGCTGGCAACGCTCGGGCGGTCGCTGGCTGCTGCAGCCGGGAGCGTGACATGGCTTCCGACCAGAAATTCGACGTCGCGGCGCTCTGCTCGATTCTCTGCCCCGGGCTCGGTCAGGTGGTGAAAGGGCAGTTCGCCAAGGCCTTCGCCTTCTTCGCCGCTTCGCTGATGTGCTTTCCGATCTTCTGGCCCTGGAGCGTGATCGACGCCTACAACCACGATCCGGCGGCGCAGGCGCTCCCGGCCGGGGCGACGGGGCAATCCGCGCCGGCGGCCCGGCCGGACGAGGCCCCCGTCAGCACCGGGGCATACAAGGTCCTTGGCTTGACCCTGGTCATCGCCAGCCTCGCCTTTGCCGCGCTCGTCGCCAACGACGTGGTGCCGCTCTGGCTCTGGTGGACCGGGCTCTTCCCCGCCGCCTTCGGCGGGACCATGATCTACCAGGCGTTCCAGGTCGAGGTGCGCAACCGGCAGGAGCGGGAGCGGGCGCGGGTCATGCGCGTCGAGCGCGAGATCCTCCAGCTCGCCCGCAAGACCGGGGGGCGCGTCACCAGCGTCGACGTCGCCACCAACTGCGGCGCGTCGCTCGACGAAGCGCGCGAGATGCTCGATCGCATGGCCAAGAAAGGACACGTGGGCGTCCAGGTCACCGACGAGGGGGTCTTCGTCTATCGGGTGTTCGATCTGCCGGCCTCGGACTCGAAGTTGCTGGAGAGCGCGCGCCTCGCCGACGCGGCGAGCCCGCCGCTGCCCGATCCGACCGCCCCCGAAGCTCGGCCCGAGCCGCGCAAGGACTCCCGGGCCGCGCAGGATCCCGCGGGAGGCCCGCAGGGCCCGCCGGCGAACGCTTGATGCCCCTCACCTCGCCCGGTACCATGACGCCCTTCGCGGCGATTCCCCCGATCTGCTGCGGGCGCAGCAAAGCAGCACCGCCGCGTGCCGCCGGGGAACCGGCAGGCCGGCCCGGCCGGAGCCGCGCAAGGACTCCCGGGCGGCACCGGAGGGCCCGGCCCCCCGCTCTGTTACTTTCCGACCCGATTCGGGACGCAAGAGATCGTCGCGCGCGCGCGGGACGGCCCTGATCCAGGACGCGATCCATGAGAATCCTCGGCATCCACGACGGACACAACGCGGCGGCCGCCCTCGTCGTCGACGGACGCTGCGTCGCCGCGGTCCAGGAAGAGCGCCTGAACCGGGTGAAGAACTGGTCCGGCTTCCCGGCCCGGAGCATCGCCCGGGTGCTCGAACTCGGCGGATGCGCGATCGTCGATGTCGACCACGTGGCCTTCAACGGCCACCACATGCCCTACCCCAAGTCGCGCGAGGAGATCCTCCAGGAGTACGAGCGCACCGGCTCCGTGGGCACCACCCTCAAGCGCTTCCTCAAGACGATCGGGCTCAAGACGCTGCACCGCGAACGGCGCAAACGCGAGCGGCTCGCGGCGGCCACCGCCCTCGGCTTTCCCGCGGCGAAGATCGAGTTCGTCGACCATCACACCTGCCACGCGGCGGCGGCCTACTACGGCCAATCCCACATCAAGGACCCGGTGCTGGTGCTGACCAACGACGGCGCGGGAGACGGCCTGTGCGCCACCGTCTCCCTCGGGCGCGACGGCAAGCTCGACCGGCTCGCGAGCGTGCCGGAGAGCGACTCGATCGGCAACCTCTACGCGATGACCACGTTCCTGATGGGGATGATCCCGCTCGAGCACGAGTACAAGCTCATGGGGCTCGCGCCCTACGCGCCGGAAAAAGGCCGCGACCTGGTGAGCGCAGATTTGCAAAGGCTGATGAGCTTCCCACCCGACGAGCCCTTCGTGTGGCGGCGCAGTTCCGCCTGCCCGGAGACCTACTACAGCTACGAGTTCCTCCACGAGCTATTCCGACTGCGCCGGTTCGACTGGATCGCCGCGGGCCTGCAGGACTTCACCGAGCGGATGCTGACGCAGTGGGTGGACCGCTGCATCAAGCGCGCGGGGGTGCGCCGGGTGGCGCTCTCCGGCGGCGTCTTCATGAATGTGAAGGCGAACCAGCTCATCCTCGAGCTGGACGACGTGGAGTCGGCCGCGGTGTTCCCCTCGTGCGGCGACGAGACCAACGCGATGGGCGCGGCGTGGTGGAAGCACGCGCAGGAGTCGCTCCGGCGTGGCGGGGACGCCGGCACCGTCCCGCTCGGGCACCTCTACCTCGGAACCGGCTTCGCCGAAGAGGAGATCGGGCGCGCGATCGAGGAGTTCGCGACGAAGTTCCGGGTCCAGCAGCCGCCCGACCTCGAAGACGCGGTCGCGGAGCTCCTCGCCCGGGGCGAGGTGGTCGCGCGCTTCGACGGTCGCGCCGAGTTCGGAGCGCGCGCCCTGGGCAACCGGTCGATCCTCGCGAACCCGTCGCGCACCGATTCCGTACGCACGATCAACGAGATGATCAAATCCCGCGACTTCTGGATGCCCTTCGCCCCCTCGATCCTCGCCGAACGCATGGACGCGTACGTGGTGAACCCGAAGCGCGTCCCCTCCCCCTACATGATCCTCACGTTCAAGACCACCGAGCGGCGGGCGGAGATCTCGGCGGCGCTGCATCCGTACGACCTCACCGCGCGACCCCAGGAGGTGCGGGCGGACTGGAATCCGGGCTACCACCGGCTGATCTCCTGCTTCGAAAAGCGCACCGGGATCGGCGCCGTGCTCAACACGTCGTTCAACCTGCACGGCTTCCCGATCGTGGAAACGCCCACGGACGCGCTCGAGGTGCTGCGCGACTCCGGCTTGAAGTGGCTGGCGATCGGCCGGATGCTGGTGGGGAAGGGTTAGGCGGCGAACATGTGCGGCATCGCCGGATTCGCGTCCTACGACCAGCCCTGCCCGGTCCAACCGGAGCAGTTGGCGGAGATGACCCGCTTGCTGGCGCACCGCGGGCCGGATGACGCCGGACTCCTTCAGATCGCGCCCGGCTTCGCGACGCTGGACGGCCGCCCTCTCGAAGTACCGGGCGGGACTCGCTCCGGCCTGCATGCGGGTCTCGGACACCGGCGGCTGTCGATCCTCGACCTCTCGCCCGCCGGGCACAACCCGCTGGCCAACGAGGACGGCTCGATCTGGATCACCTACAACGGCGAGGTCTACAACTTCGGCGAGCTCCGCGTGGAGCTCGAGCGCGCGGGACACCGCTTCCGTTCGCGCACCGATACCGAGTGCCTCGTGCACCTGTACGAGGACCACGGGGACGACCTGGTCCACCGATTGCGCGGTATGTACGCGTTCGCGCTGCTCGACCTGAGGCGGGGACGGCTGCTCCTGGCCCGGGACCGGTTGGGGAAGAAGCCGCTCTTCT
>ORJL011140414.1_pt1 | contig 37346 bp, 45 predicted proteins | sample 1779941 | NCBI WGS metagenome assembly ORJL01 (sample SAMEA104232317, study PRJEB22302) | groundwater metagenome | biome: forest; feature: aquifer; material: groundwater | place: USA | collected 2011-08-07 | depth 5.8 m | reverse complement strand
AGTAAGCAAAACAGATGTCAATACGGCGCTTATAATGGCAGGCGGAGAAGGCGCTGATCTGAGGCCGATAACTTATGAAATACCAAAGCCGCTGATTCCAGTTCATGGCAAGCCAATTTTAGAGCACCAAATTAACATGCTGAAAAAGAATGGGGTAGATAATATTTTTGTAGCTATAAACAAAGATCAGGACAGCATACGAGATAAATTTGGAGATGGCAGTAAGCATGATGTTAGAATAAAATATCTAGTAGAAGACAAACCTCTAGGCACTGCCGGTGCGTTATCTATGCTTAAAGACAAAATCAATACGTCTTTCATTATGATGAATGTGGATACTTTGATAAATCCTGACATCCACGAAATTATTGATTTTCACAAAAAACAAAAAACAGCAGCAACTATTATTCTTGCGACAGCTTCTGATCCGACGAGTTACGGTGTTGTAAGAATGAGGGGCGAGAAAGTCTTGGAATTTGTAGAAAAACCTAAAGAGGCCCCATCAAACCTGATAAATGCTGGAATGACTGTTTTTGAGCCGGAAGTTTTCAGGTATGTTTCAGGCAAAATGATGATAAAAGATCTTTTCCAGAAACTATGCAAGGAAAATCAGCTTTCTGGCTTTCTGCATGACGGGGAGGTATTTGATGTTGGTAATCATTCAGGTTATGAAAAGGCGATCAAGCAGTGGAAAGACGTGAAATAGTTATCAAAAACTAGATATACAACTCCTACACATTAGTATAGCATGAAAATAACAAAAAGCTCACAGTACAAGGGCGAGAAATCAGATCTTGTTTTAAAAATGCTTGATACAGCTATTGCCAAAATTGGTATGCTTCCTTTTGACATCAACTTCGCTGTCGGTAGCAAGACAAGAACAGAAGTAAAGGATGACAAATTAATTATAGTTCTGGATTACTTTGATTCTTTTGTTCAAGAGAGCGACAAAAATGGCATTTATGCGCGTATCCTTTTCCTTATGCATCTGGCTATTGCAAAGAAGTCATTTGAAGGCTATCCTGAAATCTTGCAAAATATAATAGCCGGAAGAAGCATGTGCAAGCTGTACAAAGATCAGATTTTTTACACCATGTTTATTGATACAATGAGCATTTCTGGAGTAAGGGATTTTGACCATTACATTGAAGCTCTAGTCCCATACATAATATTTTCTTCAGTAGACAAGTACAATGCAGATTTGCTTTACTCAGGCATTTCTAGACATGTTGACGCAGCCGAAGGTTTCGATAAGCGCGCAAAGAAATTCTTGTCATCTGTTTGTAAGCGATTGGACACAAAATCTTCTGTAGAAGAAGCTGTTAAATGCTACGAGGAAATGCAAAAAGGAGAACCTGACGTCCTTAGACGTAGATACGCACATGTATAAGGTGATCCAATGCAAATTCTAAAATACAAGTGGGCAGACTTTAGTACAAATCCAAGTCCTCATATTATAGTAAGCGGCGAAATGGGAATGCAAAAAATGCAGCTGCTCAGCAAGGATATTTCTCTTAAAATAGGGAAAAAAAGATGCGTTGGTTCGTTTGTAAGCGGCAATCATAAGCCATGTCCAAATGAATCGGAAAAAGGCGATACTTTTTGTGACAGATGTGCAGTAGCTGATGATTATTGTATGTGTATAAGATGCACGGGCGATAAGTGCATAAATAAAAAACAAAGGAATTCTTGCGAGAAAAACTCTTACTTTATTTACTTGGCAGCTTTTGACAACATTCTAAAAGTTGGAATATCCCTGGACAGGAGGATAATGGAGCGGCTCATAGAGCAAGGCGCTGATATGGGCGCCAAGATAGCAAGAATTCAGGATGGAATGAAAGTAAGGCAGGTAGAGCAACAGGTAAAGAATTATCTTGGCATAGCGGATAGATTGAGGGGCTATCAAAAGCAGCAGCTTATTTTTGGATCGCCAAATGCAGCAGCAACAAACATAAACAATGCAGTAATTAAATTGCGCACAAATGGATTATCAGAGCACATGCTTTATCAGCCGGAAATTTTTGACTTAAGAAAATATTACCATCTGGATAAGGTGCCATACCATCCTCGCCCTTTACAGCTAACAGAAGGCAACCTGGAAGGAACTTGCATAGCAGCAAAAGGAAATGTGTTGATATTTTCAGGAAATTCTAGAAGTTCATTGTTTACAGCTGCAGGTTACAGCGACATATTTTCAATAAATGCTCACGATTTGGTAGGAAGAGAAATAACAGTCAACAATTAAAGGTTTCTAAACTATACTTAGCATGCAGGTTTATTCGGGCATACATTTGATAAGCGGAGTGTCTTCTAATATATACATCATTGACGGCGAAGTCATTGTTGATGCAGGAACGGGAGAAAACTTTGCAGAAATTAAAAAAGAAATAGAAGAGAAGTTCAGCCCCAAAGACCTTAGAACTCTAGTTAATACTCATTATCATTATGACCATACAGGAGGCAGCAAAAAATTCCGGGACTGGTTAAAACTCGATGTAGTAATCCATAAAATGGATAAAGATTTTGTTGAAAAGGCAGAAACATTGGCAGAAAAGTTTCATGCAGTAGCAAGAATAATGACTATTGACAAGACAATAAAAGAAGGGCAGGTTGTAGTCACAAAAAACTTCAAGCTTCAGGTTATACATACGCCAGGCCATTCACCGGGTTCTATATGTCTTTATGATTCAGAACATAAGGTATTATTTTCAGGCGATACAATATCGAATTCAGGTGTAGGGCGTACAGATTTACCAAATTCAGATAGGGCGTTGCTATTGGCATCGCTGAAAAAAATTTCCAATTTAACAGTAAATTATATGTTCCCAGGACACGGCCCGCCAAGAGTAGGTGGCGTAGATTTTTATATTAAACAACTGATTAATGCAATGGAAAATAACAGGGATGCAGTAGCAAAAGAAATTTGATAAACATTCCAGTTGTTTTACATTAAAGATTTAAACTCTGAAGTGATAATTTATAGTTAACCAAATAAACAATCAGGATATTATTTCGAAGTTCCTGAAAACACATCGGCTTTAGCCGTGTGATGAAGACAGGAATTTTGAAATTGATGCACAAAAAACCTGCGGTTTTAACCGCAGGTCGTATGAGGGCATCTTATTTATTTGGTTCACATATAGCTGCCAACAAAGTTATAGCCTGAATATTATGTTGGCGAGCTATAATTATCGAGTTGACACTATGAAAGACAAAAGTTTCAAATATTATTGGGAAACGACCGACGCGAAGCGTCTGCACACTGAGAAAAAGCCGTCACAACAATCATCGCCACAATCAGGAATACTTATTCAGGCACAACTCCCAGGCTTCAAAAAAGAAGAAATAAACATTCGCATAGACGGCAATATATTGCAGATAAGCGCTCACAAGACAGAAAAAAAAGAGCAGAAAGGCAAAAACTTTTTTTCCCATTCATCTTCATCCTCATTAATCAGCCGTTCAATTTCCCTTCCAAAAGCCATAAACCCAGAAAATTTGGAAACATCATATGAAGGCGGCATACTGACAATTGCCTTAAAGAGGCCAAAGAAAAAGAAGCGTGTTGGTGTAAAATAAATCAAGCGCTTCTGCAAGTTATAGTTTTGTCCTTTATGTCAAACTTTACCGGCAGAAATTGCTCTATAGTCCATATGTTTGTTTCTGTGTGCTTTGTTAGGTGTCCAACCTTAATTACGCTAGTGCCGCTAGGCCCTGCCAATGCCATATAAGGCAGAAGCTGATCTTCTGCATGCTCATCAACAGCGCCGCCGTTGTTGGTTTGTTTTATTAATTCTTCTGCTGCTTCCTTTCCAACATCTTCGGCTTTTTTCTTTAACTCACCCAAAGCATTGGCGCCAAGAATTGTGTTGTCATAAACAGCCCAGCAGTCCAAAGCGCTGCCGGGATTTAGTGTATCAAAATATCCTGCCTGAATGTTTGTTTTGTGTAAGACTGCAAGCGTCTTGGCAGCAGATACATTTTGTCTTTCAGCAACTTTCTTGTCTTTCAGATGCAGCGAAGCATGAGAGATGCCTTCTATAGAAATTAACTTTCCTTTTTCTTCAATAATCAATGGCTTTAGCTTTGAGGGTGTTATTTTCATGCTTACTTGAGCGCCGCCTTTAGGATAATAACCATATTTTTCTATTTTAATGTCAGCTGAGTAGTTAATTTTTCTGAGAATAGGCAGAAGCACATTTTGTATGTAAAGCACAGGCGGCGCCCATTTGCCATTAGTAGCCCCGCCGTTGATGTGAATATTTACAGTATCTTTAGCATACAATGCAGCTATCATCAATCCTTGTAACACTAGACTAACAGAGCCTGCCGTAGGAATGTTTACCTCAACCTTCCCACCCTTTATTTCACATGGTTCAAAAATAAGTTCAGCGCTTCCTTGTTTTAGCCCAATAACTTTAGCGTTGCTCAGCTGTGCCAAAGCTTCAATGGCAGCTATATGTTGGGCTTGTAAGCCCGGATTTGGGCGGCCTTTGCGTATGTTAATTATCTTTACAGCTTTTCCCGTAACAGCAGAAAAAGCACAGGATGTTCGCAGAATTTGGCCGCCAGATTCACCATAACTGCCATCAATCTCTATCATAATCTTATTGTTTCTCCGTTTTTGGGTGCTATAGCCTGTATGTTAAATTCCTTTTCAATGTCTTTTGCAAAAGCTTCACAATTGTCGCCATGCACCGTTATTACAGTTTCCGGCTGAAGGGTATCTATTATTTCAAAAAGGCCTTTTCTGTCAGTGTGGGCAGAAAGATCAAATTGTTCCAACTTGCACTTGACTTTGTATTTTTCTTCCCCATTGTCAAATGACCCTGTTTCGATTAATTTTCTTCCAGGAGATCCTGGTATTAAAAATCCGCTAAAAATAACCTTGTTGTCAGGGTTGTCTTTTATATGCCTCAAATAATGAACAGTTGGCCCGCCTGTAAGCATGCCTGAAGTTGCAACAATTATAGGAAACTTCATCATTGCATGCTGCCTTTCATCTTTATCCTTTATTATGCTCACTTTATCCAGTACCCGCCTGAATCTTTTGGCGTCTTTGATTTTTGCGCTGTAATCGCTAACGATTTCGCATGCAAGCTTGGCCATGCCATCTAGGGCAATAATGTCGGCATACTCTTCAAGCATCATAATCATCTCTTGCGATCGTCCAACTGCAAAAACAGGTATTAGTGCTTGGGTTCCGCCTGCAATGCACTCTTCCACGCTTTCCTTGAATTTTTCTATTTCCTTTTTTCTTTCAGGGTGATTCTTGAATGCGTAAGTAGACTCCATTATAAGGATGTCTGCTTTGTTTGGCAGCATACATCTGTTAAGCAAGTTGCTTTCCGATGTTTGTATATCTCCTGTATAGAAAATTTTTTTATCCTCCTTTCTAATCATAATGCCAGAGCTTCCGGGAATATGTCCTGCATCAAAAAGTTCGCAAGGAAATCCTGCAGCAACAAATTTCTCCCTGTAGTTTACAAATTTTGTGCTTGCTATCATTCTTTTTAGCTCTTGCTTCCCGAAAGGAAGCTGATATTTGTTTCTTCCGGCTATCTTAATGGAATCTTTTATTAGCATTGAAGTAAGCTCTAGTGATACGTCTGTCATGAATGCAGGCATCTTTTTCTTTCTGAAAAGCGCAGGCAGGCCGCCGCAATGGTCCAGATGTGCGTGAGATATTATTGCAGCATCAACATCCTTTTCTATAGGATATGTCGGCTGCCTTGTCTCAAGGTCTGAAGGGTCATTTATCTTCATACCGTAATCCATCACGATCTTTTTGCCTGATTCAAGCATTATAGCGCTTTTACCGACTTCTCTTCCAGCGCCAAGCATTGTAAGTTTCATTTTTAGTTACCACCACATTCTATAGCAAACCAAATAAAGAATCAGGTATTATAATTTGGTTTGCTATCTGTGAAAGCCAAAGGCTTTCAAGATCTCAGAAAGTTAACTTTCTGCAGATATGTGACCAACTTATGTTATATACCGAATATTAAGTTGGTCAGCTATAAATGAAAATACGTGCGAAGCACATAGTTTCATTGAAAGTAGTGTTGAATTTTAGAAGTTTTAAAGCACTCCGAAGCATGCCGACTATAAGGTATATAAAACCTGCTGCGCTAGAATGAGGTATGCAAAGCTTCAAAAGAAACACAATTTTAAGAGAAAATACTTTTGTAGCTTCAGCATCATATTCTTGGTACGCTTAGTGCGCCATAAAATTTTATTAGGTGTTTAAAATGGCGCATAACATAGCTAGAGATCATATTATAGAAATTCTGATAAAAGTATTAGACAAAGCTATAACTCAAAAACAGAAAAGGATTCTTCTAATTTTACACGACGATAATTTTAGATTTGTTACTACAACAAAGGCTGTTAAAATCATGGCAGTAGAGCTTGCTTGCGCAGAATCAACTGTCTGGGATTCTATTTCTGCATTGAAAGAACTGGGATTTGTCGTTTGCAACGGCAGGATAGAGCTTACAAACATTGGTGATATTTGTGTAAAACTTTTGGAGCGTGAAAAATATGTATGAATTTGATTCAGCACCAGAAAGGACAAATCACGAATTTACTTCAGGTCTTATGAAGAAGCTTAGGAAAGCAAATGCCAGTCGCTATGGTTTGAAAGAGAGAGTGCCTCACACCTATTTGTTAGAAGGTACTGCTCTGCAAAGAAGAAAGCTGTGTTTAGGCTACAACACTGCGCATGCAAGACCTGATAATACAGTCTTGTTTACAGGCCAGTGCATTGTAAAGTCCGAAGAAGATATAGAATGCCCTGTAACATTGGAAGACGCAATAGAATGCGAAGCACTTAGGGAAATATTAAACAAAAACAATGTACCGGCTATTTGCATATATCCTGATTCTACATACGCGTCTTTTGCAGAAGCATGGTCAGGCAAAAGGTTAGACAGAAAGACGATAGATGATGCTGCTGAAAAATACATGGCATTTAGAAAGAGTGTGCTACCGGATATGGCGCATGTAAGAACAAGCGAAGTAGAAGGTGAAATAAAAAAACATATAGGGCAGCGAGATTTCAGGCATCTTACAGGCAGAATAAGAAGGGTATACGGAGGCAGGCTATTAAGAGAAAACGAAACTCATGCCCTTCAGAATACAGTATTTGAGTACGGATTGTACGCAGCCTTGCTGCCGGACATAATGGGTTTTAGAGGCGAGCATGTGGTGACATTTGCAGAGCCTGATGAAATATGCAGTGTTAAAGGTGCTGAAATAGCTGGTAATGAATTAGGCAGCAGCAGAAAATTCAGCCTTATAGGACAGATAGCATTGCCATCATTAAATTATTTTGGCGGAGATGGGCGCATAAGAATGTACTCTGCAGGCAGAGAACAAAGGATACATCTCAATGAAAAGGACGAAGCAATAAGAGCCAAGCTGGAAGAAGATACAGACCTTCTGCTTGTTGCATTATACATGTCGCCCCTAACAACAGAAGACGAACTCGAAATAATAGGAAAATCTCTGGATAGAAGAATAGGAATAGACGTTGTGATGCAACAGGTAGCAAAGTTTAGAAAACATTTGGGTGGTTGAAATGGCAGGAGATAAAAAATTAGGCATGGGAGTTGTAACCAACAGGATTTTTAAGTATAGTACAGATACAAAACCAGCTTTTGGACCAGACGATGCTCGGGTAAGCATTCCTGTATATGAATTTGAGATAGGAAACAGAAGAGGCGATATGCCAAAGAAGATTGTAAAAGGAATGCGTAATCCTTATGAATCAGGAGACATTTTGGTAATGCATGAAACTGCCATCAGCAAAACAAGATATGTAGAGAGGTTTAATAAATGAGAATTGCAAAAAAACTTAACATACCGTTTTATGCGCAAAGCACAAGCTTCACGTGCGACCCGGCGTGCCTGATGATGGCTCTAAAATATTTCAATCCAAATGTCAGGCTTTCACAGGAGCTCGAATTTGACATATGGCGGGAATCTTACGGCATAGGCGTTCCAGGCTGCATGCCTCAGGGGCTTGCTTATTCTGCGTTAATCAGAAAATTAAATGCAACAATTATTTGCAGAAGAAGCACGGTAAATAAAACATCCGGCAAAATCGCCAAAGGCGAAAACAAAAGAATAGCAGAATCAACATCAAAAGAGCTTTTCAAAAAAGCCGCAAGCAAAGGCATGGAATTAATAAATAAGGAGACAGATGTAGAAGATATAGAAGTTGCTTTAGGAAAAGGTCAGATACCGCTAATTATGGTGAATATGAAATTGCTGCACAATATAGACAGCCCGCACTGGATTGTTGCAACAGGATTCGACAACAATCATGTTTGGATTAACGATCCTTATAATAAAAAAGGCAAAGATGTAAGAATTTCCAAGAAAAATTTAGAGTGTATGATGGCAGATTTAAAAAAACATTCGGGCTTGGATCAAAGGATTTTGATATTGTCAAAAAGAGCTTAAAATATTCAAAAAAGGAATGGTTATCTAAATGAAAACAGTTGGTATAATAGGTGGCATGGGTCCTGAAACAACGGCTAAATTTTATTTAGATGTAATTTTCAAAGCTTACAAAAAAAACAAGTCGCAAAGGCCATCAATTATCATTTGGAATATCCCGCTAAAATACAAAATAGAGAAAGAGTTGATTGAAAAAGCAAAAGGCGAAGAAAAGTACTTGCCATATTTAGTAAAAGCTGCAAAAAACCTTGAGAAAGGTGGCGCTGATTTTATAGTTATACCTTGTAATACAGTGCATGTGTTCATTGAACAAATAAAAAAAGAAGTCAAAATACCTGTTTTGAGCATTCTGGAAGAGACGGAAAAGTTTTTTAAAAATAAAAACTTCAAGAAAATAGGCTTGCTAGCTACAGAGTTATCAGTGCGCCAAAAGCTCTATGGTAATACCTTTGAAAATTCTGGAATAACATTGGTAAAGCCAGATAAATTTGAGCAAAAGCGTCTTGGGAAAATAATAAACAAATTGGTAACGACTAAATATGCTGAAAAAGAAAAGTCAGGCATCTTCAAAATAATATGGAATCTTGGCAAAAAGGATTGCGATGCTATTATTTTAGCATGCACAGACTTACAATTAGCAATAAAGCCAAAAGATATGCCAATGCCTGTGTACGATACAATGGATTTATTGGTTGATGCAACAGTAAGAGAATTAATGAAGTGATAATATGGACATTGAAAAGCGTATGGACCTGATAACAAGAAACATGGAAGAAGTCATAACAATGGAAGATCTAAAAACTTTGTTAGAGACTAAATCCAGGCCAGTTGCTTATGATGGTTTTGAACCGTCCGGAATTTTGCATGTTGGAGGAGCAATTGCTAGAGCAATAAAAATAAACGAACTTCTTGAGGCAAAAGTTGATTTTATTTTGTGGATAGCTGACTGGTTTGGCTACATTAACAATAAAATGGGCGGAGATTTGGAAAAAATAAAAAAGGTAGGTGAATATTTCGTTGAGGGCTGGAAAGCATGTGGCGTAGACATGAAAAAAGTAAAAGTAATGTGGACAAGCGATGCTGCAAAAGATCCTGAATACTGGAAAGGTGTTATAAATATAGCAAAAGTTGCCACAGTGCAAAGAACAATAAGGGCAAGTCCAATAATGGGTCGTACAGAAGCTGACATGAAATATACAGCCCAGCTTCTTTATCCAATGATGCAGGCTTGGGATCCATTCTATTTCGGAGCAGACATACTACAGCTTGGGATGGACCAACGTCATGCCACCATGTTGTCAAGAGAACTCGCACCTAAATTAGGTCAATCTACACGAGTGTGCATTCACCATCATCTGCTGGCAGGCTTGCAAGGTGCAACCACAGGCAGGATGGGTCAGGAAACAGCAACAATGGAAATAGAAGCTAAGATGAGCAAATCAAAGCCTCACACTGCAATTTTCATACACGATACTAAAAAAGAAATAGAAGATAAAATAATGAAAGCTTATTGTCCAGAGAAAGTTGTTGAAGGCAACCCTATAATGGAACTTTGGAAATATATAATACTAGAAAAGTTCAAAACAAGAACAATAAAACGGCCATCAAAGTTCGGCGGAGATATAGAAGTAGACGGGTACAAAGAACTGGAAAAACTATTCAGAGATGGTAAATTACACCCTCTTGATATTAAAAAAGAAACTGCAGAAGCACTTGACGAAATATTAGAGCCTGTGCGCAAACACTTTTCCAAGGGGAAACCAAAAGAACTCCTGGAGTTTGTGCAAAGCCAGAAGATCACCAGGTAGTTAAACAAACTTCTTTTTAACCTTTTCTATTGTATTCTTGGGATGTCTTGGGTAGAAATTGAACTTCCGTGGCAGATAGGAAGTGGAAATATTGCAATGATTGGCAATAGCCTGGAAGAAGGCACAGTAGCCGATGCTTTGTCAACAGCACCGCCCGTTGACGTAATGCTTTACGGACTTTTTGGTGTTAAAAACGAAGTTCTAATAAAAAATGTTTTTGGACCTTTTGATGAAAACATAAAACACGAAGAAATTGTAGGCACTGCTTTGGTTAAGCAAGGAAACAACCAAACAACCAAACCGCAGTGTTGCTTCCAAGAGGCTTTTCTAAAAAAGGATCTCTGATGGTGCCTGTTGATTGTACAGATTCATATCCTGTGCATCCTCAGGTAGCTGGCAGGGTTGTAGGGTATGCAGATGGGTTCAAATGGGTTGTTACAGAAAACGGGCCTGTAAATAGTATGGAAAGCCCTTATGCGCATATGCCTGGCAGTTACAATTTTGACGGTCTTTACACTGTAGGATTAGGTACAATTTATGATGGAAGAAACCCAAGAAGCATAAGGCTGACAGCAGTTAGTAGTGAAAAAGATGTTGTAAAGTTCAGGGAATTTCACATCAAATAAATTTGTAGAGATATTTATTCAGATAAATTTTTCCATTCTTAATTTCAATGCCGTCTTTTTTTAGCAATCTGATCTTTTTGTTAATTTGTTTTCCGCTTGTTGCGCCGCAATATCCCCCAAGCCCTCCTGACGAAGAAATGACTTTGTAACACGGATATTCCTCAGGGTGCTCATTGCTTCTCATTATGCTGCCAACAGCTCTTGGAGAAGTCTTTGCAGCTCGAGCAAGTTCTTTATAGGTAGTTACCTTGCCGCGTGGTATTTTCTTAAGCAGAATTGTTGCTTTATGCATACAATAAAATAAGTTTAAAAGCATTTATCCTAATCATAAAAGATGAAATACGCGGCCAGGTCGAATGACGCTAAAAGCGTCTTTTTACTATTTATTGCAATATTTGCTATTGCAATTATAACAGGCTGTACTACAACAGGAAATGTGGCAAGCATGACAACAGTAAAATCAGGGGATAAAATATCAGTGGATTACTGGGGAACATTGGATAATGGCACTCAATTTGATACTTCTGAGGGCAGAGAGCCTTTGCAGTTTGAAGCAGGCGCAGGCCAAATGATAGCAGGCTTTGACAAAGCTGTTATAGGTATGAAAGTAGGCGAGGAAAAAACAGTTAAAATTTCGCCAGAAGACGCTTATGGCGAATATGATAATAATGCGGTAATAATTGTTCCAATAGAACAAATGCAGCAATCTGGAATTGAACCAGAGGAAGGGCAGACGCTTTACATAAGCGGACAGCCTGTAAAAATTCTAAAAGTTACTGACACAGAAGTCACTATTGACGCCAACCATCCTCTTGCAGGCAAGACATTGAATTTTAAAATTAAGCTAGTTTCCATAAACGGAAAATGAGCGAACCGACGCCCTTAGGTGTCACAACACTTTTAACTAGTAGTGCAGATTCTGTAGCAAGCCTTTAAAATTCTAGTGTACCAATTAATTCATAATAAGATAGAGGGTTTTGTATAATATATTTTATTCAAAACCCTTATTGTGAACTTTGAAAAATTATTGGTTAATCAAAGGCATCAATATATTGAATATATGGTTTTTACAAGAACTCCTGTGTTGTCGGCTAAAGCCGACATATGTGAATGTAGACATTCACAAAATCTTGGAGTATCTGCAGAGAACGTAAGTTCTCTGAGATCTCAGAAACAAGAGTTTCTGAGATTGTAAAGACCTTCATGGAGGAAACGACGCGTACGCGTCTACACAGTCAAAAAAGAAGGCATTTACTATGATAGGCATCAAGATACTGAGGGAAAATCCACAAATTCTTAAGGAAAATCTACAAAAGCGGCATAAGCCTTTGGAGCAGCTCGAACAGCTTATAGATCTTGACAAAAGAAGGCGAGAGATAATACAGGAAGCAGATTCTCTGAAAAGCGAAAGAAACATTATAACAAAAAAAATATCCGAGCTTAAAAGCCAGAACAAACCTGTTACAGCAGAAATGCAGAAAGTAAGGGACTTGCCTGAAAAGATTAAAGAATTGGAAAAAGAACTTGTTGAGATAGAAGAAAACAGCAAGTCACTGTTGCTAAGATTTCCAAATATACTTCATGAAAGCGTGCCTGTTGGCAGGGACGAGTCAGAAAACAAAGAGGTTTACAAGTTCGGAAGCATGCCTGCTTTTGATTTTCCTGCAAAAGACCATCAGGATTTGGGCATTGGGCTTAACATGCTTGATATAGAAAGAGCAGCTAAATTAGCAGGCGCAAGATTTTATTTTCTTAAGTCAGATTTGGCGCTTTTAGAAATGTCAATAATGCGCTTTACTATAGATTTCCTGGTAAAAAAAGGTTACACACTCACAATACCGCCTCATATGATGCGAAGAGAGCCTTATGAAGGTGTAGTAAGTCTTGATGATTTTGAAAATGTGTTGTATAAGATAGAGGACGAAGACTTGTACATGATAGCAACTTCAGAGCACCCATTGACAGCTCAATTTATGAAAGAAACAATAGAAGAACATCAAATGCCTATCAAACTCGCTGGTTTTTCTTCCTGCTACCGGAAAGAAGCAGGCACTCATGGCAAAGATACAAAAGGTATTTTCCGTGTGCATCAATTCAACAAGGTGGAGCAGGTTGTGCTTTGCAAGCCTGAAGATTCGTGGAAACTGCACGAGGAAATGCTGGAAAATGTAAAAGAAATTCACAGGCAGTTGGAATTGCCTTTCCATGTTGTTCTGCTGTGCAGCGGTGATACAGGAACAGTTTCTGCAAAGACCTATGACTTGGAAGTTTGGCTTCCTACACAGGAAAAATACAGGGAACTTGCATCATGCAGCAACTGTACAGATTATCAAAGCAGACGACTCCAGATAAAATACGGCCTGAAGGATCAGCCGTCAAAAGGCTTTGTGCATACCCTAAATTCTACAGCTGCTGTTGATAGAGTTTTGGTAGCAATAATGGAAAACAACCAAACAGAAGACGGTTCAATTATTGTGCCGAAGGCGCTGCAGCATTACATGGGAAAGAAAGAAATTACAAAAGAATAATTTACAATCTTACTCTCAAGAGCTCAAATTAAAATAAACTATATAAACCTTCCGCTATATTACAATTGAGATGTCTCACACTCTTATTATAGCGGAAAAGCCAAGTGCTGCAAAAAGCATTGCAGAAGCGTTGGCAGAAGACGGTGTTAAGAAACACGGGGAAAAGGAAGCATATTACGAATTTACAAAAAACAGCAAAAAATTCTTTGTCGCCCCGGCAGTCGGCCACTTATTTACACTAAAGCAGTCTGACAAGGGCTGGTACTATCCTGTTTTTAATGTTGAGTGGACACCTACGTTCGAAGCCAATAAATTTGCAAAATTTACAGAGCCATATTTTAGGAACATTGAAAAATTATCTAAAGATGCTAAAGATGTGATTATAGGAACAGATTACGATGACGAAGGCGAAGTAATAGGTTACAACATATTGCGTTTCATATGCGGCAGAAAGGATGCTGCAAGAATGAAGTTCAATACAATGACAGAAGAAGAGCTTGTCAAAAGCTATGAGCATCTGGAAAAAATGAACAAGAACCTGATAGAAGCAGGGCTCGCACGTCATTACATGGACTTTTATTGGGGTATAAGCCTCACAAGGGCGCTTACTTTGTCAATTAAAGCGGCAAACAAAAGATTTAGAATACTTTCCACAGGACGTGTCCAAGGTCCGACTCTGCATTTTCTTGCAAAGCATGAAAAACAGATAAAGGCCTTTGTGCCAGACCCATTTTGGGAAGTTGAAATGGAAGTAACTATAGGCAAAAAGAAATTTCCAGCTGAATATGCAAAGGGGAAGATATGGAATAAATCAGAAGCAGATAAATTGTTTACAAAAATAAAAAATACAAAAAGCGCAGGTGTTCATGACGTAAAAACAAAAATTCTGATGCAGCAGCCGCCTGTGCCTTATAATACTACTGCACTTTTGGCAGATATATACCGTTACTTTGGTTATACACCTCAGCAAAGCATGGGGTTGACAGAAGTTCTTTATCAGGCAGGCCTTATATCATACCCAAGAACATCTTCAGAAAAGCTTCCTGCAGATATAAATTACAAAAAAATCATTACAAAACTGTCAAAACAATCTGCATATGCAAAAGATACGCAGACATTGCTGTCACAAAAACAATTGAAGCCAAACGAGGGCAAAAAAACAGATGCAGCACATCCTGCAGTATATCCTACAGGCGAGTACAAAAAATTAGGTGCAAAACATCAGAAAGTTTATGATCTTATTGTACGCAGGTTCATGGCAACCTTTGGCGAGCCTGCGAAAAGAGAATCACAAAGAGTTGTCTTGGATGTCAATGGCGAAATGTTTGCGCTGTCAGGCATTCGTACGCTAGAGCCTGGATGGACAAATTTATACGGATCATATTCAAAACGCGAAGAAATTGTACTGCCTTCTTTGAAAAAAGATGACAAAGTGTTAATTTCAGACACTGCTTTAGCGCAAAAAGAAACCCAGCCGCCTGCGCGTTATTCACAAGGGTCTGTGTTGAAAGAAATGGAAGAAAAAAATATCGGCACAAAAAGTACTAGAGCGCAAATAATGCAAATTTTATATAATCGCGGGTATATTGTTGGCAACAGCATAGAAGTTACAGAATTAGGTATGAATCTTTCAGATATACTTGAAAAAAATGTTTCTGATGTCGTTTCTGAAAAGCTAACAAGTCATTTTGAAGAAATGACAGATTCTATAGAAAATGGGAAAATGAAAAAAGATGATGTGTTAGAAGAAGTCAAGAAAGAACTAATAAGAATTTCTGATGCCTTCAGGAAAAAAGAGAAAAAAATAGGGGAAGAGCTTACAAAAGCTGTTATTGCAACCCAGGACAAGCAGTCAAAACTTGGTCCGTGCCCGTCGTGCAAAAGTATGCTTAAGGTTCATAAAAATTGGCGCACAGGCAAACGTTTCGTCGGCTGCAGCGGCTATCCGAAAGGATGCCGCACAGGATTTCCCCTTCCAAGAGAAGGCTTGATTATGTCTACAGACAAGATGTGTGAAGAGTGCAAGACGCCAATAATACAAGTCAGGCTTCAGGGTCGAAGGCCTTTCAGAATGTGTCTTGATCCTCTGTGTTCTACAAAGTCCGAATGGCTCGATAAGAAAAAGTTAAAGGAAGTTCAGGCGCAATCAAGAAAATCATCAAAGGAAGCTGAAAAGCTAAAGTGCCCTGAATGTGACAAGTTTAATAAATCACAAAGAGCGCTAACTTTGCATGCTAAAAGTCATGTAAAACAAAAAACTGGAAAGGTAGTTGTAACTAAAGCAAATTAAATATAGGCTTTAAAACTTTGCTTTCATTTATCATTCTTATGAAACTTTTATTGCTGTTATCATTAGTCGCGCTAGTGCTAGTTGCAGGGTGCACTCAAAAACCGCCTCAACTGATAGTATATGAAAGCGATTACTATGTTGAAGATACGCAAATAAAATGGCTAGGGCATGCATCATTCAAAATAAAAAACAGTGGAAATACGATTTACCTGGACCCGTTTGTATTAGAAAACGAGCCGGATATTGCAGACTATGTTTTCATTTCACATGCCCATTCTGATCACTGCAACAACGAAACATTGCAAAAAATAGCTTTTAGAGAAACAAAAATTGTGACAGTGCTTGACTGCTTATATAACATTACAGCCGTCCGCACAAATTCCATACGCCCGGGAACGGTTGAATTTTTTGATTATATAGATGTAAAGATACAGTTCATGGATGCCTATAATGAATTCCATGAAAAAGGCAAGAGCGGCGGCATGATGGTAACATTCAACAAAAGCGGCGCATTAATAAAAATTTACCATACTGGCGACACAGTGCTGATACCTGAATTTGAAAATCTGACAAAGGAAAAAATAGACGTGTTGCTGTTGCCAATAGGCGGAAAGTATACAATGGACGAAGAGCAGGCGGCAGAAGCTACAAAGATAATTAAGCCTAAAGTTGTCATACCCATGCACTACAACTCAGAAGCGTACGGAATTGATGACGTAGGTGCAGATCCTGAAAAATTCAGGGAGTTGCTTAAAGGAAGCGGCATAGAAGTTGTAATTCTTAAGCCAGCTGTCAATAAGGGCTTTGAATAATATATAAACATACGATACGAATCGTATTATGCTTGATTCTTTAGTAGATCGAAGAGCTTCTTACACAAAAGCTCATGTTCTGAAAACATTGCTGCTTTTGTCAGAAATGCCTCATGGTAGATTCTTGCTGATGAAAAAACTTCAGCTGAACGAAGCCTCTGCAAGAACATTGCTTTCTAAACTGGAATCTAAAGGTTATTCAAAGTCATCAACGTATGGACATGTATTGACAAAAAAAGGAAATTCCTTCGTCAAAAAAATAAAGGAAAAGGTAATACTTGGACCTATAGAAGTAGTAAAATCAGACCTTACGTTTTCAGAAAATAACATCGCGTATGTAGTAAGGAATGCTGCAAATAAAATAAAGTCTGGTATTGAGCAGAGGGATATTGCTATAATTTCTGGCGCAACAGGAATGACTACTTTGGTATATGATAAAAAACTTACAGCGCCGTCCGTCAGAAAAAAAGTGCCAAAAGAACTGGAAAAGATATTTAATTTGAAGAAAAATGATGTTGTGCTTATAGGTTCTGCAAAAAATCATATAGCTGCAGATCTTGCAACGCTTTATGCGGCTCTTAATCTTATTGAATAACGAGTGAACTGATAGGAGGTTCGCTAAATTAGTGAACTTTATATTTACCAAACCCCCTTTACAGCAAGTTCAGTAAAAGTTTAATTATCAACTGAACTTGCTATGAGACACCAAAGTGCTTCAATATTTTAACAAAACTACAAAAATCCCAACTTTAAATAATATATGGATAACTTATCCAGGTAGATTATTTTCAGGAATTGGTGTTGTAAATGCTGATGAAACTCATGCCCTTATTGGATCTTGCAGCATGCTTCGTCATAATGCTGCATGTAGCATTCAGCATGTTTTCTACTGCAACGGTTTTCTATTTTGCTGTGTATCTTATAATAAAAGGACTGGTATTTTCCTTTGCCAAGGATTTTGCAAGCATCGTAGATTTGTTCTGCGGATTTTATGTAGCATTCCTGCTCCTTGCAGGTATATCTTTCGGTATAGTCAACCTGTTAATAATTGTCTGGCTTCTACAGAAAGGTCTTTTTGGTATAATGAGTTAAGCCCTTTTTTCTTAAAAGAAATAGAGTTAAACTTTATTAATATTTATTTCTTTTCCCGAGGGTTTTCTTTGCAGCATAAAATCTATAAGCTGCGAAAGAAAAGGCTCTAGAAGAACTTGCCCGCCCCTTTCAAGCCCTTTTCATAAATTTCAAATTCTATCTGCTGCCCTTCTGGCAAACTCCTGTGTTTTCTTATGATAGCTGCTCTGTGGTTGTCCTTTCCTGTTTTCTTTAATTCTATCAAAACCTTGCTCCAGTATTGGCTTATTGCGCGCGAGCTCATTTCTATTTCCCCGCCCGTGTTGTAGACTTGTGTAGTGACGGTGACTGGTATATTGTGCTTTCTGGCTATTCTTGATAATATGGAAAACTGAGTAGCAAGTTGTTTGTTTACCAATGCAAAATTTTCATTGTCCATTTCTAACCTGTACAAGGCAACCATCGAATCTACGATTATCAAGCCAACTTTTGATTTGCTTACAACCTCTTCCAATTTTTTAAAAATGTCACATTGTTCTTTCCATGAGTGCGCATCCAAGAACACAATCTCCTCCATGAGGTGTTCTTTGCCGCCCATTTGTATGTAACGTTCTAATGAAAAAGAGCCTTCTGTGTCTATGTATATGATCTTTTTGTTTTGCTGCATGCAAGACAGCAGGCACAAAAGAACTATGTTGCTTTTTCCGCTTCCTGCCGGCCCATAGACATTGGTTATAACACCTGTTTCTATGCCGCCCGAAAGAAGTTTGTCCAAAGGGCCATTGGTTTGTAAGCGCATAATAAGATTTGTATAGAATAAATTAATAATAGAAGTTTACTCTGATAATGATGCTATAACTCTATTTTGATACATTGGAAGATAGTTTAGATCTTGCATCGTGTGCGGTGGATTGCTCATTAAACGTTCAATTCCTCTTCTTCCATACATGTCTATTATTGGTTTAACAAGGTGAAATCCCCCATCATAAATTACTTTGCGTGTAAAAAAATCTTCGAATTTTCTAGGCCAATCAGAATCTTCAAAATCATCTTTACCACCATTTAATGTTCTCTTAAAATATTCTGCAATGCCCTCTGAAACTAATTTTATACCAACATCATTTACATTTATCTCTCTTCCATCAGAGAAATGCAACCAATCGCCTTTCCCTAAGCTTTCACACAATTTGTCTGCGTAAAAATGACCCAGTTCGTGGTCTAATGTTTCTTTAACATTATGGGTAGAACCAAAGGTCATACATATTGCTAAAATATTTGACAAATTTCTTTCGGGCGTAATCGCCAGCCCAAGAGGGAGATAAATTTGATCTTTTTCTGGCTCATAAGCCCCTGATACCTGAAAACCGTCTTTAATCCAATGCGGTTGCTTGTAAGATATTTTTGGAACACCAAAATGTTGAATTCCTAATACATCTTCTTGAGTTTCGATGATCCTTGTAATATTACTTTCTACATACGGTTGGATGCTGTGATTGATTCTATTTTGGACAACAACCAAAGAAGCAGTAAACAGGCTGGCTAAGAGTGCTGTACTTATAATTCCAGCTTTATGTTGAATTTTCATACTTTAAAATAAAACACATAAGTTCTAAAATACTAAATATATAACTTTAGTGTAACGAAGTTACATAAATCTTTAAATAGTTTTGTATTATAGAACACTAACTAGTGGTTAAATGAGAATAGAAATAAAAAAGGGGCCGCTAGAGCACGTAATAATAATAACGTTTCATACAAAACCTGCTGCCTTCGATTCAGATTACGATAGGAGCAAATTTTTCAGAGGACTTCATGGATGGCGACAAAGTGTCCCAAAAAATGACAGGACGTATACTTACAGAAGGCGCGGTTTACTTGACGAAGTTCCGCATGTAAAAATAGCAGACAGCGTGTTTATGGCTGCTATGGAAAACATGGAGCGCATAGAAAGTTTTTTTGAGGAATGGGAAAAGAAAGTCGAGTTTGATATCATGGAGGTTATGATGCAGAAAAATAGCATTGAAAAACTATTCAGAAACAGTTCAGGAAGAACTATTTAATTATGTGCAACAAGTATAGTTAAAATAATATTCTTGATGCAAGGTTCTACAAAGACCTCTGTTCTTTGGGGTCTCATAGAGACCTTTCTTTCAAGAAAGGGATGTATTATGGCAGAAGAACTTAAATTAAAGGTCGGAGAGCTTACTGAAAGAGGAGATTTTGGCAGGGGCATTGTTAGGATATCTGCCAAAGACATGAAACGCCTGAATATAGTTGAAGGCGATGTTGTAGAAATAGAAGGTAAAAGAAAGACAGGCGCTATTGCAGTCCGTGCTTATCCTGTCGATGTAGGCTTGGACATTATGCGCATGGATGGATTGGAAAGAAGAAATTGTGGGGCCGGTATAGGTGAAATTGTAAAGGTAAAGTCCGCAGAAGTCAAAGAGGCAAAAACTGTTACGATAGCTCCTGCACGGAAAGGCATAATTATTCATATGGGTAATAACTTAATGAAGCAGAATTTGCTTATGAGGCCTGTAAGTACAGGCGATGTTATTATACCAAACCCTGTTGTTCAAGACAGAAGAAGTCAAACAACATTATTTGAACAATTTTTTGGAATGGATTTCGGAGATTTCCTTTTTACACCTTTTGGAGAAGAAAAATTTGTTGTAGTCAGCACAGAGCCAAAAGGAATTGTCAGAATAACAAGAGCGACTGATGTGGAACTACTTCCACAAGCAACTCGTCCATTGGAAGAGGATAAAATACCAGAAGTCACATACGAAGACCTTGGTGGACTCCATGAAGAAGTAAAGAAAGTCAGGGAAATGATTGAATTGCCTTTGAAGCATCCGGAACTGTTTGAGCGTTTAGGTATAGAACCGCCAAAAGGAATATTGCTTCACGGCCCGCCTGGTACTGGGAAAACACTATTGGCGAAAGCAGTTGCTAACGAAAGCGGAGCAAAGTTCTTTGTGATAAATGGTCCAGAGGTAATGTCTAAATTTTATGGCGAGTCGGAGGAAAACCTTCGCAAGGTTTTTGAACAGGCAGAAAAAAGCGCCCCTTCAATCATATTTATTGATGAGATAGATTCTATTGCTCCAAAAAGAGAAGAAGTAAGAGGAGAGGTGGAAAAACGCGTAGTCTCGCAAATGTTAACCCTTCTTGATGGACTGAAAGGACGCGGCAAAGTCATAGTAATAGGCGCAACAAATATACCAAATTCAATAGACCCTGCATTAAGAAGACCTGGTAGATTTGACAGGGAAATAGAACTTGGTGTTCCAAATAAAGCGGGAAGAAAAGAGATATTACAGATTCATACGCGAGGCATGCCTCTGGATAAGAAAGTGGAAGTAGATCACATAGCAGAAATAACTTATGGTTATGTTGGTGCAGATATATCAGCTCTTTGCAAGGAAGCAGCCATGTCTGCAATGCGTCGTGTACTGCCTGACATAAGCGAATTAAAGGAAGACAAACCAATACCAGATGACGTCTTGAAAAAACTTATTGTAACGCCGGAAGATTTTGATCATGCTTTGAAAATGGTTGAGCCTTCAGCAATGAGGGAAGTCCTGATAGAAATTCCAAAAGTAAAGTGGGAAGATGTGGGCGGTTTGGAGCATGTGAAAGCTCTGCTCAAGGAAAGCGTAGAATGGCCTTTGAAATTCAAAAGTAATTTTGAACAGCTTGGAATTCGTCCTCCTACAGGTGTTCTTCTTTATGGGCCACCGGGATGCGGGAAAACTTTGCTCGCAAAAGCAGTTGCTAACGAAAGCGGAGCAAACTTTATTTCAGTCAAAGGACCAGAACTGCTAAGCATGTATGTTGGTGAAAGCGAAAGGCATATAAGAGATGTATTCAGAAGAGCCAAACAAGTCGCGCCTTCTATAATATTTTTTGACGAGGTAGATGCATTGGTCCCAAGAAGAGGCTCGTCAGGCACAGACGGGCATGTCACAGAAAGGGTTGTATCCCAATTGCTTGCAGAAATTTCAGGACTGGAAGAACTTCATGACGTCATAATTATTGCAGCGACGAACAGACCTGATATGGTTGATCCTGCATTGCTTCGTCCAGGCCGTTTTGACAGGCAGATATTGGTGCCTACGCCAGACGAACAGGCAAGGCTTGCTATATTGAAAATTCATACCAAAAACATGCCATTGAAAGGTGTAACTTTGGAAGACCTGTCTAAAAAATCAGAAGGATATAGCGGCGCTGACCTCGATGCTTTGTGCAGAGAAGCAGCACTGGCAGCAATGAGAGAAAACATAGATGCAAAAGAAGTTACAATGAATCATTTTAATCAGGCGTTCAAGGAAGTTCGCCCTTCAGTCACGAAAGAGATGAATGAATTCTACGACCAGCTGATGAAAAAGCGCAGGGCAAGAGCAATCGAAAAAGAAGACATGGTTTATACAGGATGATTAATAGTTTTCTTTCGAATAACTTTTATGAAAATAGCGATACTAAATGACTCTTTTTTCAATGAAGAGCACCTCAAAAGACTAAGAAAGCTAGGCGAGCTTGTAATTTATGAAAATACAAACTCTGAAGAAAAAGCAATTCAAAGACTGAAAGATGTTGACATAGCTGTTGTAGATGGGTTTCTTACAAATTATAACAAAAAAGTTCTGGATAGCTGTAGCAGGCTAAAAATGCTTGCATTAAATTCTACTGCTTATACGATTGTTGATTTGGAAGCAGCTTCAAAGAAAAGGATAAAGATTTCTAATTGTCCTGGATTTTCAAAACAGGCAGTAGCTGAATTAACAATAGCTCTGATGTTCGCTATTGTGAGAAGAATACCACAAGCCGACCAGAGATTTCGCAGACACGCAATAGATGACATGGAACCTTCAAGCGAAGAAGGCAGGGAGTATATCGGATTTGATTTGAAAGACAAAACTTTCGGTGTAATAGGGCTTGGAAAAATTGGAATCACTGTTGCAGAAATTGCAAATGGCATTGGAATGAATGTCGTGGCTTATAATAAAACATCAAAGAAAATAAAAAATGTAAAGCTGGCAAGTCTGAAAGAGCTTTTAGCGGAAAGCGATGTCATATCCATTAATCTTGCTTTAGCGCCAGAAACAAAAAATATTATAGGCAAGAAAGAACTGGCATTGATGAAGCCAAGTACTGTTCTAATAAATTCTGCCAGAGCTGAGCTTGTAGATACGGATGCGCTTTATGAGGCATTAAAAAACAATAAGATAAGAGGCGCTGCATTGGACGTTGTAAAAGCGTCGCCTAATCATCCAATATTCAAGTTAAATAATATAATATTTACTCCGCATATAGGATCTTATACAGAAGAATCATTTTGCAAGAACCTGCCAGACATGATAATTCAAAATATAGAATCATTTGTAAAAGGTAAACCCAAAAATATAGTTAACTAAAAAGCTAGCCCCTATGGTACTTCTCCCAGACTTCTACAAATTTCACAAAATTCTGCAAAACCATCATGCCGTCCCCGCCTTTCCATGGCGCAAAATGCACGCCAAAAAATGGATTCTCCATGTCCATGATGACTTCAAAATCATATTTTGGAGAGCGTGCAACAACGTCAAAATTTTCAGTCATTTCTTCTATTTTCCATGTATAGCTGTCATATACGCTGAAATTTCTCTTCATGTCAGCAACAAGTGGACCAGGCCTTTCTATTTTTAATATCTCCATTCTTTCCACTTTTGGGCCTTTCTTCACAACTGAATCAAATGCCTCTGCCAAAAACGCGCAGCCCGCGCCTATCGCAAGTACAGGAACTTTTGAGTTGTTTATGATTTCTATATTGGCATTCTTCTGGCTGTCAGAGCCGTCCGTGAGAATATATCCTGCTGCTTTTGTCCCTGCAGCGCCGCTAGGCTTAACAACTTCATGCGATATTCTTATCATCCGTGCTATTTCTTCAGCGCCAACACCATTGTCAATGATTAATAACATAAATTCTATTAACAAAAAAAGCTTATATATGTAAGTTTCAGATTCTTCCAATGAGAAAAGGAGCGACGCAAAAAGTACGTCCATACGCCAAAGGAAAAGTACAAAAATCTTTTGTTAAAATTGTCCAAGACATGGACAAAGCCATATCTGTAATGCGAAATGCAAGCAAATGGATGAAGGAAAGCGGTATAGCTGTTTCAAAATGGTGGGATTTGAAAAACTTGAATAAAAATTTCTTGCTGAATTATGTCAAACCAGAAGAATTTTACGTTGTACTGGTCAACTACAAGCCAGCGGCTGCGGCCATTTTACAGCTGAGTCAGAGTGCACAAAACTGGAAAAATGTCGATAAAAATAAAGCAAAACACGCCCTGTATATTCATTGGTTGTGTGTAAGCAAAGATTTTAGAGGCAGGCAAATGCCAAAAAGCATAATAAAATTTTCACAAGAGCTTGCAAAAGAAAATAATGTAAGGCTTTTGAGAGCAGACATGAATGCCGAAGAAACAAAACTTAGAAAAATTTACAAAGATTTAGGCTTCAAGCTTGTTGCCGAACTGCAGGAAGATTACAGGAAAACTGCATTTTACGAAAAGAAAGTCACTTAATAAATTAAGTGGCTAAAAGAAGCAAATGATAGAAAAAACATTACAAAAGTTATTGAAGAAGGAAAATGCGAAGCCTTTGCACTGCATAGATACGAGCGTATTTTTAGAAAGCGACTTGGATACTAAAATAGGTGAAGTATGCAGAAGGCATATGAACAACATGGGAAAAGGAAAATTTTTCAGTGGCGTTATGCCAGTGTCAGTATTGGGTGAGATAAATCTAATAATATTCCGCGATGTTTCAGACCCTAATGAGCGCAAAGAAGTATTCGATGCTTTAGAACGTTTTGTTAGGATGAGGAACATAGGCTTCGTAGCTCCAAAGAAAGATGATTATAGGTTTATTCACGAAATAATGAGTATAGAAGCGCGATTGGACGAACTTGATGCAGAACATCTTGTTTGTGCCAAGAGAGCAGTGCAGGTACGTTTATAACGCTTGATAAGACGCTGACGAATAACACATCTTTAGAAAAGATTTTGGGATTGTCCATCAAACATCCTGAAAGCTTTATTTAGTATTTAAATTTGGTTTTATTTTTTTTTGTAGATATCATAACCTTTTCCCAAGCTTCCGCTAATTCTGGCTCATCAAAAATCACTTTTGTTCGTAGCTTGGCGATGTTTCCATTTTTCATAATATCACATTTGTAACTAATCTTTATTTACAAGAAATCTATAAATACTAGAACGTAGTTACAACAACAGGCTCGTCTTTTATTATGACTGTGTGTTCATGCTGACTGACAAAACCGTTTGATTCTTCTTTCAGGGGCGCGTATTCATGTAGAGCTCCTCTGTCCCTGAGTTCTTTCAGCGCAAGCCTTATTTTGAACTGGCTTTCCATTTTCACCCATCTTTCAGCAAATGGCAGCCCCATCCATTCAAGAGACATATCAAGTAATTTTCTTGCCTCAGGCCCTCTGACCGAAGGCATTCCATAAACCCTGTAGATTTGTACAGGCTGTGTGTCTTTTACATGGCCTTTACCGTCTGTGGCAAAAGGTTCTATGGCTATGACCATTCCTTCTTCTAATATTTTGCCGGATTTGTGTTTAATATTAGGAATTGTCGGCTCCATGTGAACAATATATTGTCCAACACCGTGGCCAGTAAGGTTTTGTATAGGTTTGTAGCCATATCCTATTATAGTATCTTCTATTACAGCAGAAATATCGCTTATCAGCACGCCGGGCCTGCATAATTTTATTGCTTCTTCCAGTGCTTTTTTCGAAGCTTCCGTCAGTTTTAGATAATCAGGATTGAAACAAAAAGTTCTTGCAGCATCCGCAACAAATCCGTCTACATGCGCGCCAATATCAACTTTCAGTACGTCGCCGTCTTTTACAACAGTCTCATCATTGTATGTCGGAGTATAGTGCGCAGCTATACTGTTCAGCGACAAGTTAGCAGGGAAAGCAACCTCCCCGCCTTTTTCTTTAATCATCGATTCAATCTTGTTAGCAATGTCAAGCAGCTTTGCTCCTGGCTTTACAAATTCTTCAGTAGCTTTCAGTACTTCCCCAACTATGCGCCCTGCAGCAATATGCCCGTCATGCATTTCTTTGAGGTCACCATCTTGATGATTGTGCTCATCATGTTCATGATCGTGCGGCAATTTTTCTGCTTGTTTTAGTTTTTTGTAATCATTTTCATGAGGTTGATTGCCAGGTAACCCCTTTGAACGCGCATAGTCTTTTTCCATCTTTATAATTAACAGTAAGATTAATAAATTGCACCTGCAGAGTTCCTTGCATCCATTTGCATTTCTCTCAGATTGGCGTAGCCTTCTTTTTTTAACCGACTTGAAACATATTGCATATGTTTGAGCGGTAGGCCTAAACCATAAAATGTGCACGGTGTAAAGTATTCAACAGCATCTGCCACTCTTAGACTTTCATAAACATCTTCACAATCAAACAATCCGCCTACCGCAAAAATTATCACGTCATTGCCAAAAGCATCTCGTGCATCATTGACAGCCCTTTTTCTGTAAGGTGCTAATGATCTTCCGCTAACTCCAGCAGAATCATACGCCCATCTTGCGGATGGAATTTTATTTTTTGGAACTTTTTTGGTATTTACAGCTGAAATACCATCCCCTCCACCTAGCATAAATGCATCAATCAATGCAAGTCGTCCATTTTTTTCACCTTCTTCATAAGGCCCGGTCTTGACCAACAACAGCCTTTCAGACCCTATTATTTTTCTAGCGATCTCAGAACTTCTTCTAAAAACTTCATTTGTTCTTAGTTTTACAAGAGATGCCGTATTTGGTGAAAATGGGTCCCATTCAACACCAATAACAAAACTGTATTGTGAAACATCTTTACACAAAGTTTCAAGTTCTTCGTAAGCTTTATCAAAGTCATCTGTACATGGCAATCCACACACGCTAACAATAACAGGTCTTTTGCCTGAATATCTGTCAAGCTTTGTCAGAAAATATTCTCTGCCTTTGCTTGGAAATCCTTGCGCATTGAAGCCATCTTCTGCCTGTTCATCAACGGCTATTCTTTGCAGTTGTGGATCATTGCCAATTCTTTTATCAACAAACAAAGTTCCCGGCTTGAGTATGCCAAATAAACAAGCGAGTTCCTCTCCAATATCGAAGTTTTTATCAAGCCCGGGTGCTGTGCTAAATGGAAGAACAATATGACCTTTGAGCTCTATTTCCAATTCAGGAAAAGTTGGTCTATGCCTTTCCAATATGTCTCTAAATTCAGGCAATTTTTCTAAAACAGCTTCATGAACATCTTCCGGATCAGGGCCATATTGTCTGTAAAGTTCAGGGCGTACCACATAACGGAAAAAAGCCGGAGACCGTAGCGACAGATCAAATCCAAGACGTTCAACAAATGAAGGCATCTTATTTCAATGTCACGAAAATTAATAAATTGCTGTTATACTGAATCAACAAACATCTGGATGCGTTATAGTTTGTTGTTCGGTATAAGTGAACCAAATTATAATTATTTATTGGTTCACTATATAGTGTAAGCATGCCTATAATTCCAGTAAAAAGGAGCCTGATACCCGCAGCCGATTGGAGCATAAGGCTTTTTGGTACAATGCTTCAGGAAACTTATGACCTGCCTGGCATAGGCGGGTACAAACTTTCTGCGTATTCTGCGCTTGAAGGCGACTGGAATGAAAGACTGAAAGAAGCTCAGCATTATGGAGATGTTTATCAGACAAATAATGGAACAAGAAAACCGCTCATTCTGGATGGCCAGAAATTCGGGAACGACCCTGCTGTCCATGTTCTGATAGGTGCGCTTGAAGCTGCAAAAGATAAAGGCTTTGCAGCAGTTATTCTTTACCCGTTTGCTTCCCCTGTCGTTCAGTATGAAGTGACAGAAGCTGCAAAGCGTATAGGAATGCCTTTGATAGTCGGAGGAAAATTTACATGTTCTTATCACACAGAAGGCGGGCCTAAGGATGATTTCTACACAGCAATTTTTGAAAGGTTAGGACTGCCTGATATGGATGGCTATATATCAGAAAGTGCTGCGGACAGAATTTATATGCTAGCAGCAAGACAAGGAGTGACAGCTTTTTCATTGCCTGGAAATGATTTGAAATTTTCAAAAAGAATGAAAGAAAAATTAGATAAAGAAGTTGCAGACCCCGAATATTTTGCGCCCGGCTTTCGCCGGCAGGGCGGAAGCATAAGGGAAGCTATAAGAGTGTTTGAAAATTTCCACGCCTTTGTCGGCAGGGAACTAACAGAAGCAGATGACATGCGAAGCGCAGCAATTAAACTAATAGCAGAACTGGAGGCGGCGTAAAATGTTGACACCATACAAAAGGCAAATAGCAGAATTCATAGGTCAAAATGCAGACATACGAGTTGGGTCATACGTACTTACTACAGATGGCAGGTCATCTACATATTACTTTGATACAGGAGCTTTTGGAAGAGGGAGGCAGCTTGTACAAGCTGGAAGATATTTGAGCAGTGAAATAGAATTGCGAGTGCCAGAAGAAGCAGATGCGCTTTATGGACCGCCTGATAAGGGCATCCCATTGGCTATAGCAACAGCTATGCAGCGTGACATGAGTTATATTGTTAAAAGACAACATGTAAAATCTCGTGAAGGACAGAAGGGGTTTGTTATAGGTTGTGATATAATGCCAGACATGCGTGTCGGATTTGTTGATAATGTAATTTCACTTGGTGGATCCATCCAAAGCAGCATAAATTTTCTTAAAGAGTTGGAAAACAATCTTAAATTTCCTTACGCAGTTGTTATGGTGGATCGACAAGAAGCAGTAGATGGAGAAAGTGCAGTTGAAATTTTTAAAAAAGAATACAATATTAAAGTAATACCTTTACTCACAATTACAGAATGTATGGAAGCGTGGAAAGATAAACCTGAACAAAATGTCCCTCAAAATTTTCTGCAAGCAGCCGCCAAGCATTTGTTGCAATACGGCACGGACGAAGCAAAAGCAGAAGTGGAAAGGCTGATGGCAGTCTAAGCTGCTGATAATTTTCTTTCTCGAACTATTGATACGTGACTGTATGCCGGATTAAGTGCATCTCTTGAAAATCTTTTGTAATATCGTCTCATCGCAGTTATTGCTCTTCGTGGCGGCACAGTATCATAATCTGTTTCTCTTTCGAATTGTTCTAGGAAAGCTTCGTCAGTGGGCTTAATAGAATATGCGCCGTCTCTATTTCTGTAGGTAAACCAGCCTCTTGGATCCTTAGGATCTTTTATCCACAAAAGTTTTCTTTGACCACAATAAAGTATCTTTTCCTCGCTTTTTCTCCATCCTTTTATTAATCTTCGATCACCAGGTTCTCCGTAAATTGGATATCTAATGTAGCCCAACCATTCCACGCCATTGTCAGGGTTTCCAAAATCGTCATTAAGCCTTTCTACATCAATCCATCCGCTTCCGTCAGGGTGGTGATGAAGAACAACAACTGGTGTGCCTTTTGGAATTCTTGTTATTGCAAGAAAATCACACATTTCAGAATAGCCATTAGGAATGTTTCTAAGAATATCCCATGCGTTATTTGCAATTCTAGTTGCAAGCATGTGCATCCTTTCATTATATGCTGGTCTTGACAATCCAATTTTAACATCGTCTAGCAAACTTTCATATTCTCCTGATAAAGAAAATCCAGTTTCAAAAAAATCTCTTAAATCATCTCTGACGACCCACTGATATGGAAGGGCAAAAAAAGCTTCTCTTACATTCTTTTTAGAATCTGGACAAGGTAGTAGTTTTTCTCTTCCTAAAACTTTACGAATTATGTGATCAGGTACGTTTTCAAGTTTGGATAGAACAGCCAAGTTTTTTACGTCTTCAAACCAGCTTAATTTGTCTGTTGTTTCTGTATAAATGGCAATAGCCAGTTTAATGTATCTTTCTAAATCTTCTATTCTACCACGGTCATTTACTTTCATGCTACTTCGAAACTTTCTATAAGGACCTTTGAATTTTTGTGCCAACAATGAGAAATGATCAGCCGTAGAAGGATTGATTAAGGCGCCATATCCGTCGTAATCATCAGAATGGCTGGCATAAACAACTTCTATAGGAACATGGGTTTCATTAGAAAGGGCTTCACAGAACTCAGTAACATCATACCCACCGTAAAATTTTCCCCAATGATTTTGTCCAGCATTAGAAATAGCAACATCAACGTCACTTCTTCTAGAGTGTTGGTCATCAAATTGTGAATGAGTGCCCCATAGGCTGGAACCAAAAACAACAACACGATTTTGAAATTCCCTTTCACATAAGAATTCATTTACCCTGTCTCTTGTTTGAGCAACAGCATCTACAGTAGGAAAATTAGCTTGTAGTTCATCATATGTATAAAATTTTGACACAATAAATTATGTATGAAAACTATAAAGTTTCAAAAAGCTGAATAACAGCGTAATTTATTTGTAATTGAAATGTATTGTAAGATAAGTAGGTCAGACTATTAAATAAACAGCAGAAAACATCTTTCAATGTCCTTACTGTCAGCGTCTTTGGATAGGCGATATTTGATCATACAAATAAAGGAAGACCGCGATGGTTGTCAGGCTGTTGTTCCTGTTCATCCTACTGTGTTAGACCTGCCTTCAAGTGTTTTAACTGACGAGTCCATTGCACGCGAAGCTCTTTCTGTAGCAAAAGCGCAGTTTGAGACCGAAGTAGAAAGCTATGTGGAAGCAATAGGAAGAGATGGCTCTATTAATGAATCATTGAAGATTCAAAAGTTCTTGAAAGTCAGTTATAGATGGAGGTTTAGTTTTGCTCCCTTCAGAGAAATGCTTGCAATGAGATGGGACTTTGGTGATGAACAACCATACGAAATAGGTATTGTTCCTGCTGTAATGGTAAGCAATGCTATTGCTGCAGAAGAAAGCGGCAAAGAACAAGCAACCATAGAACAGATAGAAATATCGTCGAATGTCACTATATTCTATGGAAATACGGCTACAGACGATTATGTTTTATGGCCGCGTGAAATGATGATGGAATATGAAACTAAAAGACAGCTTCCGTTAGGCATTCCAAGAAAAGTGGTTAGAAGTGAGAAAGGTTGGATGGCATCGGTCCCAGTCAGTGCGTTATGCTCTTCTTATACATTGAACGTGCCGCAGGCTTTGCTAATGAGGAATTGGGCATCTGACTATCATAATAGATTGCTAGAACGAGCTAAATCTAGAATTTTAGTTTAATTTATTTCCAATATATCTTAGTTCTAGCGAATTCCTTCTCAGCAAATAAAATGTCTTTCAGGAACTTGTCCCTGTCTGTGTGTCTCTTTGCTAAAATGCGTGTAGCAGTCTGCGGGCCTACGCCTTTGCCTGCAAGCGCAATGGCAGTTTTGTTGCCGTAGACTATGCAGAGATCTGCAGTCCTTCTTATCGATATCAGGTCTTTTTCCTCTTCTTTTGTAAGTTTCTTCTTGGCAAACTTTTTCCTTATAAGTCCCATTCTGTCCTGCCGCTTGTTCATTACAGCTATCAACCTTGAAGTGCACTGCGTGCACTCGGGCTGGTCTTCTATTTCTCCCACTCTCAAAATTTGTGCATACTTACCGCAGTTCATGCATGCAAGCTTTACTTTTGTGCTCAGAAGTCTTTTTTTGAACGCTTCAAATATTTCAGAGTCAGGCATCCTTGGTTTCATTACTTCCTTGAACTTGTGTACAAGACCAAGTTCTGCCAGATAACTCATGCCTGTTTCAGACTTGATTTTTATTTTGCCTTGGGCAATTGAATCAAACATCTCTCTTGCCTTTACAAGATCCATCTTGTCTGTCATCAGCTCTCTCACAGTCTCTTTGTATATTGGAGAATTTGCATATGCAGTTATCATCCTGTTTATGTTCATCTGGTCAAACTTTGCTTTTCTGCTTATCACTCCAAAGCGCTTTGCAACTTGAATGAATCTATACTTGAAAATCGTGCTTCTTTCCAGTGCTAACATTAACTGCTCTTCCAGGTCGGAAGTGACGCCTTTAGCGTCGGTTTCGATTGTTTCTTTTAGGAACTCAACTACTTTTTCCTTTTTTGCCATAGTCTGCAACATTATCCTGTAAGGGTCGCTCTTCATGTTTACTGCAGTGCCTGTTTCTGTTGTCAGCTTGGCAGAAAGATATCTGCCAATTGTATCGTTTGCAAGCGATCCGCCGCATATATGAACAACAATAAAATCCTTGTAGTCTTCTACCAAAACAGTCTTGTCATCTGGCAAGGTATGTGTAGCAGAATGTTTTTTGACAATATCTTTTATGACAGACGCGGTATTTTTGTCAACGTTATATTCATGGACTATTTCATCTTCTTTTTTTGTCATGGCTTGCCTTCTCAACAATCCCACGCCTTGCGCAACTTCATAAGGAACGGGCATTAGCTCTCCTTCCCATGACGGTATTGCAGATTCTATGTCATTGGACGGTTCTACTATTACCTTGTCCTTGTCAATCTGTATTATCCTCCAGGCGCGGCCGGAAAATATAAATTTGTTCCCCGGCAGTCCATGCTCTGCAACAAATGCCTCATCAAGCGTGCCAACAGGCTCGTGCTCTATTATAGAAACTACCCTGTAATTGGATTTGTCAGGTATCATTGTTAAATTGCTGTAATAATATTCAAAGCATTTCCTCGCCCTTTTAATTTCCCTTGTGCCATCCGGCAGCTCGTTTATCCATAGCATATAAAGTCCCTTCAGGAAATTTAGCATATCATCAAAATCTTTCTTTGTTATGTTTCTGAAAGAATGTGATTTCTTTATTATGCCATACATCTTGGTGTCAGTATTTTCATACTCATCCATTGCCATTCCAATAATCTGGTTGGCCAGCACATCCAGAGCGCCTTCATGTATTCTTACAGGCTCTAGTATTTTCTCTGCAGCCATCTTTGCGATAACAGTGCTTTCAAAAACATCTTCGTCGCCTGTTATTATTATGCCCTTGCTGACCATGCCTGACTTGTGGCCAGCTCTTCCAACTCTCTGTATGAGACGTGCAACCTGTCTTGGCGATAAGTACTGGACAACAAGATCAACAGAGCCTATGTCTATGCCCAGCTCCAAAGAGCTTGTTGCTATAAGTGATTTTAATTCCTGCTTCTTGAACTGCTGTTCTGACTTTATTCTTCCCTCTTTTGCCAAAGACCCGTGATGCACAGATTGCTGGAGCTTTTTGTCAAGCGTCCTGAGCCTTGAGCTCAAAACTTCTGCAGTTTCTCGCGTGTTTGTAAAACAAAGCACAGACGTGTGCTCGTGTATTAACTCATGAAGTCTTCGCAATCGGGCTGTTGTTTCAGGCCCTGTGAATAATTTTTCGGCAAGTACATTATCCTGTGCCGTTGGCTTTGGACTTTCAACCTTTATGTTGTATTTTTTTTCTGCTTCAGCGCGTATTATTTTTGTATTCTTTCCTAAAAACTCCCCAACCTTTTCAGGCTCGCCTATTGTTGCTGACAATCCTATTCTCTGAAAATTTCCTGCTATATGTGTCAGTCGCTCCAATGCCAATGAAAGCTGCACGCCTCTTTTGCTTCCGACAATTTCATGAATTTCATCTATGATGACATGCTTTACATTTTTCAAATATGTTCTCATTATCTTTGAAGGTAAAAGTGCTTGCAAAGTTTCAGGCGTTGTAATAAAAATGTTTGGCGGGTTTTCTCTTTGTGCAGCTCTTTCTTTTTGTGTTGTGTCGCCGTGTCTTACTTCTATTGTTAGATCCATCTTGTCCGCCCACCAGAATAGTCTATCCATAAGGTCCCTATTGAGCGACCTGAGTGGAGTTACGTAAAGCGCAGCTATGGGCCCGTTTTTATTTCTAGAAATCATATCAATTACAGGCAGCATTGCTGTCTCAGTTTTTCCTATTCCAGTAGGAGCTAAAACCAAAACATTATTGCCTTTCATGATTTCAGGTATTCCAATTCTTTGCGGAAGCGTAGGCTCGATAAATCCTTTTTCTTTTATTAATTTTTGCAATTTTTCTGAAAATAACATGAATGCCATAATTAACACCAAATAAATAAAATAGATTTATTTCTTTTTGTAGCCAAAGATTTTATCATATTTGTTGTGGTCTATTATTTCAAGTACAAAACAAAGGATCTCTATTTGACTTCCTTTTAGAGTGTATAGCATGCGCCAGTAGCCTGTTAAATCAACCACCCACATGTTATCTACTTGGTAGCCAGATGCCTTTATTAAATTCTTTGATACGGAAGCCCCATATTGGGGGTTTAATTTTATTAATTCTATTTTTTGCTTTATTGATTTCAAAAGTTTCTGATGTTCAGAATTTTGTATATCATTTGACTGTTCCTCGCCCACAATTTTATTCAGTTTTTCAAATTCTTCAGCGGCATTTCCAATCAGCTGGACATTTACGCTTTTCATATTTCTATCACTTTGCTTTTTTCAATAAACTTGAGAAATTTTGAATTTCCATTTTCTATCCAAGATATGCCTTTTGGGCCAATAAAGACAGAGCCTTTGTCTTCCAGATAAGCGAGAATAAGCCTTAATGTCTGGTCCATTATCTGTTTGTTTAGGCTTCTTTTTAATTCTTCCAATGAAATAGGTCCGTCTGAATCTTTCAACGTCTTTTCAACCATTAGGACGGTCTTAAGAGTAGGCCAATGATGAATATTTTTAGTTAATTTTATATTAACAACCTTTCTATGAAGCGTTTCTGAAGACATAATGACTGTAATGCATGAAAGTATATAAACATTACATATATACTTATATGTATGCTTAGTTTAGCACTGACATAAATCACTTTTTCCATTTTCTTAGAGGTTCCAACTGTAGGTCTCCGAGAGTTCCAATATCTGTGCCGTCTAATAAATGCAAGCGTGCTGTTTTCTTGATCAATCTTCTGGCTAGAGGACCCAAAAGTTCATCCTGGTTTATTATGGTTGCGCCGCATAGCTCGTTGAATGCAGGCATCATGATAAGTTCTTTTCCTTTATACTTTCCTCTTAATTTTCCCAAAACCCATACAGGTTCTGTATAAACAGCCTTAACTTTATCAATAAATTTTACATGCGGCTGGTTGTGCCCGATTATTATAGTAGGTTTTTTTGTTTGAATGTTTCTGTGGCCGTGTGTTAGTGCATAATCGCCTATTGTAAAGCTGTCTTTCAATTTTACTCTTTCCGGCAACACCCTTTCTATCCCACCGTCATGGTTGCCTTTTACTGCAATTATGTTATGGTATTCAAGATTTCCAAAAAACCTTGGCATCTCCCTTATTTCTTCATAGTTTGCAAACCCTATTCTGTTTTTGATATCTCCAAGTATTACCAGCCTGGTTGTTTTTGTTTTCTTTTTAAGCTTGTTCAAACGCAGGGCCAACTTTTCTGCTTGCCGTGGCAATGAAAATCCTTTTTCCCAAAGTTCATGGGATTTGCCAATATGAAGGTCAGCTATTACCAAAGTTGTTCCTATTTTCAATGCAGGCTGATTGCGGATAAACTGTAGTTTGGCAGACTTTTGAGTGTTTTGTCCCATAATAATGAGTTAATGCTGAAACTAATAAAAACTAGATTTTGCTTACTTTTTCTTGTTTCATGACTTTTTTTGCAATCCAGAATATGACTAGCGCTATTATTGTGAAGTTTATTACAGAGGCCAAAAATGCACCTAAACCTATGTGGAACGGCCCTATGTCCATCGTTGTTGTCTGCCAGTCTTTTCCTGCCGCAGACAGCATAGGGGCTATAAGAGGCATTATTATATTTTTAACAAGCGATTGTATTAGGTCGGTTACAGCAAGACCCATTACGAATGCTATCGCTAGGGCAAGAATCTTGTATTCATTCAAAAATTCTTTGAACTCTTTTACAAATCCCATTGGTACACATCCTCTTCTTAAAATTTTGGTGTTTATCCTTAAATATGAAGATTAAGGCAGTTTTGGTCTTTCTTATCTTAATTTCTGCGGCAGCATTTGCAGCCGAATTAAGTATAGGAAAAATAGAAGTTATCCGAGGCGAATTAACACAGATAAACATCGAAGACGCGCCTTATGGCGGCGCATACGGCACGATAAAATTGAGATTGGGCTTTGCAGAATGGCATCCTGATGCAGTATGGATGTTGCCTGAGAATACAGACAAAGACGACTTTTCCTACACAGGCACGACATACACAGTGCCTACATCTTTGAACATGACGAACAACTGTCGTTCTTCAATATATTATAATTCAACTATAGGTTACGCTTTCAAATCGTCTGTAAAGGGCAATGGTACTTTCTGCATACTTGCGGACCCAGGAACTTACAAATTCATAGCTGAGTATTGATATTATGAAAAGAATAATCATATTGGCAGCAATAATAAGCCTGATTGCTTTAGGGTTGTCTCCATTACTTCAGTCAACAGGGCTTGCAACTGCCCCTCTTTCTGAGATTCCTAAACATAACACAATTTTTCTGCAAAATGTGCAAATAACTTCTGGTTCTCTTCTAAAACTGGACATGGTAAAACAATTTGAGAATTCATAAGGCAAAATTTGTTAGCTATATATATGGCACACTTACAAATAGAAAGTATGAAAGGAATTACGCCTGTAATTGCCATAATACTTTTGCTTCTGATTACAGTGGCTATGGTCGGTTTTGCGCTTGTATGGTTCCAGAGATTCGTTACAGCAACAGGCAGCCAGACTGAGCAGAATTTACAAACTCAATTGGATCAGCAAAGTAAGTTGATAAGTATAGTAAATATTAACAACGGCGGACCAGCAAGCATAGTCAGTGTAAAGAATATAGGAACTAGAACTATATCGCTCACAGAGCTCGCAATGTTTATTGATTCTGCCAGAGTAGATATCGACAGTACGACAGGATGTACTGATGCTGGCGGAACGCCGTTAACTGTAATTGCGACAGGAACGACTATAGACTGCACTCTAGATAACCTTTGTGATGCAGGAAGCAGGTTGAAAATAACAGCTCCGGGCAACTTTGACGAAACAATCTGTCCTTAAACTCTAATAGTAAAGAACATTAATTTTTGAACATTTTACTATAACACAAATATAAATAATACTGAGCACATATAATACAAGAGTGATTGACGCTTTAGCGTTTGTTCACTAGAGGTGAAAAGGATGAATGTACGCAATTTTTCAGACATGATTCGCAAGGACGTATTTACAAATAAAGGCGCATACGGTGGAAAGGTTATTGATATAGATCTTGACCTTGAAAAATATCGTGTTAAATCTCTTGTTGTAGATGCTGTTCGTGGATCATTCTTAGCAGATTTGGTAGGCGATAAACGTGGTGTTATTATACCATTCACAATGGTACAAAGCATAGGTGACATAGTAATCATAAAACACATAACACCGACATCAGTAGAAACCGAAGAGACTGCTACAACAGAAAATTAAATGAAGAACGACGCCATTGAATTGACGTACAACTGCTTAATTGGTAGTACGTCGTTGGTTGGGCGTCAAACCACTATGGGTTTTAACCATAATATTTTCATTTTTTCTTAAAAAATTCTATTTTTTCCCCTAAATTTGTGGGTGTGGGACAAAAATAAAGCCTAGTCCTTAACAATAACCACATAAGCCCTTTTGCCGATATATTTTTTTGGAGAATCTAATTTTGCAGAGTTGCCAAATTTTGTAATGCGCTTTTCGTAAATAAGTTCTACTTTTTCT
>ORJL011305348.1_pt1 | contig 37358 bp, 71 predicted proteins | sample 1779941 | NCBI WGS metagenome assembly ORJL01 (sample SAMEA104232317, study PRJEB22302) | groundwater metagenome | biome: forest; feature: aquifer; material: groundwater | place: USA | collected 2011-08-07 | depth 5.8 m | reverse complement strand
TTGAGAACATGTGCTTAGAAGCAAAGAGAAAATTCTGGACATACCAAGTTATTAAGCGGTATGCCGATGAAAAATTGAAATTATTTAATTGAAGATTAAGAAATGTAAATCCTTTTAGGATTTATGCAACACTGCAATTTATAAACCTTTCTTTTTTATATTATTACTTTTAACTCTCAATTGATTTTAAATACTTGGATAGTATTAAGGTATTATGTCTAAAAAAATATTTATCGTTGTTGAAGGACCAGACGCTTCAGGAAAGACTTCTATTGCAAAAGAATTAGCTAATAAAATTAATGCTTTATATTTTGAAAGAACCCTCGATCTTAGGGCGGATACTACTAAGAAACATCCAATAGAATATTATGAAAGCCTTGGAAGAAAACTAAGCTCACAGATTAAAAAAGAACTTGATAAATCAAGTGTGGTAATTGCTAGATATGTTTATTCGATATCTGCTATATTTTATGCAGACACTTGCAAAATAAGACCAGTCATCACGGGCGTTATTAAGCCAGATTATATAATCTACTGTTATGCTGATTCAAAAACGCTTATTGAACGATTAAAAAGACGTTCAGAAAATGGAGAACCCAGGTCTTATATTGAAAAAGATCCAAAAAAATATAAAAGACTTTGCAGGCGATATGAAGATTTATTCAAGAATGGAGATAATGTAATAAAAGTTAATACTTCAAATAAAAAATTAAATAAAAGTGTCAGCAAAATATTAAGATTATTAAATTTGAACTGAAAATAACAAAAGGTCTTTTTTTAATTGTTCTGAGTTTTTATATAATATTGTCTTTAAGCCTAACTCTTTAGCAGGCACTAAATTATCTTCTAAATCATCAATAAAAACTGATTTTTCTGCAATTGAATGGCTCTCATTTAATGCAATTTCATAAATTCTTTTATCGGGCTTGTTTATTCCAACATATGCAGAAACAATACAAATATCAAAGTGAGAGTCTATTTTAAATTTTTTATTAAGAATTGGCCACCACTCTTTTGTCTGGTCAGATAATAAGGCTGTTTTATATTTATTTTTTCTCAATATTCTTAATAATTCAAACATTCCTTCGTTTGGTTTAAAGAAATTTAGTAATTTTTCTCTTAATTCCCTCCAATCTGCATCGATTTTTAAATCTTTAAGTGATTTTTTCCAAAATTCTTCTTCGATTATTTCTCCAGAAAAATAAGGTTTGTAATATTTTTTAATTAAGATCTTAATAGTGTCCTCATCACTCACTCCGTAATTATTCACTAAATATTCTCTGAATAACCACAACCCTCTATTTAATACAACTCCTCCTAAGTCAAATATAACCGTGCTAATCATACAATTCAAACAAACTTGACTTTTATAAATCCTCTTAATATTATGAGTAGATGAGCTTTTCTTTGTAAAACTGGTTCATCTAAAAACCTCTATCCCCATATCCTTCTTTCAGTTATTGACCTGCACTCCAAACAATAATATTTAGTTTATTAATGATACAAGTTAGAAAATCAATCTGAACAAGTGAGGATTGATTTTCATGAAAATCTTTATTTTTGTTTTACAAAAATAACAAATGTTCATCTTCGGAACTTATTTAATCCTCAAGAATTAATTTATCATTTTTTCAAAAACAATTTTGCTTCTACATGGGAGTTTTGATTTTATTTTTTGCAAAGCAGCCCTTGCAACTCTTGCAGACTTTTCATTTGCGCATGAAACTGTAAAAATTTCTTTTCCTAAATGGACTATCGCCGCTCTTCCCATTGTGACTCCATACGAATGCTTCATTCCACTAGATAATCTATCTGCTCCAGCGCCGGCAGCAGTCTTATTCTCTCTCAAAATATGATGAGGATAAACCTTTACAGCAAGGTAATAACTTCCAGGGGCCAATTTATCCATGTCTTTATTTACAAACATTCTGGATGATTCCAAAGCATTATCTCTTATCTGAACTTTTTCTTCAGCTAGAAGTCTAACTATAAATTCATGCTTCCCTTGATTAGAACCGCTTATGTCTCCCATATTAAACTTTACAATCTTGCTTGGCGGAACAGCCTTGATATATGCTCTTGCTTTTACTCCAGATTTCCTCGTAAACGGTCTAACAATTTTCTTAGAATATGAAGATGCTTTTCTTAATGCCATTTTATTTTCTTCCTCTGCCCATTTTAATCAACTTCTCCCCTAAGCCTAAACATATGAGGAGGTTTAACTTCATCAACCTCTAATTTTTCACACTTTAACCTGCCGCTTTTATTTAAAGGAGATCTAAATATTTTTTCTGCAACATTTTTCCCATCTCCTCTTACATAAGGATAAATTGGATGATCACGTTCTAATTGTATAGAATATATTCCTTTAGGCAGGGTAGATAAAGGTATCACTCTCCCATCATAATTTATTATAGTATCTTTTATAACTGCTATTTCAACCATTTACTTCTTTCCCCCAGCTTTATAATGTCTGATATATAAATTTCCCCGTTTTATATCTTCTCTCCATCTTTCTTCCTGGTGTCCTAACCCATCTAAAGTTCTATAAATCTTGCTTCCATCACCACATAAAGTAATTGTTCTGTTTTTATCAAATTTGGGAGAAATTTCATAAGTTCCAAAATCTAAGGAACAGACATCAACCTTTTTTCCCCCAAAAAAACCTCTTATAGTATTTACACTATCATCTTCAATTGCTCTTCTACTTATCACATATCCTGTTCCAGTTCCACCCATTTACTTTTTCTCCTTTGTATTAGATTTATCATGAGCTTCATGGCCTTTAATCTCAACTTCAGTCGTCACAGCCTGTCCAGGCAAACCTTTCTCAAAAATAGCCCTGACAAGCCCCTTATTTCCATGAGCATCGCTTATCTTGCCCTTAATAACCTTTCCAGACGGAGTTTTCCATTCAACTTCCTTTCCAGTCATCTTCTTGGCTTCTTCTCTGTCTGTAGCTCCAAAGTCTAGCAAGTAATGTCTTTCATGTATAATTTTTCTGCTTCTTCTAAATTGAACAACAATACCTTTCATCCTTTTTGTTAGAAAAGACGCTTTTTAAAGATTTCTTAGAGGGTTTTTTTAAGGAGAATAGAATGGGAAAATCCTTATTTTCTCACTCGTCATAAATATTCTGTCTATGTCCAACTTTCAAAATTGTCACTAAACTATCCTTGAGTTCAAAAATTAATCGATAATCTCCGACTCTCAACCTATAATGATCATCGAGATTCTTCATTTTTTTAACATCGCATAAAGAAAAGTCCTCTCGCATTTCTTCAATTTTCTCAATCATTCTTCTTACAATAGATTCATCAAATTTTTCCATTTCCTTAAGTGCATGTTCTTTCCATTCAATATTATACATTAAAAAGTTCTTGCGTTCGTTTGGGACTTTTGGATGCTCAAGATTCAACTTCCCGAATCTTGACATCATAATCCAAATCTCTTTCTTACTTCGTGATGTGGAACACTCTTGCTTTTTCTAGCTTTCTCCATTTCTCTTTTAGTTTTCTTATTTAATTTAAGTTCATCTTCCACCAATTTATGTATAACTTCGCTATACGTTTCCTTTTTATCTTTTCGCATTCTGTCAAGAACTTTCTTCACACTTTCTGATATTTCTATTTTTACCGGCATTTTCATCCTCTTAAGAGATTAGAAGGCAGGATTATTTAAATCTGAGTCTAAAATCAATTCAGCCATCTTTTTCTCATTTAGCATTTTGAATTAACTTATAATAATCCTCTATTCCAAACAGGATAATATTATTTTTAAGTGCTTCGCTAACAACAGTCTGTTCTTTAGTTTTTAGCATATCACTGTTGCAATCAACAAGTTTAAAAACCTTAAACTTTTAGATGAAAAGTCGAAAGACTACATCCTTAAATTATATATTCTATGGATTTGAGGCATAATGTAGGAGACACTAAAACGGACGGAGAAAAAAATGAAAATAGAAGAAGCGTTAGCCGAATTAAAGAAAACAGAGAAAAGGAAATTTGTTCAATCTGTAGATTTAATCATGAACTTAAAGAGCATTGACTTGAAAAGAGATCAGCTTAACATTGTCGTTAATATTCCTCATAAAAGTAAAGATAAAAAAATCTGCGCCTTTTTAAATACTAAGTCTAAGATTATAGATACTGTGACTGAACCTGAATTTCAAAAGTATAAAGATAAAAAAACTTTGAAAAATCTTGTGAATAAATATGACTATTTTATTGCTTTTGCACCTTTAATGCCTAAAGTTGCTACAGTTTTTGGAAAAATTTTAGGCCCAGTTGGAAAAATGCCTTCCCCACAACTTGGAATGATAATGCATGAAACTGATGATGAAGTAAAAAAGGCAGTGGACAAAATTTCTACCTCTTTGAAAATAAGATTGAAAGAAGCCAGTATAAAGGTCGGTGTCGGCAAAGAAGATATGGATGATAAAAAGATTATTGAAAATGTAAGGAGCATTTATGCTTCTGTTGAAAATGCCCTGCCTAAAAAGAGGGAAAATATAAGAAATATTATAATAAAACTCAGCATGACAAAGCCGATTAAGATTGAGGTTTAAAATGAAAGCCAAAGTAAAAAAACACGATGAGAAAAGGATTGAAAATGTTCCGGAATATAAAAAGAAAACAGTTGAAGCATTAGCTAAAAAGATAAAAAGCAGCAAAACTATTTTAATTGTATCCACTAAAGGACTTCCTTCTTCAGAATTTCATAAGATAAAAAAGAATCTTAGGGGGAAGGCAGACATTGCGGTTGCTAAGAAATCTTTAGTTTTGAGGGCAATTTCATCTGTTGAAAAGGGAGCCCTGCAAAATTTGAAGGAGAAGGTTGGGGCAGATATTGCTTTAATTTTCTCAGAAGTTGATTCTTTTGAATTAGCAGGAATACTTGTTGACAATCAGACACCTACGAAGGCAAAAGTCGGAGATATTGCGCCAGAAGACATTGAAGTCGAACCAGGTCCTACGAATATGGTCCCAGGTCCTGCTATTTCTGAATTGGGTGCGGTCGGATTGAAAGTTGCAGTTGAGGGCGGAAAGCTTGCTATAAAAAATAGCATGATAATTGTAAGGAAAGGAGAGAAAATTAGCGAAAAAGTAGCGAATGTTTTGGGAAAATTGAAAATAGCGCCGATGAAAGTTGGTTTTGTTCCTATTGCTGCTTATGATTCAAAAGATGATAAAATTTATCTTGAAATAAAAGTAGATAAGAAAGGAACTTTGGAAGAGTTGAGGGCAAGCATTTCGAAAGCTCTGGGATTTGCAGTTGGTATTAGTTATACGACTAGGGAAACTATTTCTTTCTTGATTGGTAAAGCTGCAATGCAAGAAAAAGCTATTGAAAAGATTTATAATGAAAAATCTTCCAGTCCAGCCAGCGAGGGAGAAATTTAGATGGTTGAGATAAATTACCGGTTGGGAAATTCTGAATTGGATGCTATGAAAGGAATATTTGTAACTTCTTTAATGTGCGGGGACATTGGGATAGCAAGAAGAGCAAATGATTTGATACATGCTGAAACCTACCAGAGATATGAAGATGAAATTCTTGGGGAGACGTGGGCAGATATACTTGAAGGGGGGTCAGAAGTTGATGTTATAGCAATGCAGGCTTTTAGAAATTGGAGAGCTCTAAGACATGATTTATTAGCTTGTGAAAGAGCATCAGTGGCATTAGCTTTGGAAGACCATTTTGGAAATGGAGGATATAATGAAAACTAACATTAATAACGGTAAGGAGGAAAAAGCATAAATGGAATATATATACGGAGCATTGCTTTTGCATAAGCTTGGGCAGCCTGTGAATGAAGAGAACCTGAAAAAAGTAATTCATGCTACGGGGGCGCATGTTGACGAAACAAAAGTTAAGAGCTTAATTGCGAGTTTGCATGGAGTAAATATAGATACTGAACTTGCAAATGCAAGTACAATGGCTGCAGCACCTGCTGAAGCAAGAGCGGAGAAGAAAGAAGAAAAGAAAGAAGAAAAAGTTGCAGAAAGTGCAGCAGGATTGTCTGCTCTCTTTGGTTAATTTTATTTTTTTATTTTTACTGAAGAGATTTTATTTAGTTATAGCAAATAACTTCAATAATCGGATATAATCGGGTTATTTGCTAGATAGGAAATGACATTGAAAATATACGAAAATTAATGTTATTTCCTATAGCAACTTGTTTAAGTTATATGAAAGGAAATTAATAATCGGAGAAATTCTTTTCCTTTTATAGATAGGGGTAGAAATTAGAAAAATCCGAAAATTAATTTCTATCACTATAAATGCAAAACAAGTTGGATTGAAGATTATGATTCTAAAGCTTTATAAGGCGTTTGAGATATTCATATTTATGCCGGCGTTGGGCAGAGGTAGCCCGGTGGTCTTGAAAACCACTTTCTCACGATATCTCGGTTCGATTCCGAGCGCCGGCGTTCTATTATTGTAATAAAATTAACTTCCCATTCTGTCGATGTTTCCAAAAAGGTTTATATATTTTGTTTTGTAATAATTAATATGGAAGAGAGGACGAAGTTTTTCTATTTACCTTTTGTAGCACTGCTTGCATATACTTTTGGGATAATCTTTATTTTGAATGCTCCATTCGGAATTAACTTTTCTCCTGGCGGGGGAACAATAGGCGAAGGCATATTGGGGACTTTAGTTAGTTTGTTGTTGTTTGTAGTTATAATTGCATTATTTTTATCTATCAAAAAAAAGAGGGGAGATAAAAATGTTAAACAATATTCCAATTGATATGGATAAAAGAGGTGCGCTAGATATCGGAGAGGAAACTAGCAAAGTGGTGGAAGACAATATTAAAAGAAGAGAAGAAGCAAGCAACGATCTTAATAAATTTATTTATATATTTGGAGTATTTGGGTTTGTCCTTGCTATTTTTCAAATATGGAGGTCTTCATCACTATTAACCGGGGCAGTTTCCTTTACAACTTGGGCACTTTATCTGATTGTTGCAGGAATGTGGCTAGGTTATGGGATTTATTATAGAAATAAAGCTATAACTGTCGTTTATAGTTTATGGGCAGTTCTTGAAGTTATAGTATTGCTGGGATATTTTTATTGAGAATTTGGGTTTTTGATTAAAGAAAAACTTAATAATAGAAGATTGATGCTAATATTATGAATATAAAGGAATTTAAGGATCTTTCAAAGAATGATGTGGCAATTGCCGGAGGGAAGGGGGCATCTTTAGGGGAGATGACTCAAGCAGGGATTCCTGTGCCTGAAGGTTTCGTGATTCTTTCTGAAGCTTTTGAAAGGTTTGTCGAGAAAACTGAGATAAAGGCAGATATTGACGCAATTTTACATAAAGTTAAACATGATGATATAAACACAGTTGAAAATGCTTCTGAAGAGATTAAGGGGATAATAATGTCTGAAGAAATTCCAAATGATATAAAGATTGAAATAAATAAAGAATTTAAGAAATTAAATAGTAAATATGTTGCAGTAAGAAGTTCTGCAACGTCTGAGGATAGCGCATCAGCTGCATGGGCAGGGCAACTTGATTCTTTTTTAAACACGACTAATAAAACATTACTTGAAAATGTGAAAAAATGCTGGGCTTCGTTATTCACTCCTAGGGCAATATTTTACAGATTCGAGAAGAAACTGCACGGAACTGAGATTTCTGTTGCAGTTGTTGTACAAAAAATGATTGAAAGTGAGGTTTCAGGAATTGCTTTTTCAGTTCACCCAGTAACTCAGGATTATAACCAAATGATTATTGAGGGAGCTTATGGTTTAGGAGAGGCAATCGTTTCTGGACAGATAACACCTGATAGCTATGTTATTGAGAAAGAACCAAGGAGAATAATAGATAAGAGTGTGGCACAACAGGAAAAAGGTTTGTATAAATTAGATAAAGGGGGAAATGAGTGGAAGGAAGTCAAGAACGGGGAAAGACAGAAATTAAGCGATAAAGAGATTTTAGAGTTAAGTGAATTGATATTAAGGATAGAAAGGCATTATGGTTTTCCTTGTGATATTGAATGGGCTCTTGAAAAAAACAAGTTTTATATTGTGCAGTCAAGACCGATTACTACGCTGACCGAGAAAGAGAGTGAGAAAAAAGAAGAAGATAAAAAAGACTATGACCCCATCATTTTACTAGGCGTATGGAACGTGATGCCTCTAGAAGCATGGAGATGGTTTGACAGCGCAGCAATTAATAGATTAGATAAACTTACAGGAATGAAGTTAAGAGTTTTTACCTATGTTAAAGATGATTTGCATTATCAGTGTGTATTTGAGAAAGAAGTGAGTCAACTCAAAGAGATATTTGAGAAAAACAAAACGGAAAAAGAAGAAATTAACTATATCGACAAGATTTATTATGATTTTTATAAAGAAGTCGTAAAACTTGAAAGCTATTTAGATAAAGCTGAAAAACAAGATTTTAGCAAGTTTACAGATAAAGAAATTATTGAAGCAGTTCAAAGATTTGCTGATTTATGGACCGCTATATCTATGCAAGTTTGGTATGCGGTCTTTCTAGATATCTGGTATCCTCTTCCAGAAAAACATAAAGCTGCAAAACAAATTGCTGCCAAGGCGCGCGATCGCACAGGACATTTGCATGAAAGGTCTAACAACACAGAACGCAAACTTTATGCTGAGACTTCTAATAGATTATCAATGGAGGTTAAAAAAATAAACTTTCTTTTTCCAAATGAAATAATAAATGCTCTAACCAATAAAGTTTCTTATTCTAATGAAATTGAGCGAAGAATGAAATTTTGTGTAACTACTTCTATAGAAGGAGAGTATAAAATCTATTCTGGAAAAAAAGCGCAAGAATTGTTTGAACAATATCAGCCTCCTTCAATAGGGAAAGATACCCAAAGCAGTCTTTCAGGCACACCTGCATGCAAGGGCAAAATAAAAGGAACTGCTAGAGTAATTCGCAAAGACAAAGATTTTGACAAATTCAAGGATGGAGAGGTTCTTGTGTCATTGCAGACCATGGTGCATTATTTGCCCATTATGAAAAAATCGATTGCTATTTTAACCGAATTTGGAGGTTTAACCTCTCATGCAGCCATTGTATCAAGAGAACTTAATAAGCCGTGTATTGTTGGCATTCCTAATTTATTAGCTTCAATAAATGATGGTGACTTAATCGAAGTCGACGCAGATAAAGGAATTGTAAAGATATTAAAGAAAAAAGAAGAGGATGCCAATGATTCCAACATTAAAGATTGAACACGCAAGAGATTTTTGCCTTGCCCATATTGAAATTTGGTGCAAGGGAGAGAGTACTGATTCAAGAAGATGGACAGAAAAAAAGCACATATATGTCCCATATATTTTATTTGAGAAAACTGATGAGACTGTAAACTGTTATATGGATGAAAGAGGATTTGAATGGGTAATAAGCGAATTAAAAGAACAAATAAAGAAAGACCCTCAATTTGTAAAAAATCTTGCTAAAGAATATGTTGACATTTATGGTAATGTTAACCATGTATTGGAAAAAAACGAGTCTCTAAGCCATGAGGAATTAATAAAATTCCTTAAAGATTATCATTCAGGATGGCCTATTTATGAAGCTCTTTATTTCTTAACAGAGATTCTACCTCAATCAAGCGAGGAGTTTAAATTAGCAAAGGATTCTCTTGACCTTAGCGATAAAACTGGAGACCAAGGGGATAAATTGATGAGATTGTCATTAAAGAGAATTTTTCCTGAATTGGGAGAGTTATCATCTTTTCTTTTAAACGAGGAAATTATCTCAAGAAATATTCCGACAAAGGATGAATTAAAGAAGAGAGCTAGAGGATATTTTTATGCAGATGACAAATTATTTGTAGGAAAAAATAGAGAAGATATTGGAAAGATATTTAATGTAAAGTTGGAAAACAATAGAATTGATGATTTAACGGAATTTGGAGGGCAGGTTGCGTATTCTGGGAAAACTAGAGGGATAGTAAGAAAGATAATGAGTTATTCAAGGTCAAATGAGATGAAAGAAGGAGAAATATTAGTTACTGCAATGACAACTCCAGAGTTCTTGCCCGCTTTAATGAAATGTTCAGCATTTATAACGGACGAGGGAGGAATAGCGTGCCATGCGGCTATTGTTGCAAGGGAGATGAAAAAACCCTGCATTGTATCAACTAAAATTGCCACAAAGGTCTTGAAGACGGGAGATCTTGTTGAGGTTGATGCTGATAACGGGATTGTGAAGATTATAAAGAAAAGCAGCTAAAAACCGAAATGTTTATAAATATTACGTAATATTACGTAATATGGAGATAATAGGAAAAGTTAGCAAAGGAAGTAAAATGGATCAAATTTATATTCCAAAAAATAGAGTTGGTCTTGCTGTTGGAAATTATGTTATGATCAAACCTTTAGAAGAAAATAAACCCGCAAAAAAGTTTTATTTTTATGGTGTTAAAGATATTGAACAGATAAAATTTAGAATAATAAAAGAAGTTATGGTAATTATCAATAATAATCTGGAAAGCTATGACAACATAATAGTTACGGGCTCTTTTTTAGATGAAGGTTTTAATTTTAAGGATATAGATGTTATTATTGTAACGGGAAATAAAATAAACACAAATCACATAAAAGAGGAAGTTGAGGAGAAAATAGGAATTAAAACACATTTTTTAACTTTGAGCAATGAAGCTCTTATCCAAGGCTTAGAAAAAGACCCACTTTATCAAATGATGCTCAGTAGATGCATTGCCCGAAAAAGATTTGTATATAATACAATTCATAAAATAGATTATAAAATGCTTGACTTACATCTTTTAAAGAGTAAGATGTTAATTGATAATTTTGATTTTTTGAATGGAAATGATAAATATGATTTGGTTAGAAATATGTTTGCTATTTGGCTGTATATTGGAGGCAAGAAATTGAATAAAGAGACAGTTGATCATGAAATAAAGACCATGTTTGATTTAAAAGATATTATTGAACTAAAACAGAACATAATTAATAAAAAGACTTTTTTAAAGAAGTATAAATTAATATATAATAAAACTTTTTCTAAAATATTAAGAGGTATAGAAAATGACACAAAATAGGAACAAATTAATTGAACTTTTTGTCGGCAATATATCTAATTCTATTGTTCACGAGATTTTAGAGAGAGCAGTAAGTAAAGAAATAATGGCTGATAAATACAGGAAAGAACTTATTACCAGCCTAGAGGTAGCAAAGAAATATAGGGATAAAATAAATCCAATAAATAGACCTCTTCTTGATAAAGATGTTAAATACATTAAAAATAAAATAATCAGCAGGGCAAGGTCTGAACTGATGATAAGAATTTCAAAAGGCTATAAGAATATTGATTTGTCCCTTTTGGATGAGTTGGTTGATAAAGCTTTAAGAAATTGCAGTGTTGCATAAATCCATAAGTTCTCGACGATGAAACTTTAAACGAACTTTTAACTTATCGACGATAAAAAATAATTATGCAACACAGCATAAGAAATACAAATATTGTGCAGGGGATTTGATAGAGATGGATGCGGATAAAGGGATTGTGAGAATAATAGAAAAATCACATAAAAATTACCTCATTAGATTTTGAAGATTGACTGCATAATTTATTCCATCTCTTCCTAACCTTGATTCATATAATCCTGATTTTCCTTTTTGGTCTAAAATAAGGGTTGCATAATTTTCTCTATCAAATATACCCCCGATATCATCGGCACTTCTTATTGGCGAGGTTCTTGATGAGTTTAATGCTGCAATGGCAATTGATTCGGCATTTCCTGCATGAGTTGATAACACTCCTAGAGATTTTCCTCTTAGATCTAATTTTCTAATTGAATCTTGCAATAAACCTTTAGAGCCTTCAACAAACATATTAAATGGAGTTACTTCGATACCTTTATAAGAAATTGCATCTGGAGCTGAAATCATATCTCTTAGATAACCTTCAGTATCTCTATTTAATGCTTCTTCGTTATATTTAAAATCTTTATAGTCTAATCTTGGATCAATTGCAACGTTTAAACCAGGAATTAAAATAGCAAAGTCTTCTGTTGGGATTGGCATAGGCAAACCAAAAGCTCTGGCTAGAGCAACATTTCCAGTATGCAATGTTCGACGTTTTTCGGTATGCTTAAAGAAAGTTTGGGCAGGAGTTAAGCTGTTTGGTTGTGCAAACTGTTGTAAATACAAACCCATATTGGCATATACTCTCGAGGCTGACTCTAAAGTGATTGAATCCTGTTCTTCACCATTAATTTCTGGTCTTACTCCATGCCTAGTAAAAATAATCATTTTTCTTTGTGCATCCATAATTAATATAATCTTGCAGGGTATTTAAAGTTTTTCTCTATGTTACTATTATATAATTACTAATATATTAATTCTGAAAGTAGAAGAGAAACTAATAATTCTCAATATATGGGTTGAAACTCATTTGTAGAATATTTAGTCTTGACACAGTTGTAGTGCGAAAGATTTACATCTACATAAATTTAAATCTTATTGTAATTACCAGAATTGTCTATAATTTTTACAATCCTAGCATTTGTTTGATTGTAAAAAGCAGGAACTAGTCCTAAAATAATTCCAGCTATATGACCTATTCTTCTTTTCATTTTTTCTTCCCCTCAAAATTCTTGCTGAAAATCCAGCCGACAATTAAAAATAACAAACCAAATAGGAGATAAACCATTTCCATAGGAATTATTTTACCTAAATACTTCATAACCCCCATAACTAAAAGCACGAAGCCAAAGACAAAGAAAACGCTCTCCCAAACCCATAAACTTATTCTCTTTTTATACGTCATAAGTTTTTCATCAATATTTTCTTTAACACGGCCTGCAAATCCTTTTACAATTTCAGTTCCGCCTTTTATTGCCGCCTCTCCAAGTTTTTCCCACGTCTTTTTTGCCATATTGTAATTAACAAAGAGGATATTATAAATGTGTTGATTTATATCATAATCTAGATTAAACTTCTTGCCTTAATACTTCATATTCTTCTCTATTCAATTTTACTTGTTTTAAGATAGCACTTAATACATCAAGATTTGCTGTTTGCGTAAACTCCCTGTTTTAACTCGCGAGAAAGCAAACGCAAATCTTGTGTGCTCAAGAACCCAGAACACGCCCGCCACTTTAGTGGTGGGTTCTTGACAATCCGATACCTAAATCTTCATTCCCATGAACTGGTATAACGGTTCTTCTCCCATCTGGATGTTTAAACCTCACATGGCTTCCTTTACCATATATTTTTGTAAACCCTATTTTCTCTAAAATCTTACACATCTCTTTTCCGGAAATAGTAATAAGTTTCATTGTGTAATTTCAATTCTCTGTAATCCTACAAATTTCATAGGCCTAATTTCTTCATTTTCTTCTGCTTCTAAGCAAACTTCTATTGCTTCTTTAATTCTTTCCAATACTTGAGGAATAGTCTTTCCTTGCGTATAGCACCCAGGTATTTCTGGAACAGAGGCTACATACCATCCATCTTCATCCTTTTCTATTACAACACTAAATTCCATGGGCTAGTATAACTTTGCATACTTAAAAAACTTTGCATTTAATTTTTATGAAATAATTTTCGTATAACGCATATTACTTAATTTTCTTTTTCTAATTTTCTCCTAAATTTATTTATCTCCTCATTTTATCAAAATCCCTTAAATGTAGGCGCACCGCCACATTTAAAAACCCAAAATTTCTCAAGATAAAGTAGAATATCAAGAGTTCTGATAAAATTCTTGAGTAATTAAAATAGGCGGAGTTGGCCTGAAATAAAATGGGAAATGTCAAAAGTATCAAGACCGAGAAAGGGAAGCTTACAATTTTATCCGAGGAAAAGATCCTCTAAGATATTGCCTAGTGTAAACTGGTCAACTATTCAATCTAAATCTCAAGGCTTGCAGGGATTCATCGCATACAAAGCAGGAATGGCTACTGCAATAGTTAAAGATTCAACAGAAAAAATAATGACTGCTGGAAAACAAGTAGCGGTTCCTGTGACTATTCTGGAAGTTCCGAGCATGAAAATTTATTCGATTAGATTCTATAAATTCGGCAAAGTTATGAAGGAGATTGTTGTTTCCCAAGATAAAGAATTAAAAAGAGTTGTGAGAGTTCCTAAACAATTAAAAACTTTAGAACATCATCCGAAAGATTACGATGATATTCGTGTGATTATTTATTCTATGCCAAAACAAACTACGATAAAGAAAACTCCAGATTTAATTGAAGTTGCAGTTCAGGCAGATAATAAACTAGAATTTGTAAAATCTCTGATTGGAAAAGAACTTTCTTTAGAAGATTTTCCTAAATTTGATATTTTAGATGTTAGAGGAGTAACCAGAGGAAAAGGCCTTCAAGGACCTGTAAAAAGATTTGGCTTAGCATTGAAACAACATAAAACAGAGAAAGGAGTAAGAAGACCTGGAAGCTTGGCTCCTTGGCATCCTGCGAGAGTTACTTTCCACGCTCCAATGGCGGGACAGATGGGATATTTCACGAGGATAATTTATAATCTTAGAGTTATTTCTCAGGGAAAGATAAAAGATAAAGATATCAATCCAAAAACAGGTTGGAGAAATTATGGAAATATAAAAACTTCTTATATTATTGTCAATGGTTCTGTTCAGGGGCCTGTGAAGAGACAGATATTGTTAACTCCTGCTTTCAGACCAAGCAAGATTCAGACAAAAAGGAAATTAGAATTCCTGGAGCTGGTAGCATGATGGGAAATATATTACAACAACCAATGGAGACGGAAACGCCTAGAAAATTAGAGGTAGTTATATTAAGAGATAAAGGAGATCTTTTTGCACTCAGAAATGGAGAAGTTATTGGAACTGATTTAGGATATGCTTATAGAGCCCAAGAAATTAGTTGCATTATAGGATTTTTTGGGCAAAACTTTGGATCAAATGTTAAACCTAGAAAATTAAGAATAGAAGACCGAGCCTTTATTTCCGATGGGATGTTATATCTGAGAAAGGGCGGTTATTCAGGAGATACTCTAACTAGAGAAGAAGAGACAGAAGCAACAAGATATTTAGAAAGTTTAGGATTAGGAGCAACAAGATATTTAGAAAGTTTAGGATTAGGAGGAACAAGATGAAAGCAACACTATATACATCAAACGGCGAGAAGAAAGGAACCATAGAGTTGGCTGGAATATTTTCAACTACAGTTAGGGAAGAAATTGCTGGAAAATACTTTGAAGCCGATAAATACAAACATCCATTCTCACCGAAACCTGGAGCTGGAATGAGGCAGCAAGGACAAGGACAAATAAGCCATAAAAGACATGATTGGAAAGGACAATATGGAAGAGGAATTTCGAGAGTTCCAAGAAAAACAATGTCGAGACATGGAACTCAATTTAATTGGGTAGCATCCAACATGCCTGGAGTAAGGGGTGGAAGAAAAGCACATCCTCCGAAGGGAATAGGAAGAGAAAAGAAAATAAATCAAAAAGAAATGAAACTAGCATTAAATTCTGGCTTTGCAGCAACGACAAATCAGATTTATCTGAAAAAGAGATATGAGACATTCCAAGAAATGGAAAATGTTCCTTTTGTTTTAGAGTCTATTCCTCAAAAAACAAAACCTCTTGTAATTTTATTAAGAAAATTATTGGAGAAAAATATTTATATTGCTTTGAAAGAGAAATCAATAAGGTCAGGCAAAGGAAAGTTAAGGAATAGAAAATATAAATCAAATGCGGGAATACTTATTGTTGTTTCTTCAGAGGAAAAAGCAAGACTTAAAGGATTTGATATAAAGAATACTAAAGATGTAAAAATCTCAGACTTATACCCTCTAGGCAGATTGACTATTTATACTGAGAAGGCAGTTCACGAATTAAATTCAAAGGAAAGCAAGAAATGATACTTAAACCAGTAACTTCAGAAAAAGCAGTAAAATTAATTGACTTGGACAACACCATTTTATTCGAGGTTGAAAAGAATGTATCCAGAGACGAAATAAAAGAAGAAGTTGAAAAGATATTTTCAGTAAAGGTAGAATCTGTTAGAACATTAATCAGAGATAACAAAAAACGCGCTTATGTTAAACTCAAAAAGGAGAATCCTGCAATTGACATTGCAACTAAATTGGGAATGATTTAAAATGGGTAAGAGAATAATTCAACAGGCAAGAGGAAGAGGCGGACCGACTTATCGAGTTAGAAAAAAAGCTTATATCTATACAATAAAATATCCTTCATCTAAAGGTGAGGGCGAAATAATTTCTATATTTCATTCTGCTGCACATTCCGCACCATTATTAAAAATATCCTTAAATAAAGAATCTTTTTACATCCCCGCATTTAATGGCGCTTTTGTTGGACAGAATGTTTCAGTTGGAACTGATAATCCTAAAGAAGGAGACATAACTATTTTGAAAAATATTCCCCTAGGAACAAAAGTCTACAATATTGAAAGGAATCCAGGCGATGGAGGGAAAATGATGAGAGTAGCTGGAACTTTCGCAACATTGGTTAAAAAAGAAGAGGGTTCTTCATCCATTTTAATGCCAAATAAAAAAGTTGTTTTAATAAATGATAACTGCAGAGCGGCTCTAGGAGTCATTGCGGGTGATGGAAGAATGCTTAAACCATTTGTTACTGCGGGTAGAAAACATTATAAAATGAAGGCCCGCAACAAACTATGGCCTAGAACTTCTGCGGTCAAGGTTAACGCAATAGATCATCCATTTGGTTCTGGCAGAGGCAAGAGAATCAAATCTAAGATTGCTAAGAGAAACGCTCCTCCAGGAAGAAAAGTCGGACACTTGAGGCCTAGAAGAACGGGGAAGAGGAAATAAAAATGACGGAAGAAAAAAAGCAAGAAATAAAAGGAAAAGAATATCTTTATAGGGGCAAGACTCTGGATTATTTGAAAACTTTAGATGTTAGAGAATCTGCCAAATATCTTCCTTCAGGAAGCAGGAGAACTGTAATAAGGAATTTTGATAAGATTGAAAAATTCATCAAAGTATGCGAGGATACTGCTTCGAGAAATAAGAAGATAAGGACTCACCTTAGAGACATAGTAATAGTACCAAAATTAGTTGGACATAATATCTCAATCCATAATGGAAAGATGTTCCAGGAGATTTCAATAACTATCGAAATGATAGGTCATAGATTGGGGGAATTTGCTATGACAAGATCTAGGGTAAATCATGGCAGCGCAGGAATAGGGGCAACAAAAGGCTCTCGTGCTCAGAAGAAATAAAATGACAGAAGAAAAAATACACTCAGAAAAGGAAAATAAGAAGGAGAAAAAAACAGAGTCGGACATGGAAAAAAAAAGTTTAGAAAATAAAATTGAAGAAACAAAGGATAAAAAGTCTGAAATGGAAAAAGAAAAAATGAAAGATAAAAAAGTAGACGAAAAAAAAGAATCAAAAGATGAAAAGAAAACTGAAAAAGGGAAGAAAGATAATAAACCTGTTGTAAAGAAATATGAAGCAATAGCTAGAGGAGAATCTGTTCATATGTCTAAAAAACAAGGAACTTATATTTGCAGCTTCATAAACAACAAACCTATTGACCAGGCCATAAAAGAACTTAATGAGGTAATCCTTTATAAAAGGGCAATCCCATTCAAAGGAGAAATTCCACATAGAAAAGGAAAAGGCATGATGTCTGGAAGATATCCTATTGTTGCTTCGAAGCATTTCATAACAATCCTCAAGGGATTGAAAGGGAATGTGATTGTTAATGGTATGGACTTGGATAAGACAAGAATTTATATTGCTTCGACGAGTTGGGCTTCAAGACCAGCAAAGCGCGGGGGAATGCTAGCTAAGAGATCGAACTTAATTTTAAAAGCTAAAGAATTTTCAGGAGTGAAGAAATAAAATGGATGAGAAAAAATTTGTAACATTTAAGAAAGAAGAACTTGGGGTAAGAGAATACATCAAAAGAGAGTTGGGGAAGGGAAAAGTCAGCGACGTTACTATTGAATATACTCCAGTTGGAGAGAAGATAGTTGTAGCAACATCTCGCCCAGGTTTAGTAATAGGAAAAAGAGGAGAGAAAATTGATGAACTTACTAATGTATTAAAAAGACGTTTCCATCTCGATAATCCTCATATAAAAATTCTTGAGATAACCCAGCCACTATTGGATGCTCAATTAGTTGCCGATGAAATTGCAGTAATGTTGGAAAGACAAGGTTCATTGAAGTTCAAAGTAATTGCATATAAAATGCTTCAGCAGATAATTAAATCTGGAGCATTGGGCGCGGAAATTGTTTTATCTGGAAAATTACCAAGCGACAGAGCGAGAAGATGGAGATTTTCTCAAGGTTATCTTAAAAAAACGGGAGATCCTGCAAAAGTTGTTCTTTGCGCTCAATCACAGGCAACAACCATGCCTGGTGTCGTCGGAGTTCAGATAAGAATTTTGCCTCCAGATGCAAAGATTCATGATCAGATAAATGTGAATGATGCTATGAAAAATAAAATAAGAGCCGCTTCAATAGAGTTTGACAAGCCCGTAGTTGAAATAATTCCTGAAAAAAAAGAAAAATCTAAAAAAGCAAAATCCCGAGGCAACAAATAATGGCAATATTAAGACAAAAAGATTTAGTTAAAATGAGCGAAAAAGAAAGAGAAGAAAAACTAAAAGACTTAAAATTCGAGCTAGTAAAGTCAAATGTCGCAGCAAACAAGACAAATGCAAAAACGAAAGAGATTAAAAGGGCAATTGCACGCATTCTTACTATGAAATCACAGATATTCAATAAATCCAAGGGTTTATTGAACAATAAATAATGGATTCAAACGAATTCGGTTTGCCAAGCGAATCTGATGTATTTGAGGAAATTGCGAAGAGCGAACAACAAATAAAGGTGACGACCGAGACGAGGAGATACGGAAAAAAAATAACACTCGTCGAGGGGTTTGACAAGCACGTAGACGTAAAAGACATAGGAAAACGTCTAAAGGAAAGCCTTGCATGCGGAGGCACCATTAAAAATGGCATCATTGAACTGCAGGGAGATCACAAGAAAAGCGTAAGAGCAATACTTGTGAAACTAGGCTTTCCAGACAGCTCGATAAGCAATTAACTCATCAAGTATAAAATGGGAAAAACAAAAACGAAAGACAAAAAACAGACAGAGAAATCTCAAATAGAGAAAAAAGAAATTGTAGTCGGAACCAGAGGGAGAATCTTTCAAGGAAGAGTAATAAGAAAGTTTCCAGGAAGAATTACAATAGAAATGGACAGAACAGTTTATATTTACAAATACGAGAGGTATATGGTTAAGAAAACGAGAATTCATGCCAGATTGCCTAAAGAGTTGAACGCTGAAATTGGAGACCTTGTTAAAGTACAGGAATGCAGACCTTTAAGTAAAATTATTCATTTTCTTGCTTTAGAGATAGTAAGGAAGAAAGGAGAAAAATAAATGGCACAAAAATCACCAATAATAAGCGGAAAAGCAATATCAGCAAGAGGAACTAGGGGCTTGAATATAGGAAGTTTAGTAGTTGCTGCAGATAATAGCGGAGCTAGAATCGTTAGAATAGTCGGAGTCAAACACGGAAAAACAAAGAAGAAAAGACAACAATATGCTAAGATTGCAGACTGGGTAAAGGTATCTGTAAGGGCCGGAAAGCCAGACATGAAGGGCGAGGTCTTTGATGCAGTAGTAATAAGACAGAAAAAACCATATAGAAGATTTACAGGAGAAAGAGTTTGTTTTGAAGATAATGCAGTAGCTTTATTAAAAGATGAAAAAGGAAATCCAAAGGGCACTCAAATTAAGGGTCCAGTTGCAAAGGAGGTCCATGAGCGTTGGCAAAGCGTTGCCAAGATTGCTCAATATGTACTATGACCCCGGAAAAAAGAATCAGTAAAGAAGAACTTAATCGTTTAGCTGAAGAATTTAGTAAAAGTTTGAGACAAGCAATTGAACTAAAATTAAGAGGAAAAGAAGGAGCAGTTAGATGTTATTCAGATGCTAGAACAATATATAACCGTCTTTTTAGGAGTTTAGAAACAGAAGGTTTATCTAAAAATTATGAAGAGACATTAAGTTCCATGAAGATTGCCTTACATGCAACTTATAAACGAATAGAACGTGTTTCAGCTACAGCCCAGCCTCTTGACACAAGGAGACTCGTATAAAATGAAATCAGAGTTTTCGACACATTGGCTATCGAGCACGCAAAAAAGGAAACAGCGAAAATACAGATTCAATGCTCCATTGCACATCAGGCATAGTTTTTTAAACGCTCCTCTTTCAAAAGAATTAAGGAAGAAGTATAGCAAGAGAAGTTTCCCTGTGAAGAAGGGTGACGAAGTGCTTATCATGCGAGGAGCTTTCAAGAAGAAGAAAGCAAAAGTAGCTTCTGTCAATCACAAAAGGTCCAGAGTTGCCCTTGAAAATATTCAGAGAGCAAAGAAAGACGGGACAAAAGTTAATGTTTATTTCAATCCAAGCAAAATACAGATTATAACATTGAATGTTGAGGACAAAAAAAGATTGGAAGCACTAAATAAAAAATTAAACAATAAGGATAAGATAATTAAAGAGAATTCTGATAATTATCATAAAAATAGCCAGAATTCTCTAATGGATAATTCTGAAAAACAAATACCCATCAATAGAATTATCCATAAAATAGAGGAAAAGAAAAAACCGGAGAAGAAAAATGCACCTAACTAGATCACAGGCAACTAAGAAATTGCCCATAACAAGGAAAGGAACGAAATACCTAGCCAAGGCTAAAATAGACCCGAAGAATTCTGTGCCGGTAGTTATTGCACTTAGGGAAATGCTGAAACTGGCAAGAACTGCAAAAGAAGTCCAAAAAATGATTCACTTAAAATTATTAAAAATCAATGGAAAAGAAGTTAAAGATTTTAGAGACAGTATAAGATTGTTCAATATATTCGAGGCAGATAAATCTTACAAATTAACTTTAAACTCGATAGGAAAATTCACTTTTGAAGAAGACAATTCAAAAGAAAGAATTTGCAAGGTAGTAAATAAAACATTATTTAGAAAAAATCAACTTCAGTATAATCTGCATGAAGGAACGAATTTAATTTCAAAAGATAAGATAAACATTGAAGATACGCTTTATCTAGATTTCTCAGGAAAGATAAAGAAACATGCTGCATTTGAAAAGGGAAAGAAATGTTTTGTAACTTCTGGAAAATATTCTGGACAAAAAGGAATAATCGAAGAAATAGAAGGGAAAAAAGCAAAAATCAAATTAGGGAATAATGATGTTCCCGTAGTTCTGGAAAAAAGGAGCGTATTTGTAATATGAAGAAGCAAAATTCAAAAACTGCTACTGTAAAAAATATAGATAATTCCGATAATTATGCTGCATCTAGTTCGGAATTCTCTAATGGACAATTTCCCAAACGACAGGACATAGTCAAGGAAATTATCCATAAGAAAGAAAATCCTATGAGAAAGATAAAGATAGAAAAAGTTATTTTAAATTGCGGAGCGGTCGGTCCTGACCTTGAAAAAGCAAAGAAACTTCTTGAAATATTGGCTGGAAGGGCCGCACAAAAGATAACCACAACAAAAAGAATTCCTGATTTTGACGTCCGCCCAGGTCTTGAAGTAGGAACTAGGATAACCTTAAGAGGAGAGCCTGCATTAGCTCTACTAAAAAGACTTTTGGGGGCGATAGGAAATACTTTGTCAGAAGACCAGATATCTCAAAATGGTTTTGCATTTGGAATAAAAGAGTATATTGAAATACCTGGAATAGAATATCAAAGAGATATTGGAATTCGGGGCTTGAATGTAGCAGTTACGTTTATAAGACCAGGAGTAAGGGTAAAAAGAAAGAAAATTAAAGTAGGAAAGCTGCCTAAAAAGCAGCACGTTACACCACAGGAAATAATAAATTTCATGAAAGAAAATTTCAGCACGGAGATAGATTAAAATGACAGCAAGCGATTGGAAAAAAATAACAAAGCAATTAAGGAACAAACCCGCAGTTTTAAGGAAATTCCTAAAACATTCAAAGCCAAAAGACAGGAAAATGGGAATTGCAGCAAAAAAATGTGAGAGATGCGGGCGTTTTGGCGCTCACTTAAATCAATATAATCTAAACTTATGCCGGCACTGCTTTAGGGAGATAGCAGAAGAAATAGGCTTTAAAAAATACAGCTAAAATGTCACAAGATGTCGTTGCAGATGCTCTAAATCAGATGATGAACGCCCGCAGGGCAAAAAAAGCAAAAGTAGAGTTGAAACATCAGTCAAGACTGCTTCTTTCTGTTTTGGCGATAGCGAAACTAAAAGGATATGTAAAACATTATGAAACCCATGATAGAATCTTAAAAGTAGAAATAGGAAACATAAGCGGATGCAACGCAATAAAGCCGAGGCATACTGTTACTACGGAAGAAATTGAGAAATATGTTAAACGCCTTCTTCCTGCAAAGAATATAGGAATATTAATCATATCAACCTCTCAGGGTTTAATGACTCATCTTACTGCTTTAGATAAAAATATAGGGGGGTGCTTAATTGCATATTTCTATTAAAATGAAAACAAAAATAAATGAAAAAATATTGATCCCTGAAGGAATTATATGCGAGTATGAATCTGGAATATTAAAATGCAAGAAAGGTTCAAGTGAAACTGTAAGGAAGATAGAACTTCGCCAGACTGACTTAAAAATAAAAAATAATGAAATTGTTTTAGAATGCAAGAAAGGAAATAAAAATAACTTTAAGATTATCAAGTCAGCAGTAGCTCATATAAACAATATGCTAAATGGTTTGGAAGAAAAATTTGTTTACAAGTTAGAAGCATGCAACGTTCACTTTCCTATTACTATGAAGATAGATTCTGGAAAATTAGTTATAACAAACTTCTTGGGGGAAAAAACTCCTAGAATTGCAAAAATTTTCCCAGGGGCTAATGTAGAAATAAAGGGGCCGCAAATAACTATTACTTCTCATGACAGAGAAGCAGCAGGCAAGACTGCTGCAAATATGGAAAAGGCGACAAAAATAAAGGCAAGAGACAGAAGAATTTATCAGGATGGAATTTTCATAACTTCTAAACCTGGGAGGAAAATGTAATGTCAAAGAAATTCAAAAGACAAGATAGTGTAAGACATTTTAGAATAGGAAAAAACAGGAAAGTTGAGTGGAGAAGACCAAAGGGCAGGCATAGTAAGATGAGGGAAAGAAGAGTTTCTTATCCAATAGTTGTTGTTATTGGTTACAAGACTTCTAAAAAATTATCTGGAAGAATAAATGGATTATATCCTGTTCTTGTTCACAACACGAAGGATCTTTTAAAAGTCAGTAAAGACCAGACGGCAATAATTGCAAAGGTGGGTGCAAAAAACAAATTGAATATAATAAAACTAGCTCAAGAAAAAAATATCAAGGTATTAAACCTTAAAGAGAATTCTAATAATTATGCGACCCATAAGGGAGAAAAATCAAAATGAAATTAGAAAGAAAGAAAGCTTTAGTTTCAAGAACTTTGGGAATCGGAAAAGGCAGAGTCCACTTTAATCCACAAAGAGTTTCTGAATTAAAAGAAGCAATCACAAAACAAGACATAAAAGACCTGTTAGCTTCGGGAGTTATTTCAATAAAGGAAATAAAAGGAAGAAAAAAGATAGTTAAGAGAAAGATTAGAAGGAGAGCAGGAAGTATAAAAAAGAGGCCTAAGAAGACAAAGAGGGGGTATATAATAATAACAAGAAAACTGAGAGCATACCTTAAGAGTTTGAAAACAAAAGGACAAATTTCTCAGGAAGATTTTCTTCAACTAAGAAGAGAAATTAGGGCAAGGTCTTTTAAAAGTTTATCACATATGAAAGAATCCATAGTGCATAGAGGGCATTCTGGTAATCTGAGCACATCTATCCCAGAATCTTCAATAGATATTTCTGAAAGAAAAAACCTAATCAACAGAAATATCCGTAGGAGGGCAAAAAAATGAAAACATTAAGAAGGAGAAGAAAAGAGGCAAAAACAGATTATAAAGCAAGATTTAATTTGTTAAAATCTGGAAAGGCAAGATTTGTAGTAAGAAAGACAAACACGGCTTTAATCGCTCAAATAGTTACTTCTGAAACTGCACAGGATAAAGTAATTTTAACAGTAAACTCAAAAGATTTATTGACAAAGGGCTGGCCCGCGGACAAAAAAGGCAGTTTGAAGAGTCTGCCTGCTGCGTATTTAACAGGATTCCTTATTGGGCAGAAAGCAAAATCATTAGTCAAAGACATTATTTTAGATGCTGGAATGCACAGAAATATTCATGGTTCAAGAATTTATTCCCTGGTAAAAGGAGCGAAAGATGCAGGTTTAAATATACCTGTTGATGAGAAGGTTTTGCCAAAAATAGAAAGAATAATGTCCAACAAAAATATTTCAAAAAGTATAATTGAAAAAATTAAGGAGAAATTATAATGGCTGAAAAAGAAACAAAAAATGCACCAAAGGATTTAATTGAAGCAGTTCCAGAAGAAATTGCACAGTTGGAGCTTGAGGAAGTTATGGAAAAAGAAGCTCCTGCGGAAAAAATAATTGAAGAATCAAAAAAATTTGGGGTTTCATGGATCCCAAAGACAAAACTTGGAAAATTAGTAAGAGAGGGAAAGGAAAAAGATATAGATAAAATTCTTTCTCACGGAAAGAAAATTCTAGAGCCTGAAATTGTAGATTCTTTGCTAGATTTAACTTCTGATTTGTTGTCCATCGGGCAAGCAAAGGGAAAATTTGGAGGAGGAAAGAGAAGAGCGTGGAGACAGACTCAAAAGAAAACTCAGGAAGGAAATATAATTACTTTTTCGGCAATGGCCATAGTTGGAGATAAAAAGGGCCATGTGGGAATTGGTTTCGGCAGGGCAAAAGAAACTTTGCCAGCGAGAGAAAAAGCAGTCAGAAATGCAAAATTGGGAATTATAAAAGTTAATCTTGGATTTGAATCTCCAGAACATGAGAGGGATAAAAGCGACCCGCATTCAATTCCATTTAAGGTTCAAGGAAAATGCGGAAGTGTAAGAATCACATTGTGGCCTGCGCCAAGAGGAACAGGGCTGGTTATAAATGATGAATGCAAAAAAATATTAAAACTGACGGGCATTCGGGACGTTTATTCAAAAACACAAGGTTTCACAAGAACAACATTTAATTTAGCAAGAGCATGTTTAAATGCCCTTGAAAAAACTACTAGGATAAAGGCATAAAATGATATTAATAATAAGAATTTCAGGCGATGTGGATATTAATTCAAATATTCGGGAAGCTCTTTTCAGGCTTAAGTTAAGAAGAAAGTATGCAGCGGTTGTTGTTAAGCCAAATGATCAGCTTCTTAAGATAGTAAATATGCTAAGAAATCATGTTGCTTTTGGAGACATTGACCAGGACACTCTTTCAGAATTGATAATTAGAAGAGGGCAGCCAATAGATAAGAAAAAGAAAATCAAAGTGGAAGAGATTGTATCTCAATTAGATAAGAAAGGCTTATCAGATTTGGGGTTGAAACCATTTTTCAGATTGCATCCGCCTAGAGGAGGCATAGAGTCAAAAAAACATTTTGGGGTTGGGAAAGGGGTATTAGGGGACAACAAAACCAATATAAACGCTTTGGTAAGGAGAATGCTATGAAAAATTCAAGTTTTATCTGGCAATGTAAGTGCGGGCATATAGAATATAGGGATGAAGAACCAGAGGACTGTCCAAAATGTTTCAGAGTCAATAAGTTTGATAAAATTCCGGAAGACATGGTTGAAGAAAAATTCGAGGAAGAAATATTATCAATGTATGGAGAAGAAGATGAAAATTAAGAAAAGAAAAAAGTCAAGCAGATTTAGAGGAACACACACTCACGGCAGAGGCGGCAAAAAGAAAGCTAGAGGTTCAGGCCATCGGGGAGGAGTTGGAATGGCGGGGACTGGAAAAAGAGCAGACCAAAGAAAGACTTTAGTATTAAATTTATATGGAAACAATTACTTCGGAAAAAGCAAAACTTTAAGAAAAAAGAAAAAAGTCAAACTAAAGACAATAAATATCCGAGACTTGGAGCAAAAGTTTAAAGACGTGAAGGAGATTGATCTTAAGGGCTATAAGATACTAAGCGAGGGAGAGTTAAAGGATAAAGTTAAAATTAATGCATCTGCGGCATCCAAGTCTGCAATAGAAAAGATAAAAAAGGCTGGAGGGGAAATAACTATTCAAAATGGCTGATATAAGAACAATAGAACCTGGAAAATATAACAAATTGTTAGCTGAAGCTTTAAAAAAATATCCTGAACTTAAAAAACCAGATTGGGCGGATTTTGTCAAGACTTCAACTCACAAACAAAGACCTGTAAACGAAGAAGATTTTTGGTATAAAAGAACAGCAAGCATTCTTAGACAGATATATATAAATAACGTCGTTGGAGTCGAAAGATTGAGGACAAGATATGGCGGCAGAAAAGACAGGGGTGCGAAACCTCCTGAATTTAGGAAGAGCGGCGGAAAAATAATCAGAGTTATTTTACAGCAGGCAGAATCTGCAGGATTGCTGGAAAAGGTTAAAGGCAGAAAACCAGGAAGAAAACTTACAGACCAAGGAAGAGCTTTCCTTGAAGGAGTTGCAAAATGAGCTTGAGACAGACTAGTTCTGAAAGGATGGGGCTTTTTTTGGATATGTCTTCTGGAGAAAGGATGTATATTGTAGATAAAAAATCTGGAGAGGTTATAAAAATAATGAGAAAAAAAGAAGAGGCGCGGACAGTATATGTTCATCTTGGAATATTGGCTTCAAGAAAGAACTATATAATTCTTAGAGAAAAAGTAATTCCAACAGGGGCAGGTCATGAAGACTATGAACCAATTATAACTTTTATGAGAGAAGGACAATCATTATCTCCAGACATGGTAGAAAAATTGGAGGCATTAGCAAAATGAAACCATTGCATCAAAAGAAAGTAAAATTAACAATTGCAGGCAGGCACACAAAGTGGGCCCCGTTTTGGGTAGTTGTAAAAAAGCACGGCCCTGGAAAAAGAGTTCATCCAAGCAGCATTACTAAACATAGAAGACATTGGAGAAGAACAAAGCTTAAGATTAAACCAAGAAGCACAGCTAAGAGGCAGCATTTAGGATAAAATGGCAGAAACAAAAGGAAAGAAAGACACACTTGAAAGAGAATATGTAATTCCATTGAGAAATGAGTGGAGAAAGGTTGCAAATTATAGAAGGACTGGAAGAGCTGTAAAAGAAATAAAAAAATTTATCGCGAGACACATGAAAGTTCCGGATAGGGACTTGGACAAAGTAAAATTAGATATTTACCTGAACAACGAGGTGTGGTTTAGAGGGAAGAGGAAGCCTCCTGCAAAAATCAAAGTAAGAGCAAGGAAAGAAGGGGATATTGTTAAAGTTGAACTTGCAGAGATTCCGGAATATGTCAAATTCAGAATGCAAAAGCATGAGAATATGCAGAAGAAATTAGACAAAGGAAAATCAAAGGAAGTTAAAGAGCCTGAAAAACCAAAGGAAGATAAAGAAGTCAAGAAGGAAGACGAAGAAAAGAAAAAGGATGAGAAAGAAAAAGAAAAATCAGTAGCAAATCTTCACGCTCTTGAAGCAAAACAGGATGCAAGGGCCCAGAAACACACGATAAAAGGCAAAGAGCCAATTATTCATAGAATGGCGCTGAAGAAATAAATTTTAGTCTCTAAATTTTTCTATAGAATTGATTGTTTCATCAATTAAATCCTGAGTTATAAAAAGAGAGGATATGGTCTTTAATTCCCTTATTTTTTTTATAACTTCTGGTTTGTTTAATAATTTCTCTCTAAATGCCCTTAAAATAATGCCCATTGTTCCATGCACTTCTATATTAAAGTCTTCGGCAACATTTCGAGCGTCTAGATCGTCCGTTAAGAAATAATTGGCTTTTTCTTGTAGAGTTAATGATATTGCTTCTGATTCTCCAGAATCCAACCCTTGTTGGTTAGTTAATATTTTAACAAAATCTTTTGATTCCGATCTCAATTGTAGAATTTTTATTTTCTGAGGAATATCAACTTTTCTTTTCTTTAATTCATTAGAAACTTCTTCTGGAATAACTATTTTCTTAAAGATATTGAATGCGTTTAATAAATCTATTTCAGATAAATGAATGACTGGTCCACTATTAGAAACTGCTTCATTTTCCATACAATCCCCATTGAATGTCTTTTTTTATTGCACTTTCAAGTTGAGTGACCTTTTGTTTTTTGATAAGATCTCGTATAGCATCTCGAATAAGCTCTGATTTGTTTGCATACCATCCTTCTTTAATTATTCCTTCCATTTCTATAACTATTCGTCTTGTTAATTTTGCAGGCACGGTTTCCATTTCTGATTTTTCCATATAGTATTACCAGGGTGATACTATTTAAATATTTCTATTTTGTATTCTTCATTGTCTTGTCTTATTTACCGAAAGAACATTATTTCTTGATAAGGCATAACTCAAAAAGCAAATAACTATTTAAACAGAGAATTAAAATAATACCATGAAACAAAAATTATCTTTAAAAGTTTTCTTAAAGAAATCTAAAATTCATGGCAAGGGCATTTATTCTAACGAACGTATAAAAAAAGGAGAAAAAGTCATAGAATATGTTGGAGAAAAGATAACAAAAAAAGAAGGGGAAAAGAAAGCAGAAAAACAATTTGAGATGTCCAAGAGCAACTCCAGTCAAGGAGCAGTTTATACCTTTGAATTAAATAGAAGATACGATATTGACGGAAATGCCGACTATAATCTTGCAAGATTCATAAATCACAGCTGCAACCCTAATTGCACTATAGATATAAAAAATAATCAGATTTGGATAAAAGCAAAAAGAAATATAGAAAAAGGAGAGGAGATAAGTTATAATTATGGTTACGATATCGAGGGTTATAAGGATCATAAGTGCAAGTGCGGTTCTTCAAATTGTGTAGGTTTCATCCTTGATGAAAAGGAATGGAAAAAGTTAAAAAAATTAGAGAAAGTAAAGAAATAAACAAAAATATATAAGAACTAAGATTCTTTTTAATTTGTAGGGGTTGTTTAAAGGTGAAAAATGAAGTATATATTTTTAGATGAAAATGGTCCTATTTGTTTAGTTGTAGACAAATCAAAAACAAATCGTTCATTAAGGGGGGATTTTGATAATTATATAAGAAAAAATCTAAATCAAAAGAATTCCCAAAACAAATTAATAATAATACATGAAAATTCTCAAAATGAAGCATGTTTACAAGTTTTAGATTTTATTTCTTGGGCAATCTTTAGAAATTACGAATATAAAGATTCTAATTTTATAAATATAATAAAAAATAAGATAGTAATAAAGAAGGAGGTTTTCCAGAAGTTATCCGGACCCTAGAGATTAAGACAAGGTGCACCATTCCGGTACACAAACCTCTCTAGGTCTTACCCAGATAAGATATAAGGGAAAATGACAAATTTAAACCTTTCGGTCTTTGGATTTTTAGGAGATAAAAGATGAGTGATGAAACGAATAGAATAGTAATTTTATATAAAAACATAAAGGGAGATTTGAGTAAATGCAATATTTGCAATATAAATTTTACCGCAATACAACCTTGCATTATTTGTGCGAGCATTATTGAAAAAGAAGAAAAACTAAAAAGGAAACTAAATAAAGAAGAATTTAGCATGATAATTGAAGGAATATGCGGAGAGCAAAGAAGATGAAATTATCAAAAAGACACCTCTTAATTATAATAATCCTTGCGATTGTGGTTATTCTGTTCTTTACAAAATCAAATTTAAATACAAACATCAATCAAAACATAAATAGCAACAAAGAGATATCAAAAGTATGCATAAAAGAAAATTGCTTTTCAGTTGAACTGGCAAAAACAGAGCAGGAAAAAGAAAAAGGCTTAATGTTCAGGGAATCTCTTGATAAAGATAAAGGAATGTTGTTTATTTATAATACGCCAGAAAAATCAGGTTTTTGGATGGAAAATACTTTAATTCCTCTAGATATTATCTGGATAAATAAAAATAATAAGATTGTTCATATAGTAGCTGCACAACCCTGCAAGAAAGATCCATGCGAGATATATTCTCCGGATGAAGATGCTTTATACGTCTTGGAAATTAATGCCAATTTATCAAGAGAATTAGATATAAAAGAAGGAGATATTGTATCGTTTAAATAATGGATATATATGGATAACTGCGTGATTTATAGCACGTATAGTCGCAGTTTTCCAGATAGAGAACTGCAAAATAAATGCGGCGTAAGCCATGCAGTTCTCTATAAAACCTAGAAAACTATAAATCGAAAGATTTAAAGAAATAATGCTCTCAAGATGTCAATGAAAAAAATAAAACTTGTCATGGATAAATCTTATAATCGTATTATAAAATATGCAGGATTATTAACAAAAGAAGAATCATTAAACATAAAAAAGGAAGTCTATAATGAAAGAAAACTTCCTTCAAGGAGATTCAATTAATTTAAAATGTCCCTGACTCAATTAAAAACCCTGCATCAAGAACTTAAAGCTCTAGCAAATCCTCAAAAAGCAAAGCTCTTGCAAAGATTCTTCAAAACAGGCAAAGGCCAATATGGAGAAGGAGATATTTTTCTTGGAATTATGGTTCCACAATCAAGAAACCTAGCTAAGAAATATTCTAATCTGCCATTTGAAGAGATTAAAAGACTATTAGAATCTAGATTTCATGAAGAAAGGTTAGTTGCATTATTAATTCTTGTTCATAATTATAAAAAATCCTCTGAAGAAAATAAGGAAAAGATTTTTAATTTTTATATTGAGAATACAAAATATATCAATAACTGGGACATTGTGGACTTGTCTGCACATAAAATTATAGGTAATCATCTAAAAGATAAGGATAAATCTATTCTCTATAAGCTTGCAAAATCCTCAAATTTATGGCAAAAAAGAATTTCAATAATCTCTACATTTTATTTCATCAACAATAATGAATTCCAAGATTCATTAAATATTGCAGAGATTCTTTTGAGTGATTCTCATGATTTAATACAAAAAGCAGTTGGCTGGATGCTTAGGGAAATTGGAAAGAAAGATATTCAAGTCTTAGAACAATTCCTAAAGAAACATTATAAGAAAATGCCGAGAACGACCTTAAGATATGCTATTGAGCGTTTCCCTGAAGAAACAAGGCAAAGGTATTTGAAAGGAGAAATTTAAGGAATAAAATGATAATAGAACTATTTAATTTCGTGGGAGATGGACAAGGGCAATTAATAAAAGAATTCCTTATTAAGAATAATCTAAAATATCATGAAATAATAACTGATGATTTAAATTTATTGAGTAGTGTTGCTAATTCTAAATTATTAAAACCCCTGACTCTGATAAGGGTTAAATTCTCTCACAGCATCCAAGTAGCGGATGGTTATAATGAACATTTTTTAAATCAACTATTAGATCATATTAATAAATATCGTTCAAAAACAATATGAAAGAAAAATCATTCCAAGAAACATTGAACTTCTCAATTCTGAATCTAGACAAGCCGTCTGGACCTACATCTTTTACTGTGTCAAATTATGTCAGAAAAGCTCTTAAATTAAATAAAACTAGCCATATGGGAACATTAGACCCTGCTGTCTCGGGCGTTTTACCAGTAACTCTGGGAAGAGCCTGCCGACTATCTAATTATTTCATGCATTCCGACAAAGAATATATGGGCATCATGCGCATTCATGAAGAAATTTCGGAAGAAAGATTAAGAGGGGTCATTAAAGAATTTATTGGAAAGATAACTCAATTGCCTCCGGTAAGGTCATCTGTAAAGAGAGCAGAGAGAATAAGAGAAGTAAAATCTTTTGAGATATTGGAGATTGAGGGGGAGGATGTATTATTTAAAACAAGTGTTCAGGCAGGGACTTATATACGAAAATTAGTCCACGATATGGGGGAGAAGATTGGGGGGGCGCACATGCTTGAGTTGCGAAGAACAAGGGCGAGTATTTTCTCAGAAGATGATAAAAAATTTATTGACTTATATAAATTTGAAGAATTATTAAAAGATAAGAAAGAATTTATTAAATATTTAATTCCCGCAGAGGAAGCAATAAAAAAAGTTTTACCTTCTATACAAATATCTGACAGGAATTTAAGTAAAATATTTACGGGCAAGCCTTTAATGAAAGGCGATTTTATAGCGGATTTAAAGATTCAGAATGATGAATTTTTTGCAGCTTTTATTAAAGATAGATTTATAGGTATATACAAAAAAGTCAAGGAAGAAGATATTCTTGCGAAGGCGGAGTTTGTTTTTAATTAAGTTACAGAGGATTTGGGTAATTGAGTTACTTTTCTTTTCAAATCCTCTGTCTGGAGATGTCAAGATGTTACGACATCTTGAGCATGCTCAAGAACAGGAAGTTCTTGACAATTCGAATGAAAAGTAACCTAATCAACCGAATTCTCCATAATATAAGCAAATCTAGGCATAGCAAATCAAATCTACATACTTATTAATTTTGATTATAGACATTCCCGTTGATTGTATCACCTTTCGTTCGGGAATGTCTATTAGAGATTCCCGATTCTAGAGTGACTGAATTAGGGGGAATCTCTATATTTTAAAGTTTCATTAAATATAAGGAAACATTTATATACCTTAAAGTAAACATATGTTTACCTTAAAGTAAAATGGAAGAAAGAAATGTTCCCAAAACATTGAAAGCAATTGAAAATGCCTACAATAATTGTATAAAGTATAATAAATTCAAGGAAATAGGTAAAGGATCATTCTCTGACTATTTAACAAGAAGCCAGAAAGATATTGTGTCAGCTGAAAATGATTTTAAAAATGAAGATTATTATTGGGCAAGAATTAAAGCATATCCATCGTTGTTTCATATGCTAAATGCTTTGCTTGTGAAAAAATTAGGCTATTATTCAAAGGATCATTCATGTATTCTTGCTGGACTGATGAAGAATAATATAATTACCGGGGCCATAGCAAAAGAACTAGAGATAAAATCTGAGAATTTAGAGTTTATTCAGATTCCACAAGATTTTATCCAAGATATTGATGAATTAAGAATCCAAAGAAATTTTGCATTATACAAGCCAAAAGCATGGGAAGATGTTAAAAAAGAAGATATAGAATCAGAGTTAAATAAAATTAAGAATAATCTTAAAATTTTAGGAGGTTTACTATGAATTTAATAAAGATGCTTCCTCTAAACAGAAGCAGGCTTGATGTTTTATTGGAAATTTATTCAGAAAGAGAAGATTATTTAAGAAATATCTCAAAAAAGATAAAAATGAATCCCTCACTTTTGCACAGGATTTTAAATAAATTGCATTCATCTGGGATTATAGAAAAGAAACAAGTTGGAAAAGAAATTCAATATTATTTAAATAAAAACAAGGATTATGATTTGGTGAAAAGGATTTTAGAAGAGTATAAGTTAGAAAAAGCAATAGAAAGATCTCAAATCTTAAAGAGTGCACTAAATTTGATAATCAATAACAAAGAAATGTTTGAATCCAATTATAAAATATTTTTATTTGGATCTTATGCAAATGGAAGTTTTAGCAAGGAAAGCGATATAGATATTTTATTTGTTAGTGAAAATGAGAAACCAGTTATAAAAACATGTAGGGAAATCTCAAGTATAATTGGAAAAACAATAAATCCCATGATATATTCAAAAGAGAATTTTAAAAAAGAATTATTAAAAAAAGAGGCTTTGTTATCTTCTATAGTAAAAGTAATAAAAAACAGGGCGGTTATAAAATGAAGACACAAGAATTAAAAAGTAACGAGAGAAAGATTCATGGATAAAATTGGTGAAAGATGCAAGTAAAATGGATGGAAAATTTGCAATCCAAAAGTTCAATCACCATATTATATGAAAGGAAATTAATAATCGGAAAAATTCTTTTCCTTTTATAGATAGGGGTAGAAATTAAAAAAATCCGAAAATTAATTTCTATCACTATAATTCAAAAAAGAAAAAGGGGGCACTTATTGTTGAAGATAAGGATAACTGCGTGATTTATAGCACGTATAGTCGCAGTTTTCCAGATAGAGAACTGCGTACAAAATGTCATATAACCTGCGCAGTTATCTATAAGGGTAAATTGACTGGATTCATGGGCATAAAAGGTGAAAACTTTGAAGACAGCATTATTGCGAAGGCGGAGTTTGTTTATACTTAGGTTTATAAAACAAGATTAATATAAAATAAAATGAAACGCTTATTTTTAGTTCACGGATGGGAGGGTTCGCCAGAGGAAGAAAGATATCAGATGTTAAAGAGAGAGTTGGAATCGAATTGCTTTAAAGCGGATGTTCTAGAAATGCCAGATACAAGCAATCCAAAAATACAAGCTTGGGTTCCATATCTTGCAAAAAACGTAAAAACACCAGACAAAGACACTTATTTTGTGGGGAATTCTATTGGCTGTCAGACAATTTTAAGATATATAGAAAGCTTGCCAGAAAAAGCAAAAATTGGGGGCGTGGTTTTTTCTGCAGGCTGGTTTAATCTAAAGCCAATAATCCTTTCAGAAGGTCCAGAAATTGTAGAAATGGCGACTCCTTGGCTGGAAACTCCAATAAATTTCAAGAAAGTTTTGAATCATACAACTAAATTTACAGCAATCTTCTCTGATGACGATCCTTATGTTCCTTTATCAGATAAAGATATTTTCAAAAAGGAATTGGGAGCAAAGATAATTGTTGAAAAGAAAAAGGGACATTTTCCCGGATATGATAGGGGAAAAAAGCTTTCAGTTGTTGCAGAAGAGATTTTATTAATGGGGGTTTAGAAAGATTTATATATAATATGATATTATATAAAATGTAACATTAGGTATAATAAAATGGAAACAATTGTAAAAACCAGAACTGTAGGTGGATCATTAGTTGTAACTCTGCCTTCGGAGATAGTAAAATTACAAAATTTAAAAGAAGAGGAATATGTAGAAATTAAAGTAAAAAAGATTAAAAGAGATTATTTTGGAGCTTTAAAAGGAATAGGCTCATTTAAGGAAGAAGATGAGTTAAAAGGGCAATTTGACGAATGAAATATATAATTGATTCTTATGCATGGATAGAATATCTTGAGGGAGGCAAACTTGGAGAAAAAGTAAGAGAAATTATTATAGGAGATGATGAAATAATCTCATTAAGCGTAGTAGTTGCTGAAGTTGTAAGTAAAGTTAAAAGAAAAAATGGAAATGTTGATATTGCATATAATGCCATAAATTCAAATTCGAATATTGTCGAATTAACTTCTGAAGCTGCGAAAAAGGCAGGGCTATTGCACGCAGAGACAAGAAAGAACATTGAAAATTTTGGATTAGTGGACGCAATGTTGTTGGTATTAGCACGCGATATTAAAGCAAAAATATTAACTGGGGACAATCATCTTAAGGATTTTAAAGAAGTTATTTTTCTCAAATAAATATGGAAATACAAAGATGCCAATGGCCTGGAAAAGATGAATTAATGATTCAGTATCATGACAATGAATGGGGAGTTCCTCTTCATGATGACAAGAAACTATTTGAATTTCTTATTTTAGATGCTTTTCAGGCAGGTTTAAGCTGGCAGATTGTTCTTAAGAAGAGAAATGGATTCGAGAAAGCATTCTCAAAATTTGATCCTAAACTAATTGCCAAATATAATGAAAAAGATTTTAATATTCTTCTCAACAACGCAGATATAATTAGAAATAGACTAAAAATTCAGGGAACAATCACAAATGCACAGAAGTTCCTGGAAGTACAAAAAGAATTTGGGAGTTTTGATAAGTATATCTGGCAGTTTACAAATAATAAAGCAATAATAAATAAATGGAGGACATTAAAAGACCTGCCTTCAAAGACGCATATATCTGATAAAATGTCAGAGGATCTTAAGAAAAGAGGTTTTAAGTTTGTAGGTTCAACAATTTGCTATGCTTTTATGCAAGCTTCAGGAATGGTCAATGATCATTTAGTTGATTGCTTTAGGCATGATGAGTTAAAATAAAAACAGATAGATTTATCAATATTCTAATATTTCTTAGGGGTACTTTAAAATGGTTGATGGGGAGTTTGATGAGTTGAGAAAAAACAAAGGAAAAAACAACGTTAATAATATTTATAATTTTCTTCGTACTAAAGAAGTAGATGGACAAAAATTATCTCCTGAACAAAAAGATTTTATCCAATCAGAATTAATTGCAGATGAAATGGCCTTTAAAAAGATAATCGAAGATGGGGGTCCGACTACTTTTGGATCAAGTTATCCCCTTCAAACTATTGGTGAGGCATATCAAATATTAGGGGATCACGAATCAGCTTATGAAATTTTTAGATATGACGAAAAAATATTAAGAGAACTAGCTAAAAATAAGATGGATACTGGTTCTAGAAATACTTTATTGGAGTATGCTAATAATAGGAAAAAATCCGCAGAACAGGAAGCAAAATATCTAGAAGGAGGAAAATCCCACAATGAAAAATGGTGGGAGGCACACAGAGCAAGAGTTTTAGAAAAGCAAGATGCAAAAATTGTATGGGTCAAGGAAGGAGAAATTCTCTTGGAGGATGATAAAAATTTATTTTTACTAAATGATGTCCTGTTTTATCCCATAACATCAAGAGTAGAAAAAAGAACAGGAATCATAGAAGGAGTAATTTCTTACATTGATAGAGAAGAAAAGATAAATAAAGTTTATACTTCTCAAGATAATAAAAGAGGCGAGTGGGGATATGAATTTTTTTTAAATGCTGATAAATTCAACAAATTCTTAGATGAAGTCAAAGAAGTCTACAAGAAATCTAAGGAGTTTAGAGATAAATTAGATAAACTAAATTTAGAAAAAATATCCCTCTCTGATTTAAAGGAAATATTTGCTAAAGATATAGAAACTCTTTGGCAATCAAAAGTTTTAGGTTACTTTACAATTGATCCTTATTCTTGGAAAATTGAAAAAACCCTAAAAGATAGGTTATCAAAAATCTTGCTAAAAGAAGAATTTGAGAATGTATTTGGAACATTACTATTACAAGAAGAAAGAGACTCTTTAGAAAACGAAAGGTACTCTTGGCTTAAGAAAATAATTTTACCTGCACTGCAAAAAGGAATAAAACCTCAAGAGATAAAAAAAGATAAAAGTTTATTAAATAAAATTGAAGAACATTTTAATAATTATAAAAGCTATTCCGCAGGATTCGGAATGAAGATGTGGGATATGGATTATTATTTGCAGTGTTGCATAAATCCTAAAAGGATTTACATTTCTTAATCTTCAATTAAATAATTTCAATTTTTCATCGGCATACCGCTTAATAACTTGGTATGTCCAGAATTTTCTCTTTGCTTCTAAGCACATGTTCTCAACTT
>ORJL010560331.1_pt1 | contig 37396 bp, 34 predicted proteins | sample 1779941 | NCBI WGS metagenome assembly ORJL01 (sample SAMEA104232317, study PRJEB22302) | groundwater metagenome | biome: forest; feature: aquifer; material: groundwater | place: USA | collected 2011-08-07 | depth 5.8 m | reverse complement strand
TGGTGAGAGCCTGCGGTGTTTATCCGCAGAATCTGACTTATTGTTAATTATTTATACTGTTTATTATTTACTATCCTATCTTTGATGCCAGTCGGTAGGGCGGATAAATCAGATTCTCGCCGCAGATCTGCTGCCTGGCATGTATGTTCATTATACCCTAATGCATTGAAAAAAAGCCGGTAAGGCAATAGAATATATTAGGAACGGATTGTAGTATAGTGGTAGTATACACGCTTCGGGTGCGTGAGGTCTGGGTTCGATTCCCAGCAATCCGACAAAAATAAAAATAGTCGCCTGAGGCGACTATTTTTATTTTACGAAATATTTTTTCTTGATCTCCTCCTCGATCCGCGTCTGGGCTTCATCCGCTGATTTCCGGGCGAACTTAGCCATTTCCGCCAGCTGCTTCTCCTCCAGAGGAGCGAAGAATCTTATCCGCGCAATAAGCAGCTCACGATCGTTCAGTGCCGGATCGTCCAGAACTTCTTCCAGGATTATGGAAAGAATATGGCCTATCTTAGGTCCCGGCTGCCCGCCGGTTTCCCGGATGACGTCTTCGCCGTTCACTTTGAGCATTTTGGCGCTGACCGGGTCCTGGCTGACTTTTTCAATCCGGAACTTCAGATGACGCAGCCGATACGGCTGAGCCTTCGGCACTCCGGACCCGATCCGGTCCGCTTCACGGAGCTGGAAAAGCGCTTCCAGATTTTCCTTCCCGACCCGCCTGACCAATCTGCGCGCCCCGGCATCGGTGACAGTTTCCGGATCGTAGACAAACATATGTTCGCGCACCAGCAAAGCGATCCGCTCCGCCATATCCTTCGGAAACCTCAGCCGATCGGAGATCTGCAGAACAATCCTCTCGCCCACCACCTGATGACCGTAAAAAGTGCAATCCGGACCCTCACCCCGCTTGCTTTTCGGTTTTCCGACATCATGAAGCAAGGAAGCGATGCGGACTTCCAGTGAATGTCTCTGCTCGACGCTGTACTGCAGGGAACGGAGATTGTGCTCGAAAACCGAATAAATATGATGCTTATTCTGCCCGACGCCCACGCCCTCCATCAGCTCCGGAATCACATGCCGGAGAATTCCGTTTTCCTGCATGAATTTCACGCCATCATGGGCGATGTCAGTGACAATCAATTTAAGGAATTCATCACGGATCCTTTCTTTGGAAATGAATTCCAGAAGCCCGGAATGTTTGCGCATCGCCGCCTCAGTTCCGGATTCGATTTTGAATCCGAGCTGGCACATGAAACGGACAGCCCGCATTATCCTCAGCGCATCCTCTTCAAAGCGCATATCCGGATCGCCGACGGCGCGGAGAATCCTGTTTTTCAGATCCGCCTGTCCGTCGAACGGATCGATGATGTCCTGACGGGAAACAGAGTGAAGATTTATGGCCATGGCATTCACTGTGAAATCCCGGCGACTCAGATCTTCTTCTACGGTTTTCGCGAATTTCACCTCGTCCGGATGCCGCTTGTCGGAATATTTCCCCTCAATCCTGTAAGTCGTGACTTCAATTATTTTCAGTGCCGAATTTTCCGAATTCGTCTTTATGCCGACAGTGCCGAACTGGTTTTCATAGACGGTCGCGGAATCCCCATCCGCCACTCCGCCGAAACCGAAAAAAATCTTCTGGATCTCATCAGGAATCGCATCAGTCGTTATATCCCAGTCCTTCGGTTCCTGACCAAGCAAAATATCGCGGACGCAACCGCCGACAAGGTGGGCCTTGAATCCCGAAGCCGCAAGGACCGCGGCGACATCTTTTATTTCTTTCGGTATATCCATATCGGTATTTCCTTAATATTCTAACCCACAGGAGATTGGCTTGACAAATATTTTACATATTGTATAATAACCCAATTGTTCGTTTACAGAATCAAATAGCCGGAAAAAGGAGGTAATGAGGTCGTCGCCGGAAAATAAATCGCGGAGGATGACTCATGAGCCAGATGATATGCGGAATCGAAGTCGAGACGTTTCCGGAAAGATTCGCCCGGGAAACCCGGGAGCGGGAAAACGCCGAGATGGCGGGAAAGCTGACGGAAAAAGAGTGGCGCAAAGAGATGCAGGAGAAGTGGCGCCAGCAGGCAAAGAAGCGCCGACTCCTGGAAAGGATGGCTCCGGAACTCGAGGCCTCGAAGAAGAAGCTCGAATCCAGCCTGTGGTCGAAGACCGACTGGTTCCCGAGAGGGGGCGTTCTCTGCGTAGGATTCCCGAAAGCGGACCGTCGGTATGATACGCGGCGGTCGCCGGAAAGCTTTCCGAGAGAGCTCGGCTGGCGCACGGTGATGCTGGATGATGGATCAACAGGATCCGAAATGCGCGTACGCAGGATGATCGGCAACCGTCACGGATCGGAAAAAGCGCTGGAAAGGCGCTCAACCGATAAGCTCAAGCGGCTGCCCCGCAGCACGCGCAAGCGCATCCAAATACGCGAGTCACTGGAGGAACTCGCGGCCATGAAGGAGCTCGAAGCGCTGCGCCTGGCGGAGAAACGCGCCGAAGAGGAGATGGACCTCGCCGACGCTCTCCGGGCGGATTCCTGCCCGGTGCGTCCGATGCCGGCCGTGGAAGCTCAGGGCCCGGGGTACTACCCCTACTACTACTGAGCGAACAACACCCGGTCGCACGAAAGTGCGGCCGGGTGTTTCTTTTTTAAAGAATAAATAATACGATGAAGTTAACGTCCTCGTAGCTTAATGGATAAAGTAGCTGGCTTCGAACCAGCTGATGGGGGTTCGATTCCCTCCGAGGACACAGATTAAAAAATCACCTCTTGCCGGGTGATTTTCTCCTGTCTGCTTCTATTTTTTCCTGGATTTTTTTCCAGATGATTTCCAAATTTTTCCTGCGAAATTCTTTCCGATATTTCCAATTCGAATAGCTTGCATATTCATGGATAAAATCACAGATAATTCCGCAAATAAGAAACGGGATGAATTTGATCAGGACAGGATCGGCGGATTTGAAATCTGCAAAAAACAATCCTATAAAAAATAACCCGTAAATGATTGGTTTGAGAATAAGGATTTCTCTCATTCAGAAGACGCAGTTGAAAGTTCTGAAGAAAATATAACATGGGAAGATGATCAAGTAAATAAACAATGCATCCTTGCAAAATCAACGGATTGAATTAATATTAAGTCAGTTCATAAAAAGGAAAGGCTATGAGAAAAATACTTCTCGATCTGCATGAAGTTCTCGGAGAAGAACTGCTGGTAAAAACCCTCAACATTAAAAAAGAGGAATTGAAGAAGTTACTGGACGATCCGAATCAGATCCCCAGTCCGGTGGAAGACAAGATGAATCTTCTCATCGCGATAGTCCGGAATCTTAAAGGGAGCTACAATCATTACGGAATACGGCAATGGTTCCAGCGGGAGCGCATCCAGCTGAAAGGCAAACGCCCGCTCGATCTCCTCTCCGGCGACTGGTGGCCGCGCGATGCGGATGTCCTGCAGGTCCTCGAACTTTCCTCGTCTCTTAAAAATTAAACCGCCTTAGGGCGGTTTTTATCATATTTTCACTAATCGATAAGGAAATTTTATATCAGATTCAAGGCTTGCCGATGAGGAATGGTAATTCCATTCCGAGGAGGCGTAACGCAGAATATGATTAAATTTCCTTACTCCCAAGAATCTTGATTTTGATTGATCGCTGCGTCGTTCGTCGAAAAGGCAGTTAAAACTGCGATTTCCTTCTCACTCCTTGCGCTGAATCAAAATCAAATATTTCGATTTAGTAAAGATATGATAATAACCGCCCAAACGGTTTTTCATTTGAAAATATATTCCCCGTGCATTATCATTTAATCCATCGGGCCTATAGCATAATGGTAGTGCACCCGGTTTGCATCCGGGGTGTGGGAGTTCGATTCTCCCTAGGTCCACAAAAGTTTATTCCAACCGAGCCAGAATCCAGTTCTATTTGTATTCCAAAATATCTCCGGGCTGGCATTTAAGCGCCTTGCAGATCGCTTCCAAAGTCGATAAGCGAATCGCTTTCGCCTTTCCATTTTTCAAGATAGAAATATTGGCCATCGTGATGCCGACCTTATCGGCAAGCTCGGCGACTCTCATTTTCCGCTTCGCCAACATGACGTCGATGTTAATGATGATCGCCATAGCGTTAAACGGTTAAATCATTTTCTGATTTTATATCCACGGCATTCTGGAAAAGCTTTTGCATCACCGCGGCAAAGACCGCAATAACCGATGTGGCAAAAGTGGTGATGACGGACAAGGAAATAAAACCGGCCGCGTCATCTTCTCCGTGGTTTAATATTACGATGACCATCGCCCCGAGGAGAAAACCGATAATGGTTATCGCACAGTATTTTATATTCCGCAATGCCGTAACAGAATCGGATGTGAATACTTTATTTTGCCCGATGTATCCGAGCAATTTAAGCGCCTGATATAACGCAACAAAAAATGGAATAGAGCCCACATACACGTAAGCCAGGAACGGATCATTGAAATAAAGGCTTAACCAATCTGAGTTTTTATTCCTGCCTTCTACCTGCGGGAACCAAAGCAGCCACGCAAGCACCGCGATTCCCATGAGGCAGATTGCGACCTTCAAGAATATTATTGAAGATTTTTTCATAGATGATTATTATAAATTATTTATATTTTTATCTTAATTCATCATTTATCGTTTGTCAATATATATTTATCGTTATATAAATAAGTCTTTTCCCAATATGAATCAGGGCTGTCACCAAATTATATAAATAAAAAAACCACTTTTTACGGTGGTTTTAAAAATTCAGGTCCGCGGCTTCCCCTCCTCATAGCCGCTGCTGCTGACCCAGAGAAATTGCGTCCTGTCCTGGAATTCGGAAATATTCCAGCATCCGGCATAACTCTCGGAAGAGCGGAGACCGTCAATCAGAGATCTGACGACTCTCTCCGCCGAACCGGCATAAGGCACGCTGGCGGATTCGCCTTCCGGATTCCGGATCTCGCCCAGACTTCCTTTCTGAATGCGCTCTTCCTGATGAGCCTCGGAAGCGGAACCCCGGTATTTCTTTTTCAGCTGACCGTTTTCAAGTGTCAACTTTCCGGGAGATTCATCGGTTCCGGCAAGCAAGCTGCCGATCATGACGGCATCTGCGCCGGCGGCAAGCGCCTTGCAGAAATCACCGCTTTCGCGGATGCCGCCGTCTCCGATGACATAAACCCCCAGCGATCTCGCCACTGCGGCGCAGGAGGCGATCGCATGGATCTGCGGCGTGCCGACTCCGGCGACGATCCGCGTCTTGCAACGCGCACCGGGACCGATGCCGACTTTGATGCAATCCGCTCCGGCTTCAGCCAAAAGCTTCACATGCTCCGGATTATCGACATTCCCCACAACCAGATTAGCCTCAGGGAAAAGCAGCCTTAGCTTCCTTGTGACCTCAACGACCATTTCCGCTCCGGCTCGCGCCGTATCAAGCAGAAGTACGTCCGCACCGGCCATAAGAAGCCGCTTGGCCTCTTCGCAATAATCCCCAGTCAGGCGGAGACCGACTCCGACCGCCAAACGGCCGCGTGAATCGCGGACCGCATTCGGATACTGACGCCGTTTCTCGATGTCTTTCACGCTGATCAATCCGCAAAGCTTGCCGCCGGAATCCACTAAAGGAAGTTTTTCCAGGCGCATCTCGTCCAGAAGATTTTTCGCATCTTCCATTGAGATATCAGGAGCACCGACACTCAACATCCTTATTCCGGTCATGATTTCGGTAACCGGCAAGGAATCATCAGAATCCTTGAGAAATCTGTAATCCCGTGAAGAAATCAGCCCCATCAGATGATTCTCAGCATCGACGACGAGAATTCCGGAAACGCCGTATTCAGCCATCAGTCTCCTGGCTTCGCCGAAAGTCGCCTTGTCGGAAACAGTCAGCGGATCGGAAATTCTTTCATTGTCCGCCCGCTTAACTTTGGCCAGCGCCTCCAGGCGATCCTCCAAAGAATCGAATTGCGGCAGAAAGCCGAGGCCGCCGAGACGAGCAAGAGCGATGGCCATCCTGGGGCCGGTCACGTCCTGCATGTTCGCGGAAACAATCGGAAGATTTATCTTGAAACGGTCCGAAAGCCGGACCTGGAAATCCTTCAGATCGGAACGTCGCCTGATTTTGGAATACCCGGTCACAATGGATACGTCCTGAAATGTCAGAGCCGGCCGCAATGGCAGGCCTTTCTTTTTGAAATAATCCCGGACCAATCTGCCGATATCCTTTTCCATACCTTCCTTTTTCGGTTTTAAATGAACATAGTGAGTATAAGTAAATAATAATTCTTAATCAAGAAAAAAGACCTTCATTTGAAGGCCTCAGAAAATTCCGGATTTATCCCAGAAATATTTTCGAATCGCTTTCCTCTCCCCGTATTGCAAGGAGGGGAAATGAAAGACATACATCTCTTCTTCGGTGAAAATAAAAGGTTCCCGGCCGATATATTTCATCAGATAAAAGACCAGCGCTCTGCCTGTCCGTCCATTCCCATCCCGGAAGGGATGGAGCATTTCGAAATCGAAATAAAATCCGGCAATATCCCCGATAACCTGAAGTTCGGTCATCTTACGCCAATTTTTCTGCAGATGATTGACGCCGGAAATCAAAGAAAGCATGCTTGACGGAACTTTCTTCGGACTGGCGCACTTTCTGCCGAAAATTTCCACCGGAACATCCCGGTACTCTCCGATATGCCTCGGCGCAAGCTTGAGATTCGGATCTTTCAGTTCCTGCTCAGCCGTTATCAATCCTTGGACATTTTTTATGTCCTTTTCGGTCAGAAGTCCGGACTTGTCTTCAGCAAGCTTCTCCAGAAAAAGAATCGCGCCGACGTGCCCGTTTTCCTTACCCTCGCAGATCTGATCTTCCAGAAGCGAGCGGTTATCGCTTATCCTCTCAATCCGATCGGATTGTAATATGAACTCGGTCAAAAATTCTATGCGTTCCATTTTCGCCCCATTTTATGAACTGGCCTTACTATAACGGAAAATCCATTTCGGCGGAAGCGGGAGGATTCGAACCTCCGATACCCTTGCGGGCATACCACATTTCGAGTGTGGCCCATTCAACCACTCTGGCACGCTTCCAACAATAGAACTCTAACAAAAAACCCGCTCCGATGAAAGCGGGCGGGTTTTTTGTTCAAACTGAAGGTTCAGATTAAGAAAGATGCTTTGAAACAAGCTTGGTCATCTCGAACATGTTGACGACAGCCTTTCCTCCGAAAACTTTCTTCAAAGCTTCGTCGGCGTTGATATTGCGCTTATTCTTCGCATCCTGGAGATTCTTACCCTTGATGTACACCCAGAGCTTTTTGACGACTTCAGAGCGAGGCATCGGACCCTTTCCTACGACCGCGGCCAGTTCTGCGCTGACGTTGAGCGGCTTCATAAATGCTGCATTTGCCATGATATTTTTTTATTTGAATTTAATTATTGTAAATACGAATTCCCACGACCTTTTAGTTTAAAAAACCTGTATCAATAATGATAGCATATCTGCCTGGAAATCATAAACAGCCCCTTAAATAAAAACCCGGCAGCCGTCGGCTGCCGGATCTTCATTTGCTTCCTTAATCCTTCTTAGCACCCATGATGCGGAACATCTTTGTACCGCAGACCGGACAGACGCCAGTCATGGCATTGCGGGGTTTGCCGCCTTTGCCCTGCATGGAAACCTCCTTGGCATCCTTCATATCCCTCTTCGCCTTGCACTTTACGCAATATGCCTCCATAAAATGTAAAAGGTTAATTGGTTCCTACGACCTTATCAATATAATAGCAATAAAAAACCGGATGGACAATCAGGGGCTCGCGCCGATGGAAGGGCCGGCAAATCTTTCAACTCCGAATTCGGATCAGTCAAAAGACTTCCCTACTGGCCGGCAATCCTCAAAATACTTGTACCGATGGATCAAAAAATAAAATAGATAATTTATATCCGACCGGTCACCTGATTTCAGGGATGGCACGCCAATAGCATTTTCTAAGGAGACTCAATCTCACGGAAATATCCTCACAATACCGCCGCTAAAATTCATATCCCGCAAATGCGCAACCCTTCCATTTGCACGAGCTAGTTTCCAGTATAGCAAAACACGGGGGGGAAATGAAAATATGGCATCTGTGGATATCTTCGGAAAAATGTTATAAAGTAATTAGGAAAAAGCTATCCCCTACGCCCTCGTAGTTCAATGGATAGAACAGGTCCGTCCTAAGGATAAAATGGCGGTTCGATTCCGTCCGAGGGCACAAATAAAAAATAACCCTTCGGGGTTATTTATTTTTTATGCTCTCCGGAGAGCAGTCCCATGGAAAGCAGGGTCGCCCAGGCATCGCGCTGGCGTCTGTCCGGAATCTGCCGGATATTCCGCGCATCGGCCCGGGAAAAAAGCTTTCCAGATCCGAAACCGAGCGTATGCACGCGATACCAATGGACTCCGTCCTCATCCCACTCATGGAATTTCAGGGCATATTCCCAGTTGCCGTCGTAAGTCTGGACTTCCAGCAAGCTGATGTCCTCATGAGGAACCAGCGAAGCGTAAAGCACGGGACCGACATACGGCATCAGCACCAGATAATCGGTAACAAAGTTCTGGAAAAACGGCTTGCGGATCAGATAACCGCTGAAAAGCAGGGCGGAAACCACGATGAGGAGATTGAGCGGAACGTCCAGCCAGTAATTCCCGGAAATCTTCAGGCCGAGGCTGATCGCGAACGACCAGACCTTCTGAATGACGAAAACCGGCACTGCCAGGATGACATAGGGTATGACGCCTATCTTCACCGTTTCCCAGGCCCATTTCATCGGTATTCACCTTTACAGGTTCTAAGATTGAGATTAGGGCATCCGGGCGGATTTCGCAAATCATGAAAAAGACCCCGAAAGGGGTCATTTGGAAAGGGATTCCAGAAAAACTTCCGGATTGACGATGGTCTTTCCGTGATCCATCTTGATTGTCAGGTGCAAATGGATCGCATCTGTGGATCCGGTCTTCCCGGTGATCGCAATTTTCTGTCCGCGGACGACCATGTCGCCTTCTTTCACCAGAAATCTGGAAAGGTGGAGGTATTCCGAAGAAATTCCGTTGCCGTGATCGATGATCACCAGCTTTCCGTCGATGAGATTTTCCGCGATCCGCACCACCCGCCCAGAATTGATGGCCCGGGCCGGCTCGGGATTCTGATGGAAAAAATCAAAGGCTGACCGGTAATCAGTGCCGAGATGATACCGGCAGTTGAACCTCTTCCGGCCGCGGCGGTCGCGACAGCGCTTATCGCCGAAAGGCGCATTGACCTTCACCGGATCGACGGCCCAAGAAAAATAAGTCATCGAGCTCACGGCCAGATTCATATCTTTGAGCGTCTCCTGCTTCTTCCGCTGTTCATCGTTTATGCGCTTCTGATCCTGCTCGTTTCGTTTCGGAGGTTCATACTTCAATTTCGGATAAAGCTCGCGAACCCGGATGACGAATCGGATGGAACCACCAGCATCGTATTGCACCAGTACGGTATGCGTTCCAGGCCGGAGCTGATAATGGATTCCGAGAAGGACAGTTTGGCGATTACTGAAACGCAAAGATCCGTATTCTCTTCCAAGAAATCGGACCTTGAAGGTTTCTGTTCCGCGATCGACCCTTTTCAGGACGACCACATCGCCTTGCGAAACTTCCTTGCCTGAAAGCTGAAATTTCGGAGGCTGAGCTCCGGCGAAATCCGCAGCAAACAGCAGCAGAAGACCCATGAATGCGATCATCCTCATCATTCACCTTGTCAAAATCCCAATCTCTTCACATCTTAACAAAAATAAACTACTATACAAGGAGTAAATATAAGGGCCTATGGTGAAATGGTATCACACATCCATGGCATGGATGGAGCGGGAGTTCGATTCTCCCTAGGTCCACATAAGAGATACGGGAAGTTCTAAAAAGCTGGTGATTATTGCGGAAGCGTGGCCGAGCGGTTTATGGCGCTAGTCTTGAAAACTAGTTGGTCCGAAAGGGCCTCGGAGGTTCGAATCCTCCCGCTTCCGCAATAATCGCGAGTTCGAATCCGTACGTCCCCGCAAGGGTTTGTAAATAAAAAACCACTAAATTATTTAGTGGTAATCTTATTAATTTATTCCAATGTAGTTTTAGTAGCTTCAGCCCAGGTCAAGGGATTTTGTTTCCAATCACAATCTTTTCTTTTGCAGAATACTCCATCCATTAAGCTAGACTCTCTTATTCTCATTCGTTCTTTGTCATAAAAACCCAAGCTACACAATAAGCAATTAACCAATTGCTCGATCCCTTTTAAAGTCATTTAGATTTTATTAATGAAAGATCTATTAGTAAAGTTTACATAAAAATATGATTTGGTTAAATATATATTTTAATAGAAATTAGTTCAAAAATCGTCCAAGGTGGCCCGCAACGACAGGCGTTGATTTTTAAATAAAAAAGACCCACTTACTAAGGGCCTTTTGCTAGCGCTTTATTTTTCCTTCTTCGGCAACACAAATCTTTTCACGGATCATAGAAAATTTTAAAGTTTTTTTGCCGCGAATTAAAGCAACGTCAACCACGGTGCCAATTTCGCCTCTTATATATTTTGTATCCCCCTTTAAAATATCTCCGGGCAATATGCCGGCGCGAGCCGCCGGATAACCGTCAGGCACATTAGTAACCAGTCCGTCTAATCGGTACTCTATGCCAATCCCGCCAAAAAAATTATGGCAATTTTGAGAATCAGTTCGCGGAGAATTATCATTATAATTTACTCTTGCTTCTGTTTCGGATGCTTCTGTCTCAGGCCGCTTTTCTTCTTGTTTAATATCGACTGGCTTCGAGAGGAGCTCAACCGAAACAATTCCAGAGTCTATTTCTTGAGAACCATTTTCTTCGGAACCATGTTCCGGACTGTTAGTGCCTGGTACGTTTTTAAAATTAACTGCTACCAAAAAAATCAGCGCGCCATGCACAATCCCACTGGCAAGACAAGCCCGAGCTAAATTCCGTCGCTCTTGTTTCATGGCTTTCTCCATATTTTCAAAGAACGTGACTGGGATTAAAATAACAAATGTTGCCAAATCTCGCAAGCATCGCCAAAGCGAAATCCTATTTACCCATAATTAGAGTTAGCCTCGTCTATATCCCTTACAAAGGTTCCAACATCATCCCAAGTAGCCCGCAATAATTGGTAATTTAAAATCCCCTCCAGCTTCCGCCAAATAAAAAATACGCCACTGTCGGCGTAATTTTTACTTTATCCCGATGAGACAGATTTTAGGCCAAGGCTGATAGACGCTGTGAAAATTCTGCTCATTAATCCTACCGTCCGGATAAAAAACCTTGTAAGTTGCATCGGCGGTTATTCCTTTTCTCGGATATTCTCCGCACTGGAAATCGCCAAGCTTGAGATCCTCAGTCGCGATATACCGGGTTTCCGGCGGCGGCAGCTCATCGGAAAGGCTGACTTCGGAAATCTCCGACCGCCGGCCGTCTTTCTGCCCATAGAATTCAAAAATCAGCTGATCGCCCTCGACCCTTCCCTGAAGAAGGACGTAGTTGGCGGTGTCATTCACGAATCTCAGATCCGGTTTCGGCCCATAGATGGTCGCGTCCAATCCGGGACCGTAATAACCGACGACGTAGCGATGATTCATCCTTTCCGTGATCGGCAGGCCGGAATCAAGCGCCAGACGGAACAGAGTCGTGGCGAGCTGACACAACCCTCCGCCAAGCTCTTTTACGCTCCGGTCTTCCTTGATGACATATTCTTTCACAAATCCCTCTTCTTCGCTAATTTCTCCGATCGCATTCACCGCGGAAAATTCCTCGCCTGGCGCGATCAGAAGACCGTTAAGCTTCATGACGCCGAGATCGATATTTTTCCTCCGATCGGCGCTGCTGCCGGCGAAACTCGTGACAGCTTTTCCGACCAGATCCCTGATTTCATGCTGATCGATCGTTTTCTGGGAAATCTTCGGTTCTGAATAAACCACCTCCACCGGAATCTCGATATTGCCTCCTTTGAAATCCGAATCGATCCTCGCGCTGGCCGAAGCCAAGGCCAACAGCAGATCGCCGCCTCCGGCGAAAGAACGCTGGGCGCTGTAAACTATCTGCTCGACTCTTTCAGCGGTTTTCCGGATATCCACGACATTCCCGGATTTCCCCGGGACAATCTCGACAAGCTTCCCGTAACGCATCTCGAATCTGCCGTTTTTCGGAGGATTGTCTATTACCGAAGCCACGGTTTTTTCCAAAAACGCCTCGAGTTTTCCGATATTGACCCCTATATCCCCGTCTTCCCTTATTTCCAACCAGGTTATCAGCCGATAACCGGAAACCCGCCAGCGATAACCGTTATAATAGAAAATAAGATTGGTCGATCTGGCCAACCGGTCGGCGAAATCGGAAAATCCGGAAAGTTTTTCCGCCGTAGTGAACGGCACCTCCGGGTCCGCCGCCGCCATCATCGGATTTCTGCTGAGAACGGCGAGATTGCCGTTCATCCGCCTGATAATTCCATCAAGATCGAACTTTTCCCCGCTCGCTTCCTTCGCGATTTCCAATCCTGATTCGCCATAAAAGAACTCGGCCGGCTTTCCCGGGCGCAGGATCTTCCTGGATTCACGCGCGACAAGAGAAGAGACCGAAGCTTCGCGGGCGATAGCCGGAAAATCAAAATTCTTTTTCAATAGAAGAAGAGAAAGCTGTTCGGCCATCCCCTCCGGAAATCCGCCACGACCAAAACCGTAAGCCTCGCGTATAGCCCCCTCCCAATCTCCGAGAGAAAAATACTCCGCAATATTATCCGCAGTAAGGCCGGCGCTTTCCATCGGAATTTTGACCTTGCGCTCCCCGGTATTTCCCACCAAATTTAGTTCCAGGCCGTTTTCCATCAGGTCATCGGCTTTTATCCTGAAATAATCCAGGACCTCCTGGTAATTCCTCCCGCCGACAGCGACTCCGGATATGCTGACTCCGGGAAAAAACCTGTCCGAATGCTTATATTCGAAAGCCGCGACATATCCGGCCAGAGCGAAAACTCCCGCCAGAACGATAAGCCATTTGAACTTCATTATGCCACGAATGACAGCCATATGTATTCATTCTATAACAAAATAAACGGAAGTGCTGGTATAATTAAATAAACATATGCTCCTCCGGGATGTGACTCAAAAATCTTTCTGGGCGATCAAAACCGGCGATGTCCTGGAGCTTTTGGAAACCACCAGCGAAGGAATAACCGGAGAAGAAACGCAGGAGCGCCGGAAAATGTTCGGATTGAACAAGATCGCCGAACAAGGCAAGACTCCCCGCCTTAAAATATTCCTGAACCAGTTCACCAATCCGCTGATTTTCCTGCTGATGATGGCCGGAGCCATCACCGTACTTCTGGAAGACTACACCGACGCGACCGTCATCTTCGTCGCCGCTCTGGTGAACAGCCTGCTCGGCTTCTATCAGGAAAACAAGGCGGAGGAAGCTCTCGAGCATCTGAAGAGCTACATCGAAGAACGCGTCCGCATAATCCGCGAAAGCCGGGAATTTGAAATTGACACTAAAGAACTGGTGCCTGGCGACATCATCCGCGTTACCCAGGGAGACCGCATTCCGGCCGATGCCCGCCTCATATATATAAATGACCTGATGGTGGATGAGACAATCCTGACCGGCGAAGCGCTGCCGATCGTCAAAACCCTCGATCCGGTGGGATTCCATGTTCCGATCGGCGACCAGAAGTCCATGGTCTTCAGCGGAACGACGGTTGTCCAGGGATTCGGAAACGCAGTCGTCTGCCGTACCGGAACTGACACGGAAATCGGAAGAATCGCGGAATTCGTGAAAAATCAGAGCCGCGAACAGACTCCTCTCCAGAAAGCCATAACCGACTTCAGTCTGAAAGCCACGATCGGACTGATCGCCCTGACTTCCGGAATTTTCCTTATCGGCATCCTGAGCGGATATTCCATCCTGGAAATGTTCCTGACTTCGGTGGCCATACTGGTTTCCGCTGTTCCGGAAGGACTTCCGGTCGCCATGACTGTGATTCTGGCGATCGGCGTCCAGCGTCTGGCAAAAAAGAACGGTATAATCCGCAAACTTCTGGCTGCGGAGACTCTCGGCAACACCACCGTCATCCTTACTGACAAAACCGGAACCCTGACGGAAGCGAAACTCCGGCTATCAAAGATATCCATATTCAATTCTTCACATAAGGAAAATGTCGACGAGGAATTCATCGCCAAACTCGCGGTGCTCAACTCGGACGTCATCGTGGAAAATCCGGAAGAACCTTCGGACAGATGGCATATAATCGGCCGGCCCCTGGAAACTGCCGTCGTCAAAGCGGCCGCTAAGATGGAAGTTTTCCCTCAGAGCGTGAAGAAAGAGATGCGCGTCCTGAATTATCTTCCGTTCAATTCTTCCAATAAATTTTCCGCTTCGGTATTCGAATACAGAAACAAAAAATACATCACGCTTTTCGGCGCCCCGGAAATCCTGCTGAAAATTTCCACCCGCACAAGCGAGGAGAGCCGTAATTCGACAGCCGAGGAGATAGACAAGATGGCCTACGGAGGAGAAAGAGTGCTCGGCGTGGCGATAAAAGAAATTTCCGGAGGAGAAAATTCCGAAAAAGACCTCCAGCTTTCCGGAAAACAGAAAATGGACGGTTTCCACTTCCTGGCGACCATATCATTCACCGATCCGATCCGGCAGGGAGTCAGAGACGCAATCCATCGCGTGGAACAGGTCGGAATCAAGACCGTGATCGTCACCGGCGACCACCGCGGAACGGCCGAGGCGGTGGCGAAAGAACTCGGATTCGCCGTACACCGGAACAGCATCATCAACGGCGCGGATCTGGATATGATGTCCGATGAAGAACTCCGGAGCCGCCTGGCGGATCTGCGGATAGTCTCGCGGGTCAGCCCGGAAGGCAAAGTGAAAATAGTCAACGCATACCAGCAGCTGGGAGAAATAGTCGCCATGACCGGAGACGGAATCAATGACGCGCCCAGCCTAAAGCAGGCGGATATCGGAATCGCGATGGGCTCCGGAAGCGATGTCGCCAAAGATGTCGCCGAACTCGTCCTGCTGGACGACAATTACCACACGATAGTGGCGGCGATAAACGAAGGACGGCGCACGATGGAAAACATCCGGAAAGTGATGGTTTATCTGCTCTCTTCGGTCCTGGACGAACTCATCCTGATCGGCGGATCACTCCTGCTAGGACTCGCCCTTCCGCTGAATGCCATCCAGATTCTCTGGGTCAATTTCTTCACTGACAGCTTTCCGGCCATCGCCCTGGCATTTGAAGACGGAATAGATCATCTTCTCGGGAAAACCGGGGTTAAAAAATTCGAACTTCTTGACCGGCAGATAAAATTCCTCATCCTGGCCATCGGCATCCCGACCAGCGCCCTGCTTTTCGGAATCTACTGGATAATGCTCAAGCTGGATCTTCCGCCGGACATGGTCCGCACTTTCATCTTCGGAACTTTCGGAACCTATTCCTTATTCCTGGTTTTCGCCGTCAGGAGCCTGCAGAGAAGCATTTTCTCCTATAATCCGTTCACAAATCCCTACCTCATCGGCGGAAGCGGGATCGGATTGGCCTCAATGATCGCGGCGATATATTTCCCGCCTCTTCAGAAACTCCTCCAGACAGTCGCATTGCCGCCTTACTGGCTTCTGGGAATATTCGCATTGGGAATAATAAATATTCTCGCAGTGGAAGCAGGTAAAAGCATCATTAACCGGCGGACTCGGGTCGCAGAAAATATGCTACAATAGGAATGATCTCAAAAAACATGTCGTCTCCTCTCGCGAAAACAATCAAGAAAGTTATGCCATCCGTAGTTTCCATAATCATTTCCAAAAGCTTGGAGGAAATCGAAAAGGAGCTGCCGGCGGAAATGACCCCGCTCATGCCATTCGGCGTTCCGGAACTTAAAATACCGGATGAAAAAGTGGACGCCCGCGGAATGGTGCAGGTCGGAGGAGGATCCGGATTCATAGTGGAACCGAACGGAATAATCCTCACAAACAAGCATGTAATCTCCGATGCGGAAGCCGAATATACCGTACTGACCAGCGACGGAAAGAAATATCCCGCAAAAATTCTGGCTCGCGATCCGATCGACGACGTAGCGATCCTTAAAATCGAAGCGGAGGACCTGCCCGTCGCCTCTCTCGGGGATTCCTCGAAAATCGAACTCGGCGATGACGTACTGGCCATCGGAAACGCCCTCGGACTTTTCCGGAATACCGTTTCCCGGGGAATCGTCTCCGGAATGTCCCGCTCCATTTCCGCCAAACCGGATCCGAAAGAACCGGTCCAGGAACTGCGTGGACTCATACAGACTGACGCCGCCATCAATCCGGGAAATTCCGGCGGACCGATAATCAATCTGGACGGTGAAGTGATCGGGATCAACGCCGCAATCGTCTTTGGGGCACAGAATGTCGGATTCGCCATTCCGATCAATGCCGCCAAGCGCGATATCTCGGATTTGAAAAAATTCGGGCGCGTCCGCCGGCCGCTCCTCGGACTCCGCTATATAAACATCGATGAAAACCTCCAGGAAAAGATGAACCTCCCGGTGAATTACGGCGCCCTCGTGGCCGGAAAAGGACCGCACCATGAAGCAGTCATCCCGAACACACCGGCTTCCGTCGCCGGACTCCGAGAAAAAGACATCGTCCTGGAATTCAACAGTGTGAAACTGACTATGGAAAAGACGATCCAGGATTTCCTGGAAGAAATGAATGTCGGTGACGCCCTGGCGCTGAAAGTCCTCCGCGGAGACAAGATAATGGATATGAAGGTGGAGCTGGCGGAAAGAAAATAGGCTTTTGAGGCCTATTTTTTTATACAGATGACCGTCTCTTTACAAAACAGAAAAAATATGTTATTATTTACCCCAGAACTCACAAATCTCATACGGGGGTAACTTGAATGTTCAAAACTGTCATCTTCCTCCTCCTTAGCCAGTTTTCAATGGCCGCGGAGAACCGGAAGTACATCCGAGTAGGAGAAAATCCCGTCAGTCCGATGCTCCTTCTCAAAGGAGAGCGGATTTTCCGGGTGGAAAATGACACCTTCCTGACGACCTATGACGGCGACGGCAAGAAGCACACCGGCTGGCTTTCCACGAATTACCATTTCGTGGGTCGGCGGGAAAACAATCAGTGGCGGGCGATCCGCATCTACGAGTGCGGCAACCCGATCGTCAGTCCGCGCATCATGCTCCGGACCAGCTCCACAGGCAAGCCCAGATGTCCGCTCGACAAGATGGACTGGCTGGCCTGGACTGTGGGACCCGGATTGGTCGGATATGGCCTCGGCGCCAAAGAAACGGTCCCTCTGGCCGTCGGTGGCGGGGTGATCGTCATCGACCAGATGGGAAAGTCCAACCGGAAAAAATGGAAATGTGAAATATCAAAGAAAGGACTGATCGGTCTGGCTGCGGCCGGAATCGGTTATCTGATCGGAGATGTCCTGCATAAGCCGGACCCGCAGAGGATAAATCCGGGATCGCCGAACTCCGGCGGGCCCGGACCCACTCCCCCGAACGGCCTGGCCGTACGCTTCTAGCGGACGGCTCAGGTACGGGCGAAGCAGCTTTTACTGCTTCGCCCTATTCTTAAGAAATCGACTTATCATCCTGAAATGAATTCAGGAGTCAGATGAATCGATTCCTTAAGAGTAAAAATATGAAATTCGATCTGAAAGCAAAATATATATCCTTAACCGCTCTGTCATTGGCAGCGGCTTTTCTATTTTCAGATTCAGTCGAAGCTGCTTCGTTCAACTATGGCCCGCAGGATCCTCCGACCCTGAGAGTTTCCAATTACTCACGGAATCCCGGCTGCACCACCTGCTGGTCAGGAAGCACCTCGGCCAGAGCCGGAGAAGTCATAAGCTTCATGACCTATTACCACAATACCGGCAATGATACGGCCTCGAATACAACGCTCCAGGTCAATCTTCCAGACGGATCATTCACCTCGGCCACCATTAGCGGCGCAGTCAGCGCGGAAAACGCCAGCGGTGCCAGCGGCAGTGTGAATGTCTATCTCACTTCCAGCCAGACCCTTACTTTCATTCCCGGATCACTCTTCTGGTATCCGAATCAGTCTTCCGGCGCCCAAGGCGCTCCGGACGGACAGAACGGATCGGAAATAATCTCCTACGGATTGAATATAGGAAATATAGCCGCCGGATGGTCCAGCCAGGGCTATGCGGTTTTCCAGGCCCAAGTCAGCTCGAATCCTACCGAATCCGCCCCGACGGCAAGCGCTCCGAGTTATGACTACAATCAGAATTACTACTCGCCGAGCTATGTCCCGGTCTATGTCCCGACCTACAATCAGGCTCCGACCTACGCCGCACCGGTTCCGGCTCCGGCTTTTCAGACCAAGCCTGTCCAGATTCCCTTGAGCAGGCCGCAGATTTTCCAAAGGAGCGAAGACAAGCTGGAATTTGAAATATACCTGGAAAAAGAAACTTCGATCGTCGGCGAGGAAAATGTACTTTTCGCCAGATATTATAATTCCGGAGGATCGGCTGCAAAAAATTCCGTGCTTTACATCACTCTCCCGGATGGAGTGGAATTCCTCAAATTCACCGCCACACCGGCCGTGATGCGCGATGGAAATCATTTCGAATACAATATCGGTACCGTAAATCCGGGTGAGGAAAAAATCGTCTCCCTTAACTTCCTCGTCGGAGAACAAGTCGTTCCTGGCAACAGCCTCCCGTTTGAGGGACATCTGAATTATTCCGGATCAAAAGGAACCCAGAAATCCATCCAGGATTCGACCGCGCTGGGAATAACCACCGCCAACCAGCTGACCGCTTCCGCCTACGCGGTGATCGGTCCTATATTCAATTCCTGGATGCGACAGCTGATCATCGGAATCATCCTCGGATTCCTGGTCGCTTATCTCTATATCGGAAAGAAATCCGAGCCGCTGAAATTCAAATAACCCCGGCCTTGCGTCGGGATTTTTGATCAGTATCTGTACTGCGAAACCAGCTTTCCGGACTTATCGTAAATCCTGATGATATCTCCTTCCTGATCGAAATATTTCAGGGCGTCTCCGGCCCAGACCCAGATGGAGCGGTCGGAAAAATCAGAATCATAACGGTGCCTGGAGACGCATCCTTCATAGGTTATGGTATTCAGATATTCATGGCAGGAAATGTCATTGAATGAAACCGGTGCGGCTTTCGGAGTTTCGCAGGAAGATAGCCTGTCCAGGTAGCTCTTGCAGGCATTACTCAGGTAATTCGTCTCTTCATAGGATCTCGCCGGACATCGCTGTTCAAGAGGCGGATTGAAACTCCCCAGCTCCGCAAGATAGCCGATGCATTTATTGATGCGGAAATTCCCTCGCGGACTTGATCCTGAAAAAAGATGAACCTCGTCCCCCGGCCTTATAACCAGGCTGTTCTGCGAACCGCCGAATGTATATACATCCTGGGCGCCAGGCAGGGTGAATTCATTTTCCAGAGATCCGATTTTCCAGCCTTTGATATCCACTCCGGCCGCCGGAAGATCATAAGAAGCTGAAAGGACCGCTTCTCCGTATCCATATGCCGTCTGAGGACGGACCATAGTGACGGTTACCGGAGCGGAAGCGGTCTGGATCACGGCATCCTGGGATCCGCCGGTATATTCCGGCAAGGATATGCTCGGAACATAATCAACCGCCCTCAAGCTGGGCAGATTGGTTATCTGGACTCCGGAAATCTGGTCGAAATTTATACCGACGTATAAAGCCACCGAAATGGCGGCGCCTAACAGTATCAGACCGATGACTTGATTCATATCTATATTCTATAAAATAAAAAACCTTCCAACAAGGAAGGTTTTTACTGAACGACTATATTGATAAGCTTTCCCGGAACGAAAATTATCTTGGCCGGCTTTTTCTTTCCGGTGAATTCCTGGACTTTGGCGCTGGCCAGAGCCAGCTTCTCCGCCTCTTCCTGGGAAATGGCGGCCGGAACGGTCAATTTATCCCGCAACCTTCCATTAACCTGCACGAGCAGATCCACTTCATTGTCCACGGTCATCTTTTCATCGAATGACGGCCAGGATTCATCATCGAGCATAGTTTCATGGCCGAGCTTCTGCCAGATTTCCTGACTGAGGTGCGGGGCGAACGGCGCGAGCATCTTCACGAGCAGCCGGCAATATTCGGCCGGCAATCCGGTCTTGCTCCGGTCGATTTCATTCAAAAGTATCATCATCGCGCTGATTGCGGTATTGAAACGGAACAGCTCAATGTCCCCGGTCACCTTTTTTACCGTCTTGTGAAAAAGCTTTTCCAGGGAAACCGGCAGAACCGCAACCGGATTATTTTTCTTCCTGTCCGCTTTGACCGTATCCAAGACGAGATTGTTTACTCTGGTCAAAAACCGGGACAGTCCGATTATTCCGTCCGGCTGCCATGGCTTGGCATCTTCCAGCGGACCCATGAACATTTCATAAAGACGGAGGGCATCCGCGCCAAAACGCTCAATCATATCATCCGGATTTATGACATTTCCTCGGGACTTGGACATCTTCTGTCCGTCCGGACCGAGAATCAGGCCCTGATTCATCAATTTATGGAAAGGCTCCTTGGTTGAAACCACACCGATATCAAAAAGCACCTTATGCCAGAAACGGGCATACAGAAGATGCAGGACGGCATGCTCAACTCCTCCGATATAGATATCAACCGGCATCCAATATTTCTCCTTGGTCCTGTCGGCGAAAGATTCCGCATTCTTGGAATCCAGATAGCGCAGATAATACCAGCAGGATCCGGCCCACTGAGGCATCGTATTGGTTTCCCGCTTGGCCGGTCCTTTGCACTGCGGACAATCCACATTCACCCATTTCTTTATTCCGGCGAGCGGAGATTCCGCCTCTCCGGTCGGTTCGTAATTCTTCACCTTCGGAAGTTCCACCGGAAGCTGATCCTCCGGAACCGGAACAGTCCCGCACTGCGGGCACTTGATGACCGGAATCGGCTCGCCCCAATAACGCTGGCGCGAGAATATCCAGTCGCGGAGCTTGTAGTTTATCTTCTTCTTTCCTCCGACGAATTCCACGATGCGGTCTTTGGCGATATGATTCGGAAGATTGTTATAATCTCCGGCGTTTATCATCACTCCTCCGCCGGTGAAAGCCGCTTGGAGATCGGGATTTTCCTTGCCGTCATGCGACGACTGCTCGGCTTTCGCTCGGTTGCCGTCATGCGACGACTGCTCGGCTTTCGCTCGGTTGCCATCCGGAGATACGACCTGGACGATCGGAAGATTGAAGGCTTTGGCATGCGCAAAATCCCTGTCATCATGAGCCGGAACAGCCATAACCGCGCCGGTGCCGTAACCGCCGAGGACATAATCGGAAATCCAGACGGGAATTTCCTTTTTTGTGAACGGATTTATGACTGTGATACCTTTTATTTCCACGCCGGTCTTTTCCTGAGATTCGGCCTGACGCTCAAGATCGGATTTATGCTTAGTACGGTCAATGTATTCGTCCACCGCGCTCTTATTCACAATGCGGGCATTCAAAAGGGTGATGATCTCATGCTCCGGAGCAAGGACGATGTAAGTGGCTCCCGGAAGCGTATCGGCGCGGGTCGTGAAAACCCGGACCTTCAGATTGGAATCACTGACATGAAAATCTATTTCCGCGCCTTCGGATTTCCCGATCCAATTTTTCTGCATTTCTTTGACCTTATCCGGCCAATCCAGCATCTCCAGATCTTCAAGAAGCCGATCCGCATAGGCGGTGATCTTCAAAATCCACTGCTTGAGTTTTTTCCTTTCCACCAAGGACTGGCAGCGATCGCAACGGTCATCAATGACCTCTTCGTTGGCAAGGACCGTCTTGCAGGACGGACACCAGTTGACCGGGACTTCCGCCTCGTAAGCCAGGCCCTGCTTGAAAAGCTGGAGAAAGATCCACTGCGTCCATTTATAGTAGCCGGCATCGGTCGTATTTATCTCCCTCTGCCAGTCATAACTGAATCCGAGACTGCGGAGCTGTTTCGTGAAATTTTTAACGTTTTTCCTGACCACGATGCTCGGATGGATCTTTTTCTTGATCGCATAATTTTCCGCCGGCAGACCGAAAGCGTCCCAGCCCATCGGATGCAGGACATTCATGCCTTTCATGCGGTAATATCGGCTGATTATATCGGAAGCCGTATATCCCTCAACATGCCCGACGTGCAGACCTTCTCCGGAAGGATATGGGAACATATCCAGGATATAGATCTTCTTCTCGCGGGCCTTGTCGTCGGCGTGCCAGACCTTGAAATCGTCTTTCGCCCAGATTTTCTGCCATTTTGCCTCGATTTTCTTTGGATTGTACATTTGAGATAGTCAAAAGTTAAAAGTCCGGAGCCTTAAAGTAAATTTTAAATTAGATATCATATGCCGACTCTGCGACTTTATGAACTTTATAGACTTTGAGGACTCTCTAAAAATAACAGCAAACCACCCTGGTTAGAAGGGCTTCTTGTGGACAACGGCCGGTGGTAAAACTCGCTTAAATGCTAATTCCGAAAATATTGCCTTTGCGATTGTTTAGTAGTACTCTCATATCAGATCTTCAATAAGAATAAGGAGTCGGAATGGGTGCCAGACTGTACGACAAAACCGGTAAATCCAAAAGCATCACCGAAGAAGACCGGGAAAAATTCCTGGAAATATCAATAAAACTGGAAGAAAAACTGCAGAAGAGATTAAGGGCCTACAAAGAAAAAGTCAGGAAATTCAACCGGAAAATCCGGAAAAAGTTCAAAGGACGCCATCTGAAATGCTGCGACGGCTGCCTGAAGCTCTTCCCGATAAAAGTCATAAAAGAAATCGAGGAGCGTAGGGAAAGCGGCCGCGGAGATCCATCGCTTTGGATGATCCGCTCGGCTGACTGCCCGTACTGCAAAAACAACGTGGTCCTCAAAGAGGAATTTCTCAGGTGCCTTCCTCATCCGATTCTTGTATATCCGGATTAAGCGCAGAAAATATCAAAAAGCAGCGGCTGAATAAGCCGCTTTTTAATTTAAAAAATAATTGAAATTCAAATCCTGAAAACTTTCCGGGAAGTCACGTAAACCAATTTCAGAAAATCATCAGTTCCCATATCCTTAATCCGCGCGACGGTTTCCGCAGTCTCCCGGATGAAGGACGGTTCGTTTCTTTTGCCGCGCCTGGATTTCGGCGCAACATACGGACAATCGGTTTCCAGAAGAATCCGGTCTGCAGGAATGAGGCGGATTGATCCGTCATAATCTCGCGCAAAAGTAACCACTCCGCCCAGAGTGAAATAGAAGCCCGCATCAACCAACTTCCGGGTTATCTCCGGGCCGCCGACATAAAAATGTACTATCTTAGGAATCGGGAATTTTTCATCCGGTATCATGGAAAGCAGATCCTCATAAGCATCGTCAGTTCCTTTAGCCGGACGGCAATGGATCATCAAAGCCTTGTTCAGCTTCTGCGCAAGCTCCGCTTGCTGTAAAAAAACCTCCTTCTGCAGACTTTTGACTTTTGCCTGCCCGCCTGCCCGGCCAGGGGCCAGGGACTTTTCACTTTCGGACAACCTGAAATAATCCAACCCGCATTCCCCGATCGCCACCACCATTGGATCGGCTGCCAACTTCGAAAGCTTTCCGATATCAAACTTCTCCGGCTCGGCCTCCGACTGCTCATTCCGATCATGGTGCCAGACATATGCTGTTCCGACCAAAATGTCGGAGCGCCCCACGAGTACATGGGACGGGTGATATCCGACAGACGCCCAGATATTCTCCGGATTTTCCTTAGCCAGCCGGATTCCGGCCTCAGATGTGGAAATCTGAGTGCCGACCGCTATCATTTTGACTCCAGATTCAAGAGCCCTGGCAATGACATCGCTCCGATCGGAATCATAGACGGGGAATTGAATATGGGAATGTGAGTCAATTATATATTTCATAAAAAATATCAGCTTGGCTCCGACCGCCAGTCGGAGAGCCGACGATGGCCGGCTTAAAAAGCCTTTTATCATTCATATAAAAAGCTTACTACAAATCCGTCCACAGAAAAACATTGCCAAAGCTCCGCAAATCGCCTATAATCCATAACAAGTCAGAAAAAAGTGGCGCCCGATGGATACGCAAAAACAAATCCATCAGTACCTTGAACAACTTACGCGAGATTTCAAACCCGATCCGGACTACCGGGTCCAGCACTTCCTAAAAAGGCTTGGTTTGGACACTCTCAACGGCCTGGATGCATACTGCTTCCGCTCTGAAAGTGAAAATATGATCATCCGACTGGGATTCAGCGGAACCTCCCTGTCTCTAATACACCCTCTTCCGAATTCAAAGCGCGCGCTTTGCATCGGCCTGATAAGAGTTAACGGAGAAGACAGGATTTCCTACAATATAAGCGCGGGAACTTTCGACATATCCAGAACCGCCGGAGATCCGATAGATCTGGCCGCGGTCCGGATGGAAAAAGTTATAATCGACATCTGCGCCGGGGAAACCCCTGAGCATATCCGGATGCACGGCATGTACCGTGACTACCAGGGAATTTTCCAAAATAGTTATGTAAAAAAAATCCGGATTAAAATCCTGGATGAACTGATCGGATTCTTCCCAAAATCCGAAAAACAGAAAAAAGAGGCGGATATAATCCATGACCTCAGGAACCTTGAAACCATGATGCTCTGGCTGATAGAAAATCCCCCGCTGAACAGGCTCCGCAGCCGGGAAGCCTTCAATTACTGACACTGACCGAACGGTCAGTTTTTTATTGAAATTTTATCCGGACTGGGATAGATTGTTGTCAGCTCTCCCAAAGGAGGAAATATGGAATTCAAACTGGCGATTTTTGACTGGAACGGGACCACTCTGGACGACCTTCCTGTGGTTTATGCGAGCGTGCAGGAAATATTCCGGACTTACGGCGTTCCCGCCCCTTCACTCGATTCCTACAGGGAGGAAATCACCACCAGCTTCATGGATTTCTACCGGAAGTACGGCATAAAGGATGCCACAGCCGACGATCTCAACGCGATCCGGAAGAGATATCTGGCCGCGCACGGCCATGAGGCCAGGCTCCACAAAGGAGCCAGGGAGCTCATCGAGCTCTGCAAGCGCCTGGATCTTCAGACAGCCATTGTCAGCGCGGAAATTCCCGGCGTCCTGGAAGGCCGACTTTCCGAATTCGGAATAACACCTTTCATCGACCGGGTCGCCGGCGGAGCCTACAATAAACCGGAAGCTCTGATAGCGACTTTGGACTTTTTCGGAGTGAAATCGGAAAACGCCTTTTATCTCGATGACACTTTCGACGGTCTGATGGCCGCGAAATCCGTAGGCATAACGGCGATCGGATTCTGCAACGGTTATAATTCGCGCAAGCGGATAATGCATGCGGAGCCGGATTTCCCGAACGCCCACTTCCCCGAAGTCCTTACGCACGGCGATGTCTGCGAGATCATCCTGCGCGGAGGCGAACGATGATCATCATCGGACTGACCGGAGAAAAACGCGGCGGCAAAGGAACTCTCACGGAACTTCTCAGTAATTCCCTGCCGGACAAAAAAATAATCCGCATGGGATTCGGCGATATCGTAGGCGATCTGCTGGATATTCTCGGAAAAGAACGTAGCCGGGAAGAGATGCAGAAATTGCCGATAATTCTCATGAACGGATACCGGGAACCTGATGTCGTTACTATGGCGATGAAAAAACGGATCGGAAAAATAAAAAATTCCGAAGCGGGCATCATCGTCCTGGATGGGATAAGGACCTGGCAGGATCTGGAAATGCTTAGAAGCTTTCCGGAAAATCTTCTTGTCTATGTGACCGCCAGCCTGGAAACCAGATACCGGCGGGCGAAAGCCAGTAATGAGAAAGTCGGCGATAAATCCCTCACTTTCGAGCAGTTCAAAGCTCAGGATGAAGCGGAGATAGAAAGGCTGATACCGGAAATCGGCGTCACCGCCGATTTCATAATCCAGAACGAATCCACCCTCGATGAATACCGCAGAAAAGCGGAAATATTCATCAAATATAAGATACCTGCCGCGGAATGATCATTCCGCGGTTTTTTTCTGCCCGAGAGAATAGATAAGCGAAGTCATGTCCTCCGGCATCGGCGCTTCCAATTTCAGCCGGCGTCCTTTCGGCGCAGTAAATTCAAGCCGGTACGCATGAAGCATCTGCCTTTTGGCAATCGGCTTTTTCGCGCCATACATGAAATCTCCGACCACCGGATGGCCGATGGCGCTGAGATGAACTCTGATCTGGTGCGTTCGCCCGGTTTTCGGCATCGCCTCGATCAGGGAATATCCGTCGCCGACTATTTCCCGGACGCGATAATTGGTTTCCGCGGCGCGGACGGATTTTTTTCCGGATCTGTCAAATTTTTTAACGGCCACTTTCCTCAGACGGTTGGAAGTCGACGGACGGATCTGAAACTGGATTACGCCTTCTTTTTTCTCCGGAACTCCTTCGGCAAGAGCAATATAGGTCTTGGAGATAGTCCGGCCGACGAACTGGTTTTTCAGGAACAAAAAGGCCTTCTGGTTCTTGGCGACCACCATCAGTCCAGAGGTATCCTTATCCAGACGGTGGACTATCCCCGGCCGGAGAGGGCTTTCGCCTACGCCGGTGATTTTCGGATAATGCGCCACCAGGGCATTGGCCAATGTATGGTGCGGTTGTTTCAAAGTCGGATGAACGATCAATCCCGCCTGCTTGTTCAGGACGATGATGTCCTTGTCTTCGTAGACTATATCCAGCGGGATTTCCGGATCCGGATCAACGATGAATTCTTTTTCATTTACCGAATATTTTTCCTCAGGAACAACGATCTTGTCGCCGGCTTTAAGCGAAAATCCGGCCTTCAGAACCTTCTTTCCATTGACGGAAATATCCCCCGATTTTATCAGCTCCTGGAATCTGGTCCGGGAAACTTCCGGCAGGCTGACGGCTAGAAATTTATCGAGACGCTCTCCTGATTTTTCAGATATGAATTCCATGTCTTTTCTTAATCTTAGCAGTATTTCCGTGTTTTAATAACCCCAGATAAGAACTGATGGTTTCTTCAGTGGGATGTTCTCGAATCCGCTTTATCATCCTTTTCTTCGTCACTGTCCGCAAAACCCGATGATCGGGGAAATGCACCCAGCCAAGAAAATCAACTCCTGATGCCAAAGTCTTTATGAAGACTTTGTCCGGATGGAGCTCCAAGGCAAGATTTTCATGTAGAAATGCTCCTATATATAGGAGCAGATTCTCCAGAGATTTTCTGTCTTCAGACAAGATTGCAAAATCATCGGCATAGCGGATATAATATCCGGCTTTGAGTTTGTGCTTCATAAATTGGTCAAATTCATTCATATAGATATTGACCAATAGTTGGGAGGTGAGATTGCCAAGTGGAAGCCCGACGCCCGGCTTTGTCTCAAAGCTGTCAATCACTCTATCGAGGAGCCGTAAGATATCCTTATCCGGAATAAATGAGGCGAGGATTTTTTTCAAAATCGCATGATCGATATTGGCAAAGAACTTCCTGATATCGCATTTGAGTATCCAGCAGGTTCTGGTGTTGTTTTTGCCGACTTTGCGGGAAAACGAGCGAAATCTATTTATGGCTTTATGCGTTCCCTTATCTATCCGGCAGGAATAAGAATCGGCAATGAATGTGTTATCGAAAAACGGATAGAGTATCCGATAGATGGCATGGTGCAATAAACGGTCCCGGACAGCCGCTTTATGGATATTTCTCGGCTTCGGATCGCAGATATTGAAAGCCTGATAGCCGCCATGTACATAGATGCGATTGCGGAGATCATCGTGAAGTAATAGAATATTATCCATGAGATGGAGTGAGAATTCCTGGACATCCGCCTTCTTCCGTTTTCCTACGGCGAATTCCTTCCAGGCTTCCAATAAATTCTCTATACTTATGATATCTTCAAATGTATGAACCAATTGTTTTCGCATAACGATGATTTGAATAGAAATACTCGGGAAGCGCCCCCCCCCCGACGGAATCTTGATTTGCCGATCATTCAAAAATTGATTGCGATATATAAGCAATGGCAAAGCTTTATACATCATCTCCCTAAGCAGACCCGATACACTCTTGGTGAAAAAATCGATCTGTTATTCATTGAAATTTTTGAACTCATAATAACGGCTCGATATCTTCCGCAAAATCAGAAATCACCAGTTATCCAACGAGCATCGCTGAAATTAGATACCTTGAAATTCTTTCTGGAAATATCTTGGGAGATCAAAATGCTTGATACTAAAAAATACATACTGCTTTCTAAATCCTTAGATGAAATAGGAAAGATACTGGGTGGTTGGAAAAAACAAACATCCCAATAAAACTCCCCCTGCATTTTTTGGGGGAGAACAAAGCGAGTTTCGGAGGCGGACGAGGCGATCATTCGAGTCCCAGTCGTTCCTAAGCCAGTTGAAGTTCAGGTACCATCGGTCACCGTTCCAGTTGAGGTACGGGACGTTGCGATCGCCGTCAGAGTCCTGCCAGATTATACAAAGCATCATCTATATCACCACCCGTTGAGTTCTCTTCAGGTTGTATCGTATTTGGAGTCTTTAAGCTCTCTAATGCCTTGTACCAAGTAGCTTTATTTTTTGATTACGGAATTCGATCGCCTGAAGCCATAACCGCAGGCATACAAATCTACAATCCAAATTAATAATATCACAATTTAAAAAAAAGAATACCCGTGCGATGTTTACATCGCACGGGTATGTGCTAAGGGACCAAGTGTCCCGCTACTTGCGGAGGCGGACGAGGCGATCAAGCGAGTCCCAGCCGTACCTAAGCCAGCGGAAGTACAGGCACCACCGGTCACCGTGCCAGAGGAGGTACGGGCCGCGGCGATCGCCGTCAGAGTCCTGCCAGACTGTTCCCGGGAAGGTTAGGATGTACTTGCCTCGCCATTCGGTCGGTATCAGTTCCTGGTGCTTCAGCAGATACTCTGCGTGGCGCTGGCCGAGATGGGCGTTGAGCTCTTTGGCTCTCTGCTTCATCACCTCGCCGTTGACCGAAGACTCTCCGGGTTTCAGGAACTCGACGAGCTCGAGAACGAATGTCTTGCCGTCCAGTTCCGGACCGGGCTCCATGAGCGTCCAGCCGTCCTTAGTGGTCTTGTCGTGCTCGAACGGGACGAGCGAGGCCGCCTCCGCCTTCTTGAGGAAGGGGTTGCGACCTTCGTTGAAGTCCACCAACTGCTGCTTGGTTCGCACTCCGCTCCGGAGCTGGCGAACCAGATCCTGCAACGGACCGAGTACATCCTGGTCCGGCCCATCGGCCGGATCTCGACGATTCTTTTTCTTCATCGCCGTATCTCCTGCCTGCTTACGCAGGCGACTTCAAGGTACGAATATCGGGATCTCACGACCCTCGATTTATAAATATTATAGCATACTTTGTTCTATTTTGTCAAGCGAGGAAATAATGGTTCAATTTTGCTGACTTTCACTTTATCGCCTTTTATATCAATGGCTTTCAGAATTTTTTCCGCAGTCTGCGGAATGAACGGTTTCAGGAATTCGCCGGAAGCCCTGAGTATGGCGGTCAGATTTCCAAGAATCATCACTTTTTCCTTCACATCAAGATTTTTATCCCAAGGTTTTCTGTCATTCACATACCTATCGCCGAACTGGATCAATTCGAAAATTATCGCCAATGCTTCGTGGATGCGAAAATCCAACATCTTCTCGGAATATCTTGCTTTAGTATTGAGGATTTTTTCAGAAATAGCCGGATCAGTGTCTTTAAGTGATAATTCTCCAAGTCCGGAAGCGAGAGTGGAGACCCGGGCCGCAAAATTACCCAGTCCGTTGGCCAGGTCGCCGTTGTAACGCTCCTCGAACTTTTCCCGGCTGAAATCTCCGTCATTTCCGGATGGAATTTCCCGGAGCAGATAATAACGCACCGGATCGGTTCCGTATTTTTCCACCAGTTCAAACGGATCCACCACGTTCCCGGTGGACTTGGACATCTTTTCCCCGTTGACCAGGATATGCCCATGGACGAAAATCGATCTAGGCAAAGGCAATTCGGCGGAAAGAAGCATCGCCGGCCAGATGGCGGCATGGAAACGCAGGATGTCCTTCCCTACAAGATGGACATCGGCCGGATGCTTTTCCCAATCGGAAATTCCCCCGTATCCGCTTATATAATTTGAAAGCGCATCCGCCCAGACATACATCGTCTGAGTGTCATCTCCGGGAACCGGAACTCCCCAGGAAAGATCCTTGGACGGTCGGGAAAAACTTATATCTTCCAGACCTTCACCAAGCAGGGAAAGGATTTCATTTTTTCTTCCCTCAGGAATTATTTTCAGCTCCCCGCTCTTTATCTTCTTCTCGATGTCCCGGTTGTATTTGGAAAGCCGGAAAAACCAATTATCTTCGGAAATCGTTTCCGGTTCCTTCTTATGATCGACGCACTTGCCGTCCACCAGGTCCTTCTGGGTGACAAAGGCCTCATGCCCGACGCAATAAAGTCCGGAATAGGTCTTGCGGTAAAGGTCGCCGGATTTTTCCAATCGTTTCCAGATTTCCTGCGCCACCGGCCAGTGGACTCTGCGGTCGGAAGTGCGGATGAAATTATCCCAGGAGAGATTCAATACCTCTTTCAATTCGCGGAACTTTCCGGAATTATCATCAACTAATTCCTGCGGAGTTTTTCCGGCAGACTCCGCTGCGCGGGCGATTTTAGCTCCGTGCTCGTCTGTTCCGGTGAGGAAATAGGGGTGTTTGACGTAATCCGAATGGAATCTCGCCAAGGCATCCGCCTGGACGGATTCCAGCGCAAAACCGACATGCGGAGCCGCGTTCACATAAGCTATCGAAGTTGTGATATAAAACTTTTCAGCCATGTTATAAAAATACCTCAATTGACGACCAAATAAAAGGCGGTCCGAACTGAGTCGGACCGGATTTTCTTACCCATTAAACGCTCAATGAAGCGGCTTTTCTCCGGGTTTTCTCCGCAGACCAGCCCTCAACCAATTCCTGGAACATGACAGTTATCGGAACCGCAAGGATCAGGCCGACAAATCCGAACAGGCGGGCGCCAAGAAGCAAAGAGATGAGGATGGCGGCCGGATGCAGACTTGTCGTCCAGCGCATGAATATCGGAGCCAGGACCAGACTTTCCACTTCGTGAAGCAGAAGATAAAGCAGGAAAACATACATTCCGGAAGTATAGGAATCGGAAAGCGCTATCAGAAATGCTATGGCTCCGCTGAGAATCGGTCCCGCGAACGGGACGATTTCCAGAACTCCGGTCAGGATTCCCAGAACCAGGCTGTACTTCACGCCGATGAGCCAGAGTCCGATGAAAGCGCTCAGTCCGATGCTGACACTGAGCAGCATCTGACCATAGAACCAGCTCCCGATTTTTTTTCTGGTCCGGAAATAGACATCGAGCACGCGGTCTTCGTAACCGGCCGGAAGAATGGCGACAAGGAGATTTTCCACTCCGTCCCGGTCGACAGTCAGATAAAATGCCAACACAAAAGCCGAAACCGCCAGTGTCGCGCCACCGACGAATTTGGAGATGATGCTTGTGAAAGATACATTGCCGCTCAGAAGCACGTTCGTGAGATGGCTGAGGCCTTCATTTATTATACCGATGACTTTGGCGACCTCCTGTAGGCCGAGCGCAGGAATTCCGACTGTGCCGATATTTTTCAGAAGGATGCTGAGCTCGGAAAGCGCGATCGGAACGACCGCATACATGAGCAAGGCCAGGACGAAAATCAAAATTATGAAAATTCCCAGAGTGCCGACGATGCGAGGAAGTTTTTTCTTCTCCAGCCAGCTCACTGAAGCGTCCAAAGCCGAGGAGACGACGATGGCAAGAAGAACCGCCAGCCAGATGTCCATAGCCAGATACAAAACAAGCATCAGCAGAATCATGCCGACAATCCTCCACAGACTTCCCCAAGTCAGATCAAATCCGCGTTCCATAGTTTTTATATTATCCCAACCGCTCACTTCTTACAACGTCCCGCACTAAATCGGATACTGCATTTTTTATAACGCTTTCCCGGTAGCTTACGTTTCTCGGATATGGATGTTAAATGCAAGAATTAATCCCTGAAATAACAGTAAAAATGCCGGAACCGGGTATCCGATTAGTGACGGGACAGACTGGAAAATGACTTGTCCATTTCCGCTTCCGCTATTGGAGCTAGAAAGAAGCCAGTATCTTCTCGAATTCCTTCTTATCCTTATAAGGCCCTATAAGCGCAAGATTCAGATTTTTCGGATTCATTATTTCCTTGGCGACTTTCAGGATGTCCTCCGCAGTCACAGCCTCGATTTTTTTCACTATATCCTTAGGCAAAAGTATCTCCTTTCTGAACAGCTCCTGATTTCCGTAAAATCCGGCGAGTTCGTCTGAAGATTCCAATCCGATCATCATAGTGCCGGTCAGGTGGCTTTTCGCCCGGCCCAGCTCCTCAGCGCTGACTTTCCTGGCGGAAATATTCCTGAGCTCTCCGATTATCGCGCCCAGAACTTCCCGAGCGCGCCTGTTATCAAGTCCGGCGGACACCGCGAAAAATCCATGATCAGTGAAAAGATCGGCTCCGGCGCGGACATAATAAGCGGCGCCGAGCTCTTCGCGGACTTTCTGGAAAAGTCGGGAGCTCATTCCTCCGCCGAGAATGTCGCCGAGCACATCCAGCGCGAATCTTCGCCTGTCGAACATGTCGAAAGCGCGGAATCCGAGGACGATATGGGTCTGATCCGAATCCTTATGCCGCAGAAGAACCTTCGGAGCGGACTGTTTTTCAATCGTTCTGGCCTTCGGGAATTTTCTGTCAGTCGGAATGTGTCCGAAAAGTTTTTTGACATCGGCAAAGATCTTCTTTTCATCGAAAGATCCGACAATGACCACGGTCGTCGCCTGCGCCACATAATGCCGGCTTCGGTAATCCACGATATCCTTCCGGGACATCGCGCGGATGGCCTCCTTCGTTCCTCCGACATCCCTCCCCGCCGGCTGATCCCCGTAAAGAAGCTCCATGAAAAGATCCGGCGCCTTTCGCATCGGCATGTCCTCATACATATTGAGCTCTTCGATGACGACGCCCTTCTCCTTTTCGATTTCCTTGGCGTCAAAAACCGGATTGGCATAGATATCCGCGATTATGTCCATCGCCACGCCGAGCTTTTCCTTCCGGACTTTGGCGTAATATCCGGTGGATTCATGGCCGGTGAAAGCATTGTAAAGAGCGCCGAGGGATTCCAGCTCGGCGGTGATATCCAGGGCGGTCGGCCGCTTCTTGGTCCCTTTGAAGCAAAGGTGCTCAAGGAAATGGGAGACTCCGTTTATTCTTTTTTCTTCGTATTTGGATCCGGCCTCAACCAGGACCAAAGCGGTCGCGGCCAGGCTTTTCGGCTGGGATACAAGCACGACCCGCAATCCGTTCGGGAGTATGTGTTTCTTGAAATCCTTCATTTTTTATTTGAATTTATTTTGTAAATATCCCTTAAGCTCAGCAAGCGCTATCCTCTCCTGCTTCATGGTATCGCGGTCGCGGACCGTGACCGTATCTTTCTTTTCATCGCCATCCTCCCCCAGCGTCGCAAAATCCACAGTCACGCAGAACGGAGTTCCGATTTCATCCTGCCGGCGGTAGCGCTTTCCGATGCTCTGGGTTTCATCATATTCGCAGATGAAATCCTCGGCCAGATCCTGATAAATATCCTTGGCTCTGTTGGAAAGATTTTCTTTTTTTGAAAGAGGAAGGATGGCCACCTTGACCGGTGCCAGCCACTTCGGAAAACGGAGCACTACCCGCGCCTCGGACTCACCTTCTTCCGCGGTCGGAGCCTCCTCTTCGGAATAAGCCGAGATGATGGCGGCGAGAACAGAACGATCCACGCCCCAGGTCGGCTCGATCACATGCGGAAGAAACTTCTCCCCTGATTCCGGATCGGTATAACGGAGATCTTCCCCGCTTTTTTCCGAATGATTCTTCAGGTCGAAATCCGTGCGGTAGGCAAGGCCGTAAAGTTCCTTTTTACCGAAAGGAAAATCGAATTCGATATCTATGGTCCGCTTGGAATAATGCGCCCGCTCGCCGTCCGGAATCTCCTCCTCGTGCCATTTCTTGACTCCGAGATCCTTCAGCCAATTGCGCATTTCATCCAGCCAGTGGTCGAAATATTTTTCCCAGTCGGATTCCCTGATGAAATATTCTATCTCCATCTGTTCGAATTCCCGGGTACGAAAAATGAAATTACCCGGAGTTATCTCGTTACGGAAAGCCTTCCCGATCTGGGCGATGCCGAATGGCAGTCGCTTTCTGGAAGTCTCCAGGACATTCTTGAAATCCACGAACATACCCTGGGCGGTCTCCGGACGGAAATAAGCGACATTCGCCTGCTCTTCTGACGGACCAATGAAAGTCTTGAACATCAGATTAAATTTTGTTGGACGAGTAAATGATTCTCTTGCCTCTGCGCCACAAACATCACAATTTCCAGAGATTGCATATGAAACATTGTGACCAGTTGAATCTTCTTGTAGAAGATTAATTTTGATTTTGAAATTTTCCCCATCTTGATCTGCGCGAAAACGACTGTGGCATTTCTTGCATTCCACCAGCGGATCGCTGAAATTGGAAATATGTCCGCTGGCTTCCCAGACTTTCGGATTCATCACCAGAGCGGAATCCAATCCGACGACATCCGGACGGCGGTGTACGAAACGCTTCCACCATTCCTGTTTGATGTTGTTCTTAAGTTCAACGCCAAGCGGTCCGTAATCCCAGGAATTGGCGAGTCCCCCGTAAATTTCCGATCCCGGATAAATAAAACCGCGCCGCTTGCAAAGCGACACAATTTTCTCCATCAAATTTTCCTTTTCCGTTTTTGACATTATGACTTTTAACTTTTGACTATTTAGGGCTGCACCACTCCGCTCTGAGGCTGAACAGTCGGATCGTCCTGAAGCGCAGTAGAAATTCCGACATCGCTGTTGGTAAGTTCCTGACCGGTGGAATTATCAGTGGCCCGTATCGTGGTCGCATTGATTATCGGCATGAACATGCCGATCTGCGCCGCCTGAGGAACTGCCTCCACCTGGAAAACTCCCTCTATCGGACTGCCGACGACTCCCTGATTTGCCTGCAGCTTATCAACCTGCCAGAAAACCTCGTTGGTCTCCGGATTATATTTCGGAAGAGATCCGCTGTTGCTGCGGGCCTCCCCGACCATTCTCACATTATTACCCAAGATACCCCGGACTTCAATGTTGGAAACATCGGCCGCAAAACTCTTCAAAAGCCAGTGGATGGTGAACTGGGTCGGCTGTCCGGTCTTCGGCGGAAAGACTCCGGAATTCAGGAAGCCGGAATCCGCATCGCGGAAAAAGGCTTTGGCATCAACCTCCACCTTCCCGGCCACTTTGGTCTCCAGGCGGGCCTTACTCAGGAATTCCGAACCGGTCACCGGCGAAATCGTGGAAGAATTTATCTGCGCATTGAGGATGACGGAATAATTCTTATCGCTGAATCTTCGGATCGGGAAAGAATCCTTGAGCTTCACCGTAAAAGTCACCAATCCTGCGCTTCCGGGAGGCAGAGTCGCCAATGAAGGGGAATTGTCCTGATTCCAGATGAGGGTATTTTCACCCTGGCGGAACGCCCCGGGCGAATCCAAAGTCTTCAGATCGTACATCTCTCCGACCAGCTTGGCGGTTATCAATGCGTCTCTCAGCTGAATATCAGTCCCGTTCACATAGCTGAGGGTGTAAGTCAGGACATCGCCGGCTTTGGCGGTGTAATCGGTCGAACCGTTGAGATTCAGGGAAAGGGAGAGCGGCGATGCGGCGATCGAAGCCTTGAACGATCCGACGCTCACCGGATAATTCTCTCCGGCCGCGCGCTGGGATATCTGGGACCGGAATTCATAGTTGTCATTCTCTCCGCCGGTCAGATTCCCCCTGACGGTTATCTTACCTTCGGAATTTTTCCGGAGATCTCCGAGTTTCCAGATGTTGTTTTCCATGTCCGGCTTGAGCGAACTGCTCACATATGTGAAAGTCGCCGGATATTCCACTTTCAATTCCAGGTCGCTGAAATCCAGCTCGGAAATATTCCTGTAGGAGACCGCGAGTTCGAATTCCTCCCCGCTGGTCACCTGCTCCGGCGCGGACATTTCAATGGCGATTCCGGAGGATTTCACGAGAACCTCGCCGCTGACGGATTTTTCAAATCGCGCTCCGAGCTTCGCCGGCGCATAATTTATCGTCACCTTGAAAGACCGGCTGACCTGTTCGGGAGCGATGACGACTATGCGGAAAGATTCCTGGACAAGGCTGCCGTTGCCGATATTTCCGAGCGGACGGTTCTCGACGGTCTTCGTGACCGGGCTTCCGAAGAAAGCCGCGCCCGGAGGAAGAGATATCGCGAATCGGGCGTCATTCAGAACCGCGCCGGAATTATTGCTGAAATTCACCCTGATATCGAAAGGAACTCCGCTCAGCACCTCTTCCGGAAGATCCAGGGAGAGATCGAGTCCGCGGGTCGTCTGCAGCCTCCAGATATAAAAACCGCTGATGAAGGAAATCCCCAGCAGAATGCCGACTGTCCATTTGGTGAATTTTGAATGCATGATTTAAACCGCCAGTTTTACGAATTCTATCTCAGGACGGTTCGCATTGAAAGTGCAGGCCGTGCAGATGAAAAAATTCTCCCCCGGCGAGAAATATTCCGGCTGAGTCCGGTCGCAAAGCTCGCAGCGCGCGAACTGAGAATTGAAACCGAGGGTGTGCAAAGCCTGATGCAGAGTGGCCCGGCTGTTTCCGGAACGAATCGCCTGAAGAAAATCCCAGAGCTCCTGATCTGGAACCCCCGGCGGGATGCTTTTGGAAATCAAACCGTAAACCCGGATGGCCGCGGCGAGCTCCTGGGGATCGCCTTTCAGTATCCTGGCCTGATCCTGACTCAAAGCATCCACCAGCTGGAATCCGCGGGCATCGAAAGAATCCTTCTTGGAAATCAGCCTGGCGGTGACCAGATTGAGCGGCTCCAGATGCGCAGCCAGCTTGGAAAGTATTTTCCGGCTGCTGACCGTCCTGGCGGTCACCTTGCCGAGATCCCTTGTATATAAATGAATGCGGCCGTCCTGTTCGCGCAGGTCCTCCTTATCCAGAACGATGGCATCAGTGATTATCTCTGTGAGCATACCAGGTGGTGAGAGCCTGCGGTGTTTATCCGCAGAATCTGACTTATTGTTAATTATTTATACTGTTTATTATTTACTATCCTATCTTTGATGCCAGTCGGTAGGGCGGATAAATC